>Ga0325414_1001589_pt1 | contig 22152 bp, 18 predicted proteins | sample PopdelMetagenome_8_FD_206183 | JGI IMG/M metagenome (GOLD analysis project Ga0325414, IMG submission 206183) | Populus deltoides microbial communities from Bellville, Georgia, United States - Leaf-PdKOR-R3 | ecosystem: Host-associated > Plants > Phyllosphere > Phylloplane/Leaf | place: USA... | reverse complement strand
CAGACCTGGCTGCTCATTTCTTTCTCCATGTAAAATAATTTCCATGCATTAAGTGGCTACGTACGAGCTATCAAACACCTGGAAAACGATTTATGATGATTCTAGCTATGCGAGTGCTTGCAACAATGTTATTATAAAACCGGTGGGTAATTTTAGTGGCTCAAGACATCTCACTAAGTTCAGGTTTTATATTGAATTATTTGGGATCCATCCGGTAATTCTGATTGATCTAATAAATCAATTTATAACCTGATTAAAATATAAAAAAGACTCAAATTTATTTTTTTTAAAAAAATAATAATTTTGTTTTGGAATAAACAATCATATATGAGCCATCAACCATATGAAAAACGATTTATAATGTCCTTGAGAAGGGTTTGCAATAATTTTATATATAAAATAGAGCTTTACCTGTGATTAATCCAGTAATTTATTGATGTTAAACATAACTCAAATAAGATTTTATACTGAATATGATGAGAATTGATTTGATTACAGCTAAGTAGTAAATTAATATGTGACCCAATTAAAATAGAAGAGAAATTCAGTTTTTTTTTTTAAATATCATTTTAATTAATACATCCAACACATGACCCGATGAAAGATTGAATTTTAGAGCCATGTTGAACAAGACTTTGTTTTGTAATTGGCTACTTGTGATGAGTAACATCAATTGTAGTTTTCATTCATTTACTGCCTTTAGTTGGTGCAAAATAGTCAGTGGACTCGTTACCTAGATATTTATGAACGTGTGGCCACTACTTGATGTAAGAGAAAAACAAATTATACGAAGAAAGGTTACACCAGCCAAACACACCCTACCACATCAATTATTATTATCATTATTTATTTCACAGCAAAAAAAAAAAAAAATTGTCGATTTTCAGCCAAAGTATCAATTTTATATAATAAGCCTTGAGATGTAGATTAACCTTGATTGACAAACATGTTACATGTTTTACTGGCTATTTAGGTTGTGCTTTACTGCGGGTCGGATCTAACAAAAGTTAACGTATATGTGCAAGTGTTTGTGATGTGTTCTTTTACATTAAAAAAATTAATTGTAAATTAAAAGACCGACGTATGCATTTAATTAAATAAATCAAGAATTATTTGGGTTAAAAAAAATCATTAATGATAACCACAAATTGAACTAGAAAGTTGAAAGATTGATGTAGATAACAATAAAAGCTTTCATACATAAAATCTTCCTAAACTGGTCCTATTCCATCTCTTGAACATAGAAAAACTTGCAATCCTACGAAGACCAACCACAAATATGGATATTTTTGTTGGGTTTTCTAATACACATACAAGCAATGAAAAATATAAATTCAAAATCTTTTAGGTGTCCTAAGATCCCATTAGATGGATCAAGGGTTGTTTATGAATTATACAAAAATTACTTGAAGATCAAATATTCGTTTTAACTTTGACACAAGTCATCCAAGTATCCAATCTCTAACACTAATCTATATGACCTATCATTGAGAAATATCTTAAACCTTTTTAGAAGAGAGTTATTGTTAAGGAGAAAGAGATTGTTATATTTTTTAGTGCTAACTCTTTTCTTTTATGTTTTTCAGGAGTTCTATATTGTACTGTGTATTGTTAAATAATACATTTAGTATTGTTTTATTTATTAAGGGTAGAATAGTATTTTCAATTTAACCTATATATAATCTCTTTGTATTTAGGTTAACTCAAACACTTTAGGATAAATAGATTAATAAGAATTCCTAGTTCCTTCTTTTTTATGTTCGTTTTTGTTTATGTTAATCTGAATTAATTTATTATGGTATCAGAGTTGATTTTATAGAACAAGGTTAATCCCAAACATAGCTTTTGTAGATCCAACTTTTTATTCTAAAATTATTTTGGAATGATATTTTGTCTTTCGCTTCTGCAAAATTTGGTATTTTGTCTTTCCTTCAGCTTTTGCAATTTGATATTTGCATTCGGTTTTTGAAATTTGTGTTGTGTTTTGGAGTAATCGTATCATTTCGAGAAGATATTTGTTTAGTCTTTGTGATATTTGTTCAGTTTCTGCAATCTAGTACTTTGTCTTTCATTGCTTTTGCATTTTGGTTCTTTTTTGTTTGTTAATTATGGCTACTAAAAGAGATGTTTCGCTTGGGTATGAGGTTGGATGGAAATAATTATTCACACTGGAGTTATGTAATGAGAAATTTTCTTAAGGGTAGTAAGATATGAGGATATGTTAGTGGAACTTAAGTGATACCCAAAAATACTGAGGAGAAGGATGTTATTTTGATAGATACATGGGAAGTAAACAATGCAAAGATTAGTACTTGGATCAACAATTCTGTTGAGCATTTCATAGGTACGCAGTTAGCGAAATATGAGACAACAAAGGAGGTTTGAGATCATCTGCAAAGGTTATTTACATAATCAAATTTTACCAAGTAGTATCAGTTAGAGAATGACATACGGGCTCTTCATTAGAAGAATATAAGTATTCAAGAGGTTTATTCTGCTCTGAAAAATCTTTGGGATTAATTGGCTCTTACAAAATCAGTAGAATTAAAGGCATGTGATGCCTATATTGAGCGTAGCGAGCAGCAATAATTTGTATAGTTTTTAATCGCACTTCGTAGTGATTTTGAAGGACTTAGAGGTTCAATTTTGCATCGTTCTCCACTGCTTTATGTTGACTCTGTTGTTAGTGAGTTATTGCCTGAAGAAATACGTCTTTAGTCTTATTCTGAAAAGAGAATTCTTTCTGCTTCGAATCCTTCTATACTAGCAGTACCCTTTAAGTCATTCTCTAATCATCAAAATAAGCCTTACACAAGAGTTGGCTTCAATAAGTGCAATTTCTGTAAGCAAAAAGGGCATTGAAAAGCCTAGTGTCCCAAGTTGAAACAACATAATCAAGCTTGAAAGTATAACAACCAGTCACAATCTAATGCTCATAGACCACCTTAGGGTTATAAACTACCACACCACAATACTGCAGTAGTAACTTCATGAGGCTCTATTACCTATTTTAGTACTCTAGCTAAGCAATTTCAGAATTTTCTCTCCTTACAGCCACAAGCAATGTCCGCTTCTCCTTCCATAGGTCAGTTGCCTCATATTTCCTTAGGTATTTCATATTCTGAATAGGTCTTAGATTTTAGTGCTTCACATCATATGTCTCGAGATTCTTCATATTTTACCTTTGTGTCCTCTTCGCCCTTCATACATGTTATGACTAATGATGACACTCTCATTCCCTTAGTAGGTGTTGGTTCTGTTATTACACCTCACTTGTCTCTCCCTAATGTTTATCTCATTTTGAAACTCAAATTAAATCTTGCTTTCATTGGTCAATTATGTGATTCTGGTGATTATTTAGTCATATTTTCTTCTTTTTTTTGTTGTGTACATGATCTGCAGTCTCAAAAGCTGATTGGGACAGGTCGTAGGGAAAATAAACTATATATTTTGGATGAGTTAAAGGTGTCAGTTGTCGCTGTTGCTGTTACTACTATTTATTCGTCTTTTTTTCGTTTAAGTCCTTCATCTTCTAGTTTTTATTTATGGTATTCTCGTCTAGGTCATGTTTCATCTTCTCGTTTGAGATTTTTGACATCCATAAGAGCTTTAGAAAATTTGCAAATGTATGGTGTTTCTGATTGTAGTAGATGTAAACTGACAAAATTTTCTGCTTTACCTTTTAATCGAAGTATTTCTGTTTCTTCTTCACCATTTAACTTGATTCATTCTGATGTATAGAGACCTTTTCTTGTTGCCATAAAAAGAGGGTCTCGATATTATATTTCATTTATTGATGATCATACTCGTTATTGTTGGGTTTATTTAATGAAACATCGTTATGAATTCTTTAAGATGTATACAGCCTTTCAATCTCTTATTAAAACTCAATATTTTGCTATAATCAAATGTTTTAGGTGTGATTTGGGTGGAGAATACACCTCTAATAAATTTTGTTAGTTGTTTGCCTTAGATGGAACCATTCACCAAACTTCATGTATAGATACTCTTGAGCAAAATGGAGTTGCTGAAAGAAAACATAGGCAAGTTGTTGAAACTACTCGTTCTCTCTTATTGTCTGCTTCTATTCCTAGTGAGTTTAAGGGAGAAGCTATCCTTACTGCTGTAATTTTGATTAATATCATTGTATCGCCTCATAGTTCGGGTTTGTTTCCTTTTGAAAAGTTATATAGATGTATCCCTGATTATTCCTCATTTAGAGTTTTTAGTTGTACTTGTTTCCTTTTTTGTCTTTCATCTTCATGTAGAACGCAGTAAGTTGTCCTCCCGATCTGTTATTTGTGTCTTTCTAGGTTATGGTGAAGGTAAAAAAGGGTATCGTTGTTTTGACTCGATAACTTAAAAATTTTATGCGTCTCGTCATGTTGTCTTTCTCGAACATATACCTTTCTTTTCTATTCCATCCACTACTTATAACTTGACTAGACCTGGTCTTGTTCGTATAGATCCTTTTTATGAGGATTCTGATAGTTTATCATCTTAAGTTCCTAGTACCTCAGATACTCATCTCCATGTTCAACCAATTTGTACTCATAATTCTGCAGGTACTGACACTTTACTCTCCAGCACACCTAAAGCTTCATTCTTATTTACAACTTCTCAAGCTTTATATGAGATTGTGGATCCATCTCTATCTCAAATCATACGCATTTGTAAGTCCACAAAACTATCATATTTTGCTTATTCTTGTTATTCTTCATCATTTACTTTCTTTTTAGCTTATATTCATTGTTTATTTGAGCCCTCTTCCTATAAAAAGGCAATTATCGATCCTCTTTGGCAGCGGGCTATGGATGAGGAACTTTCTGTTTTGCATAAGATAGATACTTGAGATCTGGTTCCTCTACCTCTTAGTAAGAGTATTGTTGGTTGTTGTTGGGTGTATAAGATCAAGACTAATTTTGATGGGTCTATTGAGCGATACAAAGCTAGGTTGGTTGCGAAAAGGATACTCTTCATAGTATAGTATGGATTATGATAAGACATTTGCCCCTGTTGTAAGAATAACTACTATTTGTACTCTTATTGTAGTAGCTTCGATTCGTCAGTGGTATGCCTCTCAACTTGATGTTAAAAATGCCTTCTTGAATGGAGATCTTCAAGAAAAAGTTTATATGGCGCCCCCACCTGGTGTTTCACATGACTCTGGGTATGTTTGTAAGCTTAAGAAAGCATTATATGGTCTCAAACAAGCACCTCGTGCTTGGTTTGAGAAATTCTCTATTGTGATCTCGTCTTTTGGATTTGTTTCTAATAGTCATGATTATGCTCTTTTTATTAAGTGCATTGATGTAACTCATATCATTATATCTTCATCAACAATATTATGGTTTAGATATTATCATGAAGTGTGTTTACTCTGTCAAATCATGTTTATTCTCAATACCATAGTCATTAATTCTTTGAATAAGATTTCATATATTTTTTTATTATATCTTCATCAACAATATTATGGTTTAGATATTATCATGAAGTGTGTTTACTCTGTCAAATCATGTTTATTCTCAATACCATAGTCATTAATTCTTTGAATAAGATTTCATATATTTTTTTTAAATTTCATTCCATCTTGCAATCAATACTATTTGAGAACATGTAAATCATTTTTTCCAATTCATCTAGGGTAATGAATTACCTCATGATCACTCAAATAATTTCATATAGTTCATGTTATACCCAATATTTGCTTGTTTGTTATCCTTGGTTAGGATAATGTATAGTCATGATCAAAGCATCACATGTCCTATATAAAATAACTTAGTGATATCAAGTCCAATGATCACTTACACAACTGTCAAGTGAGCCTTTCCATAGACATAGGTGATCTCCCTATATGGAATTCTTATGCGAGTCAGTTCAGTACTGTATATGTCATCTAACAGGTATCTACATATTAGTTTTAGGTATTCCTCATACATCAGCTCATGAGAACAATTGTTTCTTTTTATAAAGGAAATAAGATAATATGTATAGGTCTCAACAACTTTAGTTAATTTCTATTCTTAATAAAGCATTGAATAGAAACATGTAGGAATAATGCTTTGATGCAATAAGAATCTCGTTATTATAATGAATTTATAATTTTCTTTACAAAATATTTTTTTGTCCCAAATGCTTTATCTTTACTCTAGATTCATTAATCAAATATTAGATTTATTATATTTGATGAATATTAAAGATAAATAAAGACTTTATTAAAATAAATATATTTATATGAACAAAGATAATTAATATAATATGTAACTAACCAATTATCAACAATGCATATACACTAACAATTTTCACTTGTTAGTGTCCTAAGGTTTTGTGTAGATCTTGACACTGTTATCCCATGTTAAATATTTTTCATGCATTAAATGACTAGTACTTGACATTATTATATATCCCATGTTAAATAATTTTCACGCATTATTAACTAGTACTTAAGAGCTTTCAATGTCATGAAAAATGATTTGGTTTAGTTATACACCACTACACCATTAAACAGTTTTATCGAAAGATTCATTCCGTCAGTGTAAGGCACGCAATTCATTGGTAAAATTCTTACCGACGGCATCACCGATGGAATATCGATCGTCGGTAATTCCCCGTTTCGTCGCTAACTCTGTCGGAAATAAAAAAAAAACACCGACGATCTTACAAACGGCAAAACGCGCCAAAAATAAATAAATTTCCCACGAGAACTTTACCAACAAAATAATTCTGTCTATATTTTCAACGGCAATCACCGACGAAATGGCCGTCGATGATTGTGGCATAGGCGGTAAATATTTCAGAACTCTATGTATACTACCGACGGATATATTTCATTGGTAATAACGATGGTAAACACCGATGGAAGATATCCGTCAGTGATTATGGCATGAGTGGTAATTGTTTTGCAACTCTCGGTTAAATACCGACGGCCTAGTGGTGTTTGTAAGGCCGTCAATATTTATTTAAAATATTTTTTTTAAAAAATATTTATTAATAGTAAAAAAACTAATTAATCAAATAAATAACCAAATATTGTATTAAACATTAAAAATATAAAAATAATGTTAAATAATATTCATCCAAATATTCATTACAAATTTAATGTATTTCAAAAACAAAATTAAACTAGAATAACAGCGAAGCTGGAGGAGGAGGAGGAGTAGGAGGAGGAGGAGGCTGGTTGTTCTTGGGACCGTACAACCAAAAAGGGGCTGCACATGTATCATCACCCATCCTTATTCTCATCTCCATGACCATTTGACGGAGCTGATCATAATCCGTCGAGAGTCGTTCATATTGTTGTTTCAAGGCTATGAACTCCTTAGACTGGGTGCTTGATACTGATGGAGAGCTCCCAACGGTTGAGACACTACGGGTCAACTGCAAGTTTTTGGCCGTAGTGTTGGAGAGCCCATAAACCTGATTTTTTTCAGGTCCACCAGACGATCCTACCTCCATCCATAAATCCGGATCGAAATTCAGATAGGTCGAATGATCATCCCCATATCTCTCCCTCAACCAGCTATTATAGGTCTCCTGATTTTTTTTTTTTAAATCATCATATTCAAGTCAAGAAACTAATAACTTACGAAATAAAATGATTAAACAAAAATACCACGAAGTGCTGAGCATGGTTGTCCACGAACTACTGCATCCTTTTTTGGCGGTCTTGACTCCGCACGTGCGTCTCTACAGACAGCTCCATTGGGCTCGGCTCACGTCCAAGAGACGTAGCCTGTAAGGAAAAAAAAGGTTGCAAGTTAAATATATTTATAAGCAATAACAAATTAATTAACGATATATTTCATTTAAATTAATCTTACCATCTGCTTTGCATGTGCACTAAATGAGATGGAGTCGTCGGTGTGCGTGGTCACCGAACCATGAATTTATCGGTGCTGGTTGTCGGCACCTGATTGTGAGCGTCGTGTGAACCGCTCAGACGTCACGTGTTCAATATATGTCGTCCATATATCCCCGAGATGAACGGCGGTTTAAATTCTCGCTAAACCGCCGCCTCATTCCATCCTTCAAGACCGTTATCTCTCGCATATCTTTTTGCTTTTTTTTGTATCATATTAAAAATCACACAACCTATTTCCACAGTAACAAATTAGAATTTAGAACATAAAATTATAAAATAAAAATAAATATTACTTTCGATGTTACCTAGTTGCTGCGTGATTCTTCCATACCCTCCTCACAACATTGTTGTCCACGCTATCCCACTCAAATTTATGTTGTGTATATAAATAATTCATTTAAAATAAAAATAGTACAAGATATAAAATTATAAAAATAATTTATTAAAAATAATCTGGAAATTAAAAGTTAACACCTACCTGAAATCGTCGAAACCATGTATCGATATTAGGTCTCCACTCAGGATGTCTGGAAACCTGACTCCATTGAAATAATGGAATCTCCATCGACAATTTAAACACTGATGTTATTGTCCAGGCAACCTTAATATTTGTGAACCTGAAATTAAATAAAAATAATAAAATATTAATTAGTTGTTCATAAATTATGTTATAAGTATAAAAAAAAACTAAAACCTAAACAAACTGACATTGAAAGGTCATCTTTTCATTGTGCTTGGTACTTGCGGGTGAATTGACTCCGCTGTGAAGGTACATCGCCTCTGCGCTGTGAAACCACGCTAGAAGAGGTAGCATCACAAATTAGCGCAGATTCCTCACTGTGATCAGCACCTAAAGATACGTCCTCCTCGCTGTTAAAAGAACTAGCTGCAACCATCTGTTGACGACATGCTGTAGATTTCATTCTACGTATCTACACAAATTTATATGAATAATTACATAATTAACTTCGATTATTTAAAAAAAATTCTGCAGCATCTACCCTATATTGGAGACTACCCACGGTTTTCAAACCTGTAAATCTTTACAATAACCACAAACCAATTGACTCCATTGGAAAATCTTATATACAACCTAACATCTATAAAAAGTCAACATTTATATATTTTCAACTAACATCTATAGAAATGCATAAAGTATTTTCATGCTTTGCCGTCAGAAGGATGCACCATCACTCCATCAACCACATGATGTGATTGGTGCCATGTCATATGCTCAGCAGTCCTTGGTTACATGAATAACCTCTGCAGTTTAGGTGTGATTGAGAAGTATCTAAGTTTTTTATATGCCACGAGAGTCTTTCCCCTACCAATTCTGGGTTTGTAACGAGAATGCCCACATGTCATGCACTTAGTCAGCTCAGTATTTTCAAGGTAGTATAACATGCAGAAGTTAGGGCACATGTCAATTTTCTGCTATCCTAAACCGAGGGGTTTCATCATGGACTTTACAGCATAAAAGTTCTCTTTCAGCCTGTTCCCTTTAGGTAAAATGCTTATCGCCCATTCGATAATCTTGTCATAACCAGCCTCACTCAACCAGTGATCTGACTTGATGGTGAACACCTGTGCTACGGCGGATAATTTATTGTGGTTCATGTAGTCATCCCATAATGGTTCGTTAGAATCTTTCAACAGATCAAAAAACCTTGCTGCATCTGCATTATATTCTTCTTCTACGATTGGACATTCACTGACATTACCTTCACTCATTCTCATTGCATCCATAACCATATTCCTGTAAGGATTACTGTTGTCATTTCCAACTTCATGCACGTTGCTAGCACTAGAAGTTGACCCAACCACCCTTTTTACCATGCTCTCATTAGGAATAAATAGTTCTCCGTGTACATAACAATACAGGAAATCCTCCATGAACCCTTTGGTTAGAAGATGCATCGTTACAACATCTTGATACAGAAACTTTTTATTTTTACACTTCATGCATGGACACCTAATACGGCCATCAGTAAAATTCCTCGAAATAGATGTTGCGAAATTAATAAAACCCTGAACCCCGTTACAATAATCCATCCTCCATAATCCTTGGGGTGAGTCCCGATACATCCATGAACGATCATCCATGACTTCTATCAAACCTCTATAAAACTATGACGACAACATGTATTAATTAACTATGTTATGTAAATAAATTTATAAAAATATTGGTTTGCCCCGACATTATCCAACAAACTAAAAAAACACTTATGTTAAATATTCATTATCAATTATCAACGTCCATATAAATTTATATATATATAAATTTACGGAAATCACAACTTCGTAATAGAATTGATAAAAATTAAAACGGACCCGTTAAACAAGCAATTATTTATTTTATCACAACACATCTAATTCGGTGTAATTCAAACAAAGTTTCAACAATTTACAAACAAATACAATTTGACAAAATCTAAAACAAACTATAACAACTACAAATTTTTCTTTGACAAAAAAAATCAAACAAGTACATACGTTAACAAAATATATATACTAAAAAAACAATAAAAAACAATAAAATTGATGTTTAAATGTTAAAACTAAAAAGGATAGATTTACTTACAAAAAACGATAAAATCCACAATAAATTGCTCGAAGAACGAATGTTGTGACCACATACAAAAGTATAAGAAACTTGAGTGCTTGTGTTGAGAAGAGGAGGAGAGTTGGAATGGGTGGTTGGCTGTAGTTTGGGAGGGGAGAGTTGGGATGGGAAAGAAGAAGGAGAAATAGAGGAAGAGATTGTCGGCACAGTGGGTACATATTGGCTTTTACTGATGGATTTACCGACGGACACGTTCCATCGGTATACCCGTCGGTGAGTCCGCCGGTGACTATGCCACGTCACTGTAGGGAGATCCTGGTTTGAATCCCTCGGTCATTTCGTCGGTAAAACCGTTGAAAAAAAAATCAACGTCATCACAACGTTACAACTTTTCAAAAAAACTATATAATCCATCGGCGATACGGTTGGTATATATAATGACGAACGTATTTCATCGGTATATACCGACCGTATCTCCGACAGGTATTGTCTGTCGGTATATACCGACAAAAGTAGAGACGAAATTATTTATGTCGGTAATTCTGTTGGTTTTCGCTGCTTTTCTGGTAGTGCACTGAGTAAATACAACATGTGTTTGCATAACCAAAACAAGTATGGATACAATCCATACTTTCATGGTTATTGTATATGTAATAAAAAAGAGAAGTTTGTTGAACTCTTTGATGAAGAGTAAATGAGTAGTAAATTGTGATTTCTAGGTTAGGAATAGAGAGTAGACATCAGTTCTAAATAAGAAGGCTTTTATAAGAGTGATGAACTCTTGATGATACTACAGTACTTCAGCGATGACTATTGTATTTTTTTAAAAAATTTGTTGAAGGAAGAGTTGTAATTGAAAAGGATGAACTTTATGAGAGGGAGATTTTAAATATATATATGTGAGTAATAACTATCTTATATTAAAAAATAATGAAAAAAAATGATATGCTTGTGCACATAAAATTAAACCCCAACACAGTAATTTAGGGTTTTATGTTAGAGTAATGTCCATACGTAGAACTTATACATACAAGTGACGACTTCCTATTGGTCGTTTTAACAAATAAAATTACTATATATGTTTGAAACCGAGAAGAAAACAAAATCTAACCATGTGCAACACGACGTCGAGGGACCCATCATCCCCTTATAAAAACAAGCCTTTGTCATGGACATTGCCTACGTACAATATCTGAAGACACACCACTCATTCCCTTGCGCTCTCAACTCACACGTTCCACCATGTCTTCTCTTCCTTACCCTTCCAAGCAATCATCTGCAAGCGATCATAGGCTTAATTATCAGTCAACATCTTTGCGTTATAACCACGAAATTAAGGCCACACTAGAAGTAAACACTGTTGTTCCACCGCCAAGCAGTAGGGGAGGAGGAGAAGGTGCAGCCACTGATCATAATGGTGTTTTCTTGACTTGGGAGGATTTGTGGGTGACTGTTTCCAATGGGAAAAAAGGCAGTAAATCAATCCTTCAGGGCTTAACTGGTTATGCTCAGCCTGGAGAGCTTTTGGCTATAATGGGTCCTTCAGGCTGTGGCAAGTCAACACTTCTTGATACATTGGCAGGTAACTAATTAGATAGTACTCAGCTTTTGGAGTATGCACATCACAACATATCTGATCCTCTCTGCTAAAGTTGATCAAATCTTAAAAAGCTCCCATACATTATAAGATCACAATAACACTAATCAAGCTGATCTGCATAATCTTTCTTGACAGCTATTTTATGTGTTTCAAATGTTATAGTTTGACTTGAGTTTCTGTTGCAGGGAGACTGGGTTCAAACACACGACAAACAGGAGACATACTAATCAATGGCCACAAACAAAGGCTGGCTTATGGTACATCGGTAAGGAAAAACAAATTGAAGAAAATGATGAAAACATTAGGAATTTTATATCATAAACTATAATATTTGAATAATCATCGACAAATATTTTCTAAAAGGTTTTTTTTTTTTCATTGATGCATACAGGCTTATGTAACTCAAGATGAAACCTTAATCACAACATTAACAGTCAAAGAAGCTGTGTACTACTCAGCTCAGCTCCAATTGCCAGACTCAATGTCAAGGGCAGAAAAGAAAGAGAGAGCAGAGGTGACAATAAGAGAAATGGGGCTGCAAGATGCCATGAATACAAGAATTGGAGGATGGGGATCTAAAGGACTTAGTGGTGGTCAAAAGAGGAGAGTGAGCATTTGCATAGAGATACTAACACATCCGAAACTTCTCTTTCTTGATGAACCCACAAGTGGGCTTGATAGTGCAGCATCATATTATGTCATGAGCCGAATTGTTAGATTTGACCGCAAGGATGAAAATAGAAGAACTGTAATTGCATCCATTCATCAGCCTAGTGGTGAAGTCTTTCAGCTTTTCGACAGTCTTTGCCTGCTCAGTGCTGGTAAAGTAGTGTATTTTGGCCCAGCTTCTCAAGCAAATGAGGTATTTGAGCATCAAAATTTTGTAGGCTTAGTTGATCTAATATATGTAGATCATATAGGAATTAACAACTTGACTAATCCTCATCTTTATTTTGTTTCAATATAGTTTTTTGCCTTAAATGGCTTTCCTTGCCCGACTCTCCAGAACCCATCTGATCATTTCCTGAAAACCATAAACAAAGATTTCGAAACGGTATGTTGTCTTATCCAAGGTCTGGCTTTGCGGTATCTTTGGTTAATTAGTATATCAGGATAGAAGAGACAGAGACAATTAAGTATTGATTGGTTGAACACCAATGTAGACAATGGTGGCTTAAAGATTCATCTTAAAATGTTCATAAAAATTATGATTATGTCCTTCACAGGATCCTGAACAAGGTTTAGAAGATGCAATTACCGCAGAGGTAGCGATTAATACTCTGACAAAGGCGTATAAATCATCAGACCATTATCAACAGGTTAAAAGACTAGTCACAGAAATATGTGAAAAGGTATACTCTAATTCCCTCGCAGTTTTCTAAGTGATAAATTCTTGATGTTACAGTCATTGAAAGGGATGATTAACAGTCAGATGGATACAGGATTGTGGGACATTAGAGGAAAGAAGCCATTCTAGCTTCCTTACTCAGTGTCTTGTGCTTACAAGAAGATCTTTCGTAAACATGTATCGAGATCTTGGGTACTATTGGTTGCGGGTCGCCATCTATGTCGCATTAGCATTAGGCCTTGCCACTTCGTTTTACAACCTTGGATCTGATAATGATTCAATTCAGGTATGACATAATATACAACTCAACCGGCCTTGATTTGATTTTATTAATTACAACTTAATTAACATGGAGCCTAAAAAATCAATATGGTTTCAGGATAGAGGTTCTCTGCTAATGTTCATAGCTTCTTTCTTAACGTTCATGACAATCGGAGGATTCCCTTCTTTTGTGGAAGATATGAAGGTATAGACATAAATCAGTGCACATATTTTTTGTTCCAAATTGTATGTTTATTTCTAAATGTTTTTCCCCTCTTGAATCCAGATATTTGGAAGAGAAAGGTTAAATGGGCACTATGGTGCCACTGCTTTTGTTTTTGGCAACACATTCTCCTCCTTTCCATACCTGTTACTGATATCAGTAATTCCTGGAGCAATAACTTATTACCTTCCTGGACTTCACAAGGGATATGAACAGTTCATATACTTTGTTTTAGTATTGTTTGCTTGCATGATGTTGGTGGAGAGCTTAATGATGACCGTTGCGAGTATTGTGCCAAATTTTCTGATGGGAATAATAACAGGAGCTGGGATTCAAGCTTTCATGGTTCTAGGTGGGGGGTTCTTTAGATTGCCAAATGATCTCCCTCAGCCATTCTGGAAGTATCCCATGTACTACATTGCCTTCCATAAGTATGCCTACCAAGGAATGTTCAAGAACGAATTTGAAGGACTAACATTTCCTAGCAATCAAGCCGGAGGGCCACGGACGATTCCCGGTGAACAAATTCTGAGAGATCGATGGCAAGTGGACATGGGTGTCTCCAAGTGGGTTGATCTTGCCATTTTGCTTGGAATGGTGGTTCTATATAGAATTTTGTTCTTGGTTATTATCAAGACCACAGAGAAGATAAAACCTATTATTACAGCTATTGTATCGGTACCTCTCAAGCAAACAACACAAATCATGGAAATCCCCTTAACTACACCTTCGCATGGGGATCAATCTGTAGTCTAGGAAGATCAAATCGCTTGTGTTAGCGAGCATTGAAGAGTAAATTTACTCTGCTTGCTACACAGTACTTAAGCTAGTATCATGCTCAGCACCTTTTCCTTTATTAATGTCTTGGCTAATAAAATTCTGTTGCGAGCTCTCAATTTGTTCTCTAATATTAGGTTTACAAAGTTGCAGACGAGACCAATATGGGAGCTCAAAGGCTAGCTTCTTTCAAGAAGCTATGCTTGGAGCTTTTAATCCAACCTCTTAAAGACAATGTAGAGGTTTAGTGTATTGTTAAGGTCTTGACTGATTGCGCTTAATATATAAATAACAAATATATATATATATAAAAGACAGAAAATTTAAATCGATGTTAACGTTGCTATTTGATATTGTTATTAAAAATTAATTTAGTAAGTTAATTTTAAAAATTTTCAATTTAAATTTTTATGCAACTTGAATTTAAAATTAAATTATATAAAAATTATTTTAATATAACATAGTCTACCTGATCAGTTTAAAGACAACCCGACCAACTAATTAAAAAAATCTAATGATGAAATTGATAGATAAAACCTCTCAACTCGACTTCTTGTCTAGCTTAAATTTAAAATTAAACCATGTAAGAGTTGCGTTTATATAATTAATTTGACTTGATTAATTTAAAGACAACTCAATTATTAATAAAATTTTAAGGATGAAATTAAATGTAATAAATGTTTTATTTAAAATTATTCACAATTTTTAATTGAACCTCGCTTGACCTTAAACATCAATCTTTTCTTATGCAATATTGAGCGTATAGATTGGGTGACCACAAACCTAGTGACATCACATTCTTCATGCCTTCATAAATTTTCCAAAAAGAAAAATTAAAGTGAGGATGGTCGGTCAAGGGATTATTTAATCATAGAGATTCATTAATTAATTTTTACAAACTATAGAAACTAAATAAATTATAATTAACTTATAAGAAAATCTTGTGTTTTATACCTATATGTAATTTCATTTCTTTTTTGGCAATGAAAAATTATTTACAATTTATGTAATAAATTAGGTGTATATAGCATGATTGTAAATTTTGAATCAACTTGGAGGGTTAACCCTAAATTCGGATTGATCCATTAAAAACATAGAAAATAAATCTAGTTAACCTAGTTAAAAATTTAAGTTAATTTATTGATATAGTTACACTTTACCTGACCTGATTAAAAATCGATTCTAAACTTGTTAAGATAATTTTTTTTAAAATAGTAAAAATAATATTATTTTTGATATATTTTTTTAAAAAAATTTAAAATCATGTTAAACCCTTTCAATCTATTATCAAGATCCCCAAATTAAGTTTTACAACTATAAAATAAACGATTTATCATGTCTTTCATGTCCATACACACATATAAACAAAACTATTAAAATGAAGATAGTCAACGACAGTCAAGAGATTATTTAACAAATTTTAAACTACAGATACTGATTAATACGTTTTGAGAAATTACAGGGACTAAAATTCAATAAACTTGAAAGAAAATCCCGTGCTGTGTATGACATGTCGTTGCATTTCCTTTTTTGCAAGTGAAAGAATTAACAGTGGAGAGATTGGTAGTGTTAACTACATTTTGGCATCAAGAATTGTGTGTCGCTCGCATTCTTCACCGAGAGAACTCGAGAAGGAGGGAGGCAGAATGGACGGTGACGATGTGGACATGTCCGCTGCAGAGACCAACGAATCTGTACCAGTATTTTTTTCTGGTTTTTTTTTTTTATCGATTTTTAGTTTTTGATTGATATAAAACACAAAAACCTTAATGGGATTTCAATTAAGATCAAAAAGAGAAATCTAATTTTGGGTTATGGTTAAAATTGTAGGAACTTGATGATATGAAGAAGAGACTAAAGGAAATGGAAGATGAAGCTGCTGCTCTTCTTGAGATGCAGGCCAAGGTTGAGAAGGAAATGGGCTCTGTACAAGGTTGAACTTTGGGTGTTTTTTGGGTATATGCAATTATGGTCTAATGGATTTTGTTATTTTTTATGGGTTTATGGTTTTTTTCTGTGTTTTTTTTTTAATCTGTTAGGATTTTTGCTTTTAATCAGTGTTGTGGTAGGGATGATGGGTTTATTGGAGATTGGGGGATAATGGAGCATTGTGGTGAGGATGGACTTGTTAGTGTGAGTTTAGAAGTGATTTCTTTGTGTGTGTTTGTGTGGCTTTAGGGTGAGGTAGTTTGTGTTCCGTGGTACTGGCCTTAGATTGGTGAATGTTTTGTAATATATGTTGGTTTCATGTTGTTATAGATTTTTGTAATACTGGCCTTTGATTGAGATGTTTCCTGAAGTTAGTTGAGTGCTAGAAATGCAATAGATTTATGGTTTCGGAGAACTTCCATTATCGAGATGAGAATGTTCTGTAGACTTTTAAGGGCAAGAAAGATTTTAGGGCTTAGGACTTTTATGTCATTGATTTTATAGCTTCACGCTAATGAAGATTTAACAGGGGCATTCACATTGGTCATTTGTATCAAGCACTTGCATTTGACTGAATGGTTATTCTATTTGTTTACCATTTTCTATTTTCTCAATCGATAACGCTCCTAAGTCTTGGCCCTTAAGTTAACAAGAGAGATGCATCACATGTCAAATTCCTATGCTTAAGATATTATATTATGTGTCCCTTCATTGGTTAATGGAAGTGATTAGGAATAGTAACTGCAATGATTGATTTTTGTTTTTGCATATCTTCCTCCTTCTTACTGTTTCTATGTGCAATTAGATCCTAGTGCTTCAGCTGCTGCATCCCAAGCAAATAGAGAGGAAGTAGATTCTCGATCAGTGTTTGTTGGTAATGTGAGGCCTCTTTTCCTTGTTATATGATTTGCCTTCAAAGAGTTATTTTAGTGTCAAAAACTTGTAGTGTGGATTTTTTTGGCTGGTTTGCATGTGTTACATATGTTATCAAAATGATTTCTTGACCTGGGGATAGAATCAATATTCTACCTGCCCTACTTTTTTTTTTTTGGTTTACTGTAAGAATAAAGTAAATGAAATTGTTAAAGCCATACATGCATGATCGAGACATTGGGATAAGTGCTTTTTGAGATTGAACTTTTAGTGTTGGCATATGACAATGGGATAAGGGATTTAAGATGTTCTTGCAAACTAAAACGTTGGCATGGGCAAAAGCGTGGCTATCTATAAGAAGCAACACAGATTCCCCTGCCTTGCTCACCTTTTTCTTATAGCACTATAAGATTTTTATTCTTAACATGGTTGCAGGTGGACTATTCATGCACCCCTGAAGAAGTGCAGCAGCATTTTCAGGCATGTGGGACAATAAATAGGGTCACTATCCGTTCTGACAAGTATGGCCAACCAAAGGGTTATGCATATGTCGAATTCCTTGAACCAGAGACTGTGCAGGAGGCTCTCCTTCTGAACGAGTCTGAGTTACATGGCCGCCAATTGAAGGTAAAGAAACTGTATTTTTCTCCCTATCTAATTGCAATCTTCAGTCCCTTAACCTTGATAACCTTAGGTTCTATTCTTTCTTTTCTCTATACTATTTCTCAACCACAAATTGGTTTGTTCTGTGCTTTTGCAGGTAACTGTTAAGCGGACCAATCTACCTGGGATGAAGCAGTTTCGCGCGCGTCGACCCAGCCCATATATGGGGTTTCCACCCAGGGGCGCTCCTATGCCTCCTTATCTCTTTTCTCCTTATGGATATGGGTACACTATCTAAGAAGTGCAATAAATTTCTTAATGAATACACTTTTACTTCTTGCTTTTTCTGTCTTGATCTATAAGGAGCAATGATGGTCATTTAGCATATTTTCTTTGCACTGCAGGAAGGTTCTGAGATACAGAATGCCAATGCGTTACAGCCCCTATGGCTGAAATACTATTTTGTTTGAGGCAGCATTGCCAGCAGAGAGATACATCTAACAAAATTTGTACTCTCTTTTCTTCTCACATGTTTTAATCATTGGGAAATATGAACAGAAGATTTTTCCCTGCTTGGGTTGACGCGTTGAAATGTGAGAATTGGAGCTTTATGTTGTTCATGGTAGACAATGAAATCAAAATGCCTGCTTCTTCTGTACTGCCTAAAAATATTCATGCTTGAGCTATCTTGAAAGCTTCCTCTGGTTGCAATATTATAGTTTTTGTCAGGTACATTGCTGCCTCTGTGTCTTTGCTTAAATTAAGCCTGCTTTCTTTCTGTGGAACTTTTCTGTTTGAGATGTCAACTGATGCAGCAATTGTTATCTTGACTGCTTTTCAGACATCAATTGTTTTTACCCTAAAGAGAGTACCATCCGCCTAAAAGCTTAGTGCTTGTTTTTGCGGTTGAACATGTTTTTCAGAGTGCTTTTCTCTTGAAAAGTATTAAATTTATTTTTTTAGATGCTTTTAATGATGTGATGTCAAAAATTAAAAAAAAAATCTGAAAAAAAAATTATTTTGATATAATTGAAAAGCACTCTTTACCAATGAACTATGTTAGTGGGCCATGAGTATGATTTTATGGGGTATTTTTCAAGGCCTGTGATCTTGCAGGTGCAAGGAGCTTACTACTACTAAGCCATGCCTATTGATTTCCAACTCTAGATTCTGTTTGTGAGCTTTTTGTCGTTTAAATTGTGTTGGCTTGAAGTATTTGTATATGAGATAGCATTACTGAATGACTCGAGCATTGGCAACGCAAACGAATTCTTCCTCAGTTACCAACAATCTAGAATCTTATCCGAATGTAAAACCCAAATGGGTCTTGTGTTTATTAAGATGATTATAAAACTGAAAATTAAGTTGCTGCCATTACATATGATGCATAAATGTTAGATTTGTTAATGGATGATTGATACAACTTTGACCCACTTTGCCTAGTTACAAGACTCGGTCAGGTGGGCAATGGATGACAGGTGCCATTCATGACTTGCTTAATGAGTTGACAAAACCTTGGCTGCTTCTGAACTTGCAGCTGATAATCCAATCATGACCGCAAAACGAGTGCTTGCTCTTACCTGTGGGCATTAGCTTGCCAAAAAAATTGTGGGTTTCAGCCTTTTACTTTCCTCTTGAGCTGGTTTACTTGCTTAGTGAGCTATGAGACTTTGTACTGTAGGCCTATGTCAGATTGCTGGTAGATGTGAATTAAGCTTGCCCATGTATAGTTATGGCTGATGATTATTAGACCATCCTTCCTACCCGCTCTTCATGGCACAAGGCACAGAGTGCTTCGTGATTTCCACAGCTTGCGTCGCTATGACCAGAAGTTAAGACAAAGAAGGCCAGCATCATGGCCATGTGTGACCCAGACTGTTTTGATTGCACGTAAGCATGTTTGCTTCTACACAAATATAGGAGTTGGTTACGAGGCTTTTCTTTTCTTCCATGTACAATGGATATATAGAGATGGTGTGTTAGAGAATGCACTAAAGTCATTGGTACTGCAAATATGTACTGTTTAGTACCAATCTTTGTACGGTTAGGGCAAAGACATGGAATTTAAAGAACATATTTCACATGGTTGAAAAGCAGGCAAGTGTTTTTTGATTACTTTCCGAGAACCAATCAATCTGACAGGACGAATCCAATGAAAAAAAAAGAGAGTCACCGATGGTTTTACGACTGGAGTGAAAGCATGACAGATTAGTTCATCTCAAGTTACAGCACGCAGCAATTTTACCTCAAGAAAATGAATAGGTTAAAATTTCAGGAAGAATCCAAGGGAGGCATGAAGTCACAGGTGTTGAAATTGCTTGATCTTATCCTCTCATGTCATGACATGATCCTGAGCTAATTAATGGTCCCTACAAAATCATTGATGGCCAAACCCCATAATATAGTGAAATGCACCTCATCATTCCCCTAAAGCTGTCATTATGGTCTCCTAGCCTCCAGCATCATTCATGCATTGCAGGCACACCCCCTTCGGCTTTCATTACCCCCATCTTTCCTAGAAACCAAACAGAATTACCACTTTGAATCCTACAAATTAATCCATACAAATCCCACTTTACACATCAACTGTTTTTTTTTATTATAATATTTATATCTTTTCTGCATTTTTCATAAGGAGAATTTACATGTCACCCAAAAGGACAAACTAGTCCATCATCATCAAGTCTAAGAAAGAGAGAAAAGAAAAAACCAGGACCCGATTTCTTTTACACAAGTGTCTTGCAGGCACTTGATTTTGGGTCCCACATAGCAGGCAACATATACTTCCTTCCATTGACACCATAAGCGTTGTAGCTAGCACCCGTGACCTTATCAACCAGGACCCGACCCGGATAACCTGGATAGGACCCTGACCCGAAGATCCCAGTACAAGCCGAAACAGCCTCCAAAGGAGCAGTGGGTGGACCCTGAAAGTACCCACTGTTGAACGGATTGGTAACGGTGTTAGCCAACAAAGTAGCCAGGTTGATGATCATTCCGTCAACTCCAACGTCTCCGTTAGGTGCCACCAAGGGTGGTGTCTGTGGGCCATAGAGTGGCTGGTGAAACGGCCAAGCACACTGGCCCGGACACTGAACGTCCGAGTTACCAACCCAAATGTAGGTTCCCCGACCCGACCCGGATTTTGCTGACCCGTGAGTCCCACACCTGCTCATGCAAAACCCATCAACGGCAACATCTTTTGCCGTCAGAACAACGTTGATGGAGTTAAAGGTGAAATGGGTTTTCGAAGCCAGAGCTATCAAATGTTGGCTCTTCAAGATTTTGCCTAGTGTTAACTCTTCATGAAGTATTTGATGGCCTACGGTGAGTGAGGATGAACCACCACGGTACATCTCAGTTGTCTTCCACCATGAAGAGGTGGAAGGAAGTGGGGCCCCTTTGGAGTTCAAAGAGTTGATGAAGTCAACGATTATAGACCGTTGGATAGGTGTAAACTCGCCATACCAGATTAGATTAACTGTGATGTTTCCTTTCAAGAGGATGCCGTTGTGGTACTTCAGCACCAAAGGTTGTTCTTGAACCAAAGCTGAGAGTGAAGGGCTAATGAAACAGAAGAGGAAAGCAAGAGTGGCAAGGTAGTAATTAGAAGCCATCGGTGGGGGTACGGAACGGAAACTAAGGGTTTCTTGAAGAGGGAAGGTGGTATGGGACTGGCTTATGGAGGAAGAAGAGGGCGATGGGCTATTTATAAGAGGGAGAAGATTAAGGAAGACAGCTGGTGAGGGAACTGTGTCAATATCAAGGGAAGGACACATGGAATAGTGTGATTGGGAGGGAAGTGTGAAGAGGAGTCTCTGCCAGGCTGTAAGGTTCCTTGGTGGTGACGTGGTGGTGGTATGTGGAAGGGTGCGTTTGGTTTTTTATTAGAAGGCGTGATGATAACTTTTGGGTTTTCGGAGTTTTCATGCATGAAATGGAAGCAGAGAAAAGGGCTGCTGATGAGATTAATCATAGTTTAATAACTATGTGAAACCAGATAAATGGAAAATATTTCAATGTCTAAATGTAGTATATTTACAATTTCACAGGTTATAATTGAAAAAAAAAAGAAATAAGTAATATAATATAGATATGATGTTTTCTATAAAAA
>Ga0325414_1001588_pt1 | contig 22160 bp, 7 predicted proteins | sample PopdelMetagenome_8_FD_206183 | JGI IMG/M metagenome (GOLD analysis project Ga0325414, IMG submission 206183) | Populus deltoides microbial communities from Bellville, Georgia, United States - Leaf-PdKOR-R3 | ecosystem: Host-associated > Plants > Phyllosphere > Phylloplane/Leaf | place: USA... | reverse complement strand
AACTGAGTGGCAAAACACTGTGCTAATCTTGATCCTTTGTCTCTCTCTAAAGAAAAAATGTCTCAGGTCCTATGAATCCTGGATCCATGTGTGATGGTGGTATGAATATGAGCCCATCAGACATGATGATGCATAGGAAAAGGATGTTATAATCCTATTCTCTGGATGGCCGAACGACAACCTTGTATGTGCATATCGGCCTTCTTATGCGTATTTTTTTTTAAAGGTTCATTTCGCATATCTTTCCACCTTGTAAGCTTCCACCATAATAATGAACTAGATTTTACGATTTCTTGAATTGACATGTTTGATTTATGAATTAAAAGCTAGATAGCCAAGATTTATAACTCAATATATATATATATATTTCATTTTATGATATAATATTTTATTTCAAAAATAAAAATTATAATAAGTTATAGATAATACAAAAAAATCACTTCACACTCTGTTGGGATGCCCAACAGAGCCTCACCTCAAGCTCGGTTGGGCCATGGTGCAACCAAGCTTTTTTGGCCTGGTTGGACAACAACCCAACTAAGCCTCTCTCTCTCTCTCTATCTCTCTCTCTCTCTCTCTCTATGGCTAGGCTAAACCGAGCTTGACCTCCAAGTCCTTATGATCAACTATCTTCAAATACTCGTGATCAACTTTCTCCAAGTCCTTACAACTACTGTCTCAAAAAAAAAATTATGAATCTTTCTTCATAAAACATTGATAAGATCTCTCACAAATTTAAAAATAAGAAAAACATTCAATGACACCCATTTAGGTAATATTTTTATGCAACTATAAGTATTTTCTCCCCCTCTCTAGCTTGTTAAAGTCTTCAAATCATGTATGTTTACAAGAATTTCAGGGGGGGTAAATGATAATACAAAAAAAAGGTATGTTGAAGCTCGGCTGGACCATGGTCTAATGAAGCTTTTTTTGTCTTAGTTGGGCTACGGCCCAACTAAACTACCTTCGTTTATCTATTTTCCATTTCTTTCTCTTCTCTTGGGCAAGCAAAACTAAGCTCCACGAAGCTTAGTTAAGCCGAGGCCCGATCAAGCTCAAGCTTCGGTCTGACCGAGCTAGCTCACCTCGGTTTACTATTCATGAATAGTAATATACATAGTACTTTTTATGAATAATACTTTTCACTTGTATGTCTTTAGATATTTTCCATGTTATTCCAGCTATATATTCCATGTTTTAGCAAGAGAAAATAAGGATTTTTATCTTAGTAACACAAAAACTACATTTTAATCCACTCTTCATACAATTTATTTGCCTGTAAAGCTCTAGACCGACTTAAACACCAGAGGGTTATTTTGCAAGTAATGCCCAATTCTAACCCAAAATTATCCACAAAGAAAGCTTAGGTTCAATTAAGATTTTTTGAAATTTTTTCTCAGTTTTATCAGTGACACCGTCTGTAGGAATTAGAACAAAAACCATTCATTACCTTTTAACTTCTATAAAAAAATTTTCAAATATGAATTTTGACGACCGATACTCAAATATACACAACTAAAAGGACTACCATGAAATTTTAAATGTCCAATATGAATTTTGAGGGAGGAGAGAGAAAAGAAAAGAATAAAAAAATAGCACCAACGACAGTCTATCTAGAAAAAACCAACAAGTGCTATGTATGGAGGAAGAGGATGTTGTGGGGAATCCAATGACATGGCATAAGAAAAGTTTTCACCACCGAAGGACGCCACATGCGTCGCCAAAGTGCTACGGTGTCCTCCCATGCACTAACAATTGTTTATTTTTAATATTTTTAAATTACTATAAAAGACCAATTGATCCTTTTACCAACCTGAATATAACAAACAAAAAAACCTACATGAAAATACAAAAATGTCCTCAAAGAAAGCTTAAATTAATTTTGATACAAATGATATTTTACTAAATTTACCCTACTAAAAAATATGAAATCTCAAAAAGCCCCTATAAACCAATTATCTGATTTTTGCTTTTAAAGACAATAAACGTATTTTTACTATTCTAAAAAGGGTAAAAAATCTTTGTACCCTTAATCAAAATAAAAATGACATATTGATTATATGAAAAATATCATTTTACCCACAAACTTAGTCTTTTTAGTTGATTTGCTTAAGGAAAAAATCATCAATTCACTATTATAATCTACAATAATTTCTCTCTAGAGCTATAATGATTTTTCCACTCCCTATAGGTTTTGTTAATTTCAATTTAAATAGGATTCATCAACTTATTAGATTAATTAATAATGATAATAATTATCAATAAAAATAGTAATCAAAATAATAAAGATCAAATTTTAAAAAAATAAATTGAAATGATTGGTCTAAAATTTTAAAAGGGTTGATACAGAATTCGAGGTGAATATATATATATATATCACTCTAGCCTACATACATGCATAAAATAGTCGTAAATAGAAACACTACCAAAACGTTTGGCATTCTTGTTGATTGTTAATGCCATGGAGAAAATTATAGCACCACCGATACTATAAAAAAATCTCAATGAGATAAATCTACTGACATTAAAAATGTCACTTACAATGACCCGAGCGGGCCATACTTGCCGCCAAAGACAAGTGACACACCACCAACTTTAGACGGCAAGTCTGCCACACTCGGGTCACCATTGGTAATCTTTCTTGGTGTTATTGGATTCATCTTGTCGAAATCATTTTAATGGTACAAGTGGTGTGTTAATCGAAGTTTCGATATGTCGTCGGGGGTTTTTTTTCTTTTTCTTTTTCTCTCTCCTACCCTTCAATAATGTTTTTTAGATGTCACTATTATGAATAGTGACAAGCTATAAATATTACGTTTCTCAATCACGACATGTACAAACCATGTTATTTCACCAATTTATTTTTCAATCGTGTTATTTCACCAATATTGTTTTAGAAAAGGTGCTGATAAGCAAAAATAGCCCTTTAACAAACATAAAACAAATCAAGATTAAAACCTCTCATTCATTTTTAGAGAAATTTTTCCTTTCAAATACACTCAGGCGGAAGTTTTGGCAAAATAGCACTAGCCAAAAAGTATTTTAAAAATATCATAGTTTTAACAAAAATATGATTATAAATAATGATTTTAACAACGATACAATTGGGATATTGACTTTGACCAAAAAGTTAAACCACAAATCAATCGTAACCCTAAACTAACATCAAATACAAACTTTAAACAATATCATAACCTTAAATCATAACCCTCAATCTAAAAAACAAACCTTAAACACTAACACTAATCACTAATCGTAAAAATAAGCGCTAATTAATAACCCTATAAACAAACCCTAACTAAATAAAATAAAGTGTTTTGGGTTTTTTGGCCTTTTTATCTTTTGGTTTGTTTCAAGTTTATTATTAACAGAATACTGAAGGATAAAATTTAATCAAAACCCCACACTAAATGATAGAATTGGAGAAACAAACCAAAAGATTAAAAAAAGGCCAAAAAAACAAAATATTTTGCTATATTTAGTTAGTGTTTGTCTTTAGAGTTATTGATTAGTGTTTGTCTTTAGAGTTATTGATTAATGTTAGTGTTTAAGGTTTGTTTTTGAGATTTAGGGTTATGATTTGAGGTTTGGGTATTGTTTAGGATTTGTATTTGGGGTTAATTTGATGTTTTTAGTCAAAGTCGTTTCTAATTGTGTCTTTGTTAAAGTCTCTATTTCCAATCATGTCTTTGTTAAAACTATGCTATTTTCAAACTTTTTTTTTTTTTTATGAATGCTAGTTTTCCTTTTTCCCCCTCTCTAAATTGTGCTTATTTTCAAAACAACCCTGTATTTAGATCATACCTATAAACATACACCACCACCAGCCCATCTAGCCTATTTTTTGAGGTTATAGTTGATGCCACAATTATTATTTTTAGAGATTGTTTAGTATTGTGGTAGCTTCTATTTTTTCCCCAAACTATATAGAAAATATCATATAGTTCGTCAAATAACTTTTGCTTTTACATTGGGCTCCATATAAAATTGCATTTCAAACCTTGATTTTGTAAAAGCTAAAATAATCTGTTTTTATAAATGATTTTTTTTATTTATTTTACATGCAAAAATCCATCTCACATCAACTTTAACCAAACATATTTTTTTAAACTGCAACTAAAAGTATTTTTTTAAAAACCTATATTTTTTAAACCACAATCACAAAAGCTATATAATGCCAAACACACCCTTATTAGTGGGAATCATGTCCTTTATTTAGCAATGAAAAAAAGTAATCACTTAAAATAATAACATTACTGAAAGCTTAAAACTTAAAATTACAAGCATTTTAGGTGTTGAGCTTGAAAGCAATCATTTCATGAAAAAAATACATTATGTATCACTTGAAGGAGTTAATGACAAGTTTTTTGTCTGCTATGTCTAAAGGATAGACTTAGAGTAAGTTAGATGCATTTATAGGCAGATGTTTACACCTCAAGCATCCACATGAGAACTTGAGTTCCTTGTAAGAAATGACATCATGTATTGCTATTACTTATAGCATGCAAGAGAAAAATAATGAACAAGAAAATATGAAGATAGAAATAAATGGAGAATATATCCATGGATGTGCAAATGAATGTTGTCTTTCTTTCATGTCATGTGTTGTTGTTTGTCTTAATTGGTGAAAGAAATTGGTATGGGAGTTTAAGTTGTCATCTTATCTAAAATTTTAGTCAAAACACAACCCCCACTCACCACCACAGTTAAAAAAAGGTAAGAAAAATACACACAAGCACCCATGTCCATATCATACAAAGAGACAAAGAGAAGGTAAAAAGTACACAATCACATACATGTTTGCAAAAAGACAAGTAGACTTAAAGGGCAGAGGTTTACAAAAAAAAATTGAGTTTGGATAAAAAGTGAGAAAGTTACGCTATTAGGATTTTAATTAATTATTATAGCACCACAACGGACTAAGTTGGTTTTGGTTATGAAGGTGTTGCGGTGATATAGACATGGGTGAGAATAAAGCAGCAGAAATCGAAGACTTTCAGATTGTAGTAGCTGACAAAGAAGAGCAAAAGAAACACTTAGCTCCAAAAAGAAGCTCAAACAAAGACAGACACACAAAAGTTGAAGGTAGAGGTAGAAGGATAAGGATGTCAGCTTTTTGTGCAGCAAAAATCTTTCAATTAACAAGAGAATTGGGTCACAAATCTGATGGTGAGACAATACAGTGGCTTCTACAACAAGCTGAACCATCTATAATTGCAGCAACTGGGACTGGTACAATACCTGCATCAGCTTTGGTAGCTGCTGGTGGTGCAATTTCACAACAAGGAGCTTCTCTTGCAGCTGGTTTGCATCAAAAGATTGATGATATAGGTGGGTCCAATAGTAGGAGGACCAGTTGGGCAATGTTAGGTGGCAATTTAGGGAGACCCCATCAAGTTACAAGTGTAGGATTATGGCCCCCAGGTGGACGTTATGGGTTCCAGTCATCATCTAATACCACTGGTCCATCAACAATAAATATAGTATGTGAAGGTGGTGGTGGTTCGAGTTATTTGCAAAAAAAATGGATTTTCAGGGTTTGACTTGCCAGGAAACAATATTGGGCCTATGAGTTTTACTTCAATTTTAGGTGTTGGTAGCCAGTAGTTACCAGGATTGGAGCTTGGGTTGTCACAAGATGGGCATATTGGGGTTTTGAGCCCATAAACTTTGAGTCAGATTTATCAGCAGATGGGGCAGGCTAGGGTGTAGCAGCACCAGCAACAAAATCCTTCTAAAGATGATTCACAAGGATAAGGGCAGTAATTAGCAGATGAAGGAAATAGGCATTTTGTTGATGTTGAAAGAGAGGCTGAGTGATTTTTTGTTAACGGTTTTTCTTGTGTTGTACAATTGATAAAATAAAAAGGTGAGAGAAAAAAGAAGAAGAGAGGGAGATACTATGGGAGAATTCAATAGGGACTGGATCTGGTTTGCCGCTCACTTCTTCTCCCCTGCCTCACTCAGGTTTTCATACACGGGTGCCTTTTTGTCTTGCTTAATACTGGATTTTCTTTCTGGTCTAAATTATTGAAGTGGTTATGGACCTTCTGTAATGGTTGTCTTTGACGTGGAATGTGCAGATGGGATTGTGCACAGCCAAATAGCTTGGTTTTGGGCTTAACTTCGTATTTGATTCAAAAATCGTATTTGATGGAGTGGTGAATTTGATCGGTTTGTTTGTGATATGAAACATATAGGCAAAGCTATTAATTTTCACATTTGGCTGTCTGCTACACGTGCTGATTTGTGTCTAAATGAGATTTATCTAGTCATCACCTTATTACACAAAAGTATGCTGCATTTTGCAGCTAGAAATTTGTTCCCAAAGAGCCGTTTTATGTCTGTGTGTTACTTATAATTTCCCTTCCACCATTTTGTTTCAATGAGGAATTTACATAAGTTATGCGTATTTGATCATGGGACGTCATCATTATATGTACTATAGTAGTTCCAAGAAGTTAAAAATTCTCAGAAGGTGATGCATTCCAGGATTCTATTTTAACCATCTTCTTCATGCGAGGGGAATCACCTAAATTTATGTGTAACATCTGTTCATGTTGTAAAAGAAATTTGGTCCTTTTATGTCGTTTCGACCTAATCTCTATTCATTATTGCTTTTAAGTACATACTTTTTACTGTAAGTTTAGAAATTCTAGCAAGTTCATATCAATGTCACAGTCAAAATGTTACTGTCATGATGTGCACAACCTTAAATCACAGAGCTGCTTCATAAAGTTATGATTAGAGGGATTATGAGTCACTATCTAATATTATAGTCACTAGAAAACTTAATGGTTGTGCAAGAGAAAGACGCATCACTTCTAGTGTACCCTGCCTTTGGTAAGTTGCCTTGCTGATTAATTATTAATCTAAGACATGTTTTTATTTGTTGGTTTTATCTAAAATTTAAGGTAGATTACCTTTTGTGAAAAAGCCTCTATCTTATGGGTTAAATCTTAACTAAAGTTCAGTTTTTAGCATCACATTTATTTTTTGTTTTTGTATCTTTAATCTTGAGGGTATACTTTATAGTGTAATTTTATATATCTAAATATTTAAGTCTACAACTAAATTCTAATACTCTGAATATTAATTAAATAAATTAATTGTTGTTGGATTTATTGTATTGTGGTCGAATCTTAATGAATAATCATAAACTGATTACGATATTCATTTTGCAAGATAAAAATATGATTTTGTTTTTTTGAAAAATGTGTGAAAAACCTTTAGAATTTAGTTGTATGCAAAAAAACAAAACATATTCTCGGTGTTTTTGAAATCAAAAATTTTTATTTTGGATTTTTTAAAATATTGGAGAAAACCGGGTAATTTTAATATAGGATCCGATTTTAAAATGAAATACTTGAAAAAAAAAACATATTTTTATGTTTTCTAAATCAAGGGAATTGTTTTTGAATTTTTTTTGAAATTCTAGAGAAAAATCAGATATTTTTAATAATTGGCTCGTATCTTACAATTTAAGTCTACAATTTAATATTAGGCAAAAATTATTGAAAAACCATGTGATGGATCAAAAATAATTTCAAAATGGTCTTTAAATTTCTTAAGAATTTTTTGAAAATTTGAAGGGCTTGTTTGGCTAGACATACAAATAAAGATAAAATAAAACCAAAGGGAAAAAGCTTAGGGCGTGTTTGGCAAATAAATCTTAAGGACCCAACAAAGCCTTATTTTTTTAAAGAAAATAAGGAAGGCCAAACATGCCTTTAAGTCTGGGTTAGGCTTGGCCTAGCCATATGAGATGGGCTTATTGGGCCTGAGATATAAGCCTATATGTACAGGTTGTGCTCAGGCCTAGCCCAACCAATTTTTTGGGCTGATAGTCAGCCTAACAAGCTCTTTTTTTCTTTTTTTTAATGATGTTGCTACACCTAGCCCAATCATATGGGCTGGGCTGGAATGAGGTCTAGCTTATTCTTTTACCCCATTGGCTCATCTTGGCGGTGGTTTAAGAAGAAGATTTGCTAGCATGTCTTCTCATAATTTTTAAAGCTTAGACACAATAAAAAAAGAGAGAATGATGTTACCTAAACAAGGAGGGAATGTTGGCTTATTATTGGTGGCACTACCAGTACTAGAGGTAGCTCATGGTGGTCGTTGGAGGTTGAGAAAGATGGTTGGTTTGACGGCTAGAAAAATAGTGTTTATATGGGTGTCTATTTTTTGCTCTTGTTCTCTCCATATTTCTCTTTTATTTTTTTGAACGAAATTCACCTCTATTTATAGGGGGTGAAAGATGGATATCTTGTTTTTATTGGGCATGAATCTTAGCCCTTGATTTAAAGAGGAAGGATCCCAACCATTGACTAAAAGTCACCATCACAAGTTGCAAAGGGTGGTTGTGTCAGCGTCTTTGGATCAACTTTGTAGCGGGTTCATGGTTTCCAAGAAACAATGTTTTTGCTTAAGTTTGGGTGAAATGGCAGGTCACGAGAGTGGTTTCTTTTTTTTTTTTTTATAGTTAAGGTATGAGAGAATGAAGGCTTGAAAGGTGGCATCAGAGTTGCATTTTTAATTGTCGTCGGGTGGAGGTTGAAGATAATAAGCAGCCGTGTCATTTGACTTTTATTGTTTTTACTTGACGTTGACCAACATGACGTTGTTTTGAACCAAAAAACGTCATTCTGGTCAAAACTTAGCCAAAACATATTATTTTATTTAAATGAAACGACGTTGTTTTAGTGTTTTAACTTGAATTACGTCATTAATTTCCTTTTTAATTTCAGCCCCTAATCCTCTAATTTATTCAATGAGGTCTTTAATTGAATTTTGATTTCAATAATCAGATAAATTTCACCTTTGTAAAGCTTAAAAAAAAACCCCTAATTTAAGCACATTTTCCAACTTGATCCTTGGTCGTGAGTATTTTTAATTTCATCCCTAACTGACCTTCAAACTTTCAAATTTTTCAATCTGACCCTTGTTTTCATTGAATTAGTTCCCTAAATTTGTGTGTCTTTTGCAAAAAGGTTTGTGGCTCTAAATTTCTCTAAGTGGACCCTTAATTGACCCCCTTAAACTTTAATTTTATTTCAATTGTCTCTAATTTCACCCAATTGAGTTTGAAAAAATTAAATATGGTCTTCTAAAATTCTAATATTCTCAATTAAGCTCAAATTAAGCTTCCAAACTTAATTTTTCACTAATTAAATCCCTAATAAAACTAATTCATTCCACCTAATTAACTTTTTTAATTTGACCCAAATTAATACTTAAACTTAATGAAACCTTTAATAGGGCCCACGATTAAATCAAATTAGCCTATTAAAAATCTAATTAAGTCTTCATACTTAATTTTTATGTAGATTCGTTCAATAATTATTTAATTTGACATTGAATTTGCATTGTCTTTTCAGTCTTGAGTATAATTGGGCTCTCAATTTTGTTCGAAACTCTAGGTTCTCCATGCATTTGAAACCCTTCTCAATCTATTTTTGACAAGTTGCTTGTCTTTATCTATTCTTTTGTTTTGAATTTAAAAAAAGAAGATGATTTTAGGGAAAACCTGAAAATTGAGTTATGACAGTCAATAAAAAGCAGCCTTGCAATGATACAATTAAGAAAGTCTCACTTGAACTGTTAATTGTGCTTTCTCCTCGAAACAAACCTGAAAACCCTGCTTCAATATCTTGAAACATGTTTAACAGGCATATTTAAGGTCAAATTAAAAATGAAGTCCATTTACTTTTAGAATTAAAACTTTGTTGGAAGTTATTATCTAATATAAGCTCTTTAACATATAACATTAACATATTAAAATAATTTGTGGGTGAATGAAAAAATTGATCTAAAAAAAATCTTGGTTGATATATTTTTTAGAAACCCAAAAATCCTAAAAAAATATATCCCATCTAAGGAAATATACAAGATTTTCTTCTAGTTTATTTTGTAGGAAGATGAAGAGTTAAAATTGAACCTAAAAGGCACCCACACTTTTAGAGAAAAGAGGATCTAAGCAAAATGAACTTTATCCTAATCCATGTGCTCTCAACCCGACTTAAAGTCTATGCCTAGTTTTGAATTTATTGTAAAAATAATATTTTGAACTATTAAAAAATTATTTTTTTATTCCAACTTATTTTGAGTTTGAGTTAATAATTCTTTGGTCCATGAAAAGTTATTTTTGCTAGCTCTTTAGTTTGTTCAGCCCATGAATTGATTAGTTAGCCTTATTCTTCATGAACTTGAAAAGTTTTTAAGTACAAAAATTATCAAATTTAAAGCCGAAACTATAGGTTTAATTTTGTTTTATGACAAGTAATTAAGACTAATAATATAGAAAATTTATTTTGGCAATTACAATAATTAATTCTATATGAATTTTAGTTTCAAAATCCTCTATAAAAATAATTGAAGAAGAGTGTTTCTAGTTGGTTTTTTTTTATAGCTTTCATACATAATTTTCTAGACTATTTTTCACCTAGTTTCCTAACTTATTCTTTTTAAGTTCAAGTTTTTCTCTTTGTCTTCATCCTAATCTGGAGTTTAGTTTCGATTCTTATATAAAGATAACTAAGTAATGAGTAATGATTCATTGAGTTTGTTGACCATTATTTATGAATATATTTAAACAAGATGATGTTGTCGAAATTATGAGAGACTTATTAAAATTTTATTGTTGTCAAGGATAATCATTTGTTCTTGATCAATTAGTATTTTTTTTTATGAATCTGAAAAGTTTTTCATTATAAAAAATGTCAAATTTAAAGTCAAAATTGTCAAGTTTAATATTGTTTTATGGCAAGTAATTAATGCTGATATTTATTTTGATAATTACCATAATTAATTATATATTAGTTTTAGTTCCAAAATCTTTTATAAAAGGGGCTGAAGAAGATTGTTTTTGATAAGTTTTGAACAAATTTTTCCGTGTTTTTTAGACTTTTCTTCGTCTAATTTCCCAACTTATTCTTTTTCGTTTTAAGCTCTAGATTTTTTTTGTTTAATTCTAATTTAGAATTTATGTTCAGTCTTTTAATGAGAAATAATTGAGTAATGATTATTGAATTTGTCTAATTTTATTTAGGAGTGCTCATTCATTTTACATCAATTAAGAATAATAAAGTCATAAAGGACAAAGAATTAATGTGAGAAAGCATGATTCGTACATGTGTATTATGATTTGTGTAATGCAACACCATCTTTTGAATCGTTCAATTTATTCAACGGTCTCTGCGTTAATAATAGCAGGCAATTCACATAATCTTCATTGGGTGCCGTCGTTTCATTCATGTTTTTATTAATTTTAATCACCATACCAAAAGTTGATTTCTGTTATATTGTTTTCTTACGTCCGAATAACAACCTTGAGAAACACCATGAAAATTGATATGGCATCTCTCCTCTGCTTGGCTGACCGGAAAATATGCTAATATATGTTTATAAAAGTTATGATGATTGATACTATATATCTTACATGGGCGCGCGGCATAGCGGGATGTCGGGATTGAAGAGTCACCACCTAGTTATTTGGTTTAATATCATTAGACCCGAGTGTATTGGTCTTATAAGAAATTTCAAGGGTAAGGGACTGATTGTGAATAAAAAAGATATCAACACCTTTAACACACCTTACCTAAGATAGACTGCATTCTGCGGTCTAGATATAATTTAAAAGTTTTGATGGATTCTTAATTGATGGTCGGTTTATGGCTCAGAATAAAGATTACTCTTATGAATAAGTTTGACATTTCAAATTTATTATGAGCTCGTATACTTAGACAAATTCTTATGGGAAGAGTCTATGTATGTGCCTTGATAGAGTTCACCTATCTTGGCAGGCAAAAGGATTCAACACAACTCGTATATTGTGGTAAAAAAATGCTCTCAATTAAAATTGTTAAATATCTAAAATAATCCTGAAAATTATATAGTGAACTCCTATTATTTAAATGTCAACTTACTTACAGGTCCAATATTTATACTATAATGTTAATCATTAATTTTCATGAATTAAAATTTTAGAGTTATTAAAATATTGGTCAAATCCTCAAACAATTTTACAAACTTAGTGTAAATTCCAAAAGATACAAAGGAAAATCAACACATGTATTTTTCTAAAAATCATGCTAATTTTTTTTCTTCTTTTTTATAATTAAAAATGCAATTTTTATAAAATTTGGGCCGTATGTAACGAGCAAAATTTTTTTAATTTTTTTAGGGCCATGTTTGGCAAAACTATATTTTTGTTCAAAATAAGTCTAAGAATGTATTTGCCAAACATGCCCTTAAACTAAAATTATCAAAATTGTGATAGACCAAACAAAGCCTTCAGTATTTGACCCGGTTTTGACTCAACTGGGTCGACCTAAAAATAAAGTTTAACCCAAAACTAAATTAAAATAGAGATTTAAATCGAAACAAAATAAAAACACAAAAAACACAAAATTTTCTAACAAAAATATATCAAAAACCAAGGAAAATGAAGAGCATTCAAATTCAAACCCAGCAACGTAAACATCAAACCAAACCATATTTTAAGCAATAAAAGGCAAGGTTTTGTTTGCAATCAAGCATAAATAAAAAATCAAGCATCCATTTGCTTTGATTATTACTCAAACATCACAATTTTTGTCAAAATGAGTTTTCATTCAAAACCAAAACCCTAAGGTTAAAACCAACAAAAATATGTTATTGATGCATGAAAATCCTAGATTATTTACTAATAATAATATATAAATTTGCAGAAACCAAAATCAAATCAAAATAAAACCTAAAACTAGCACTTAAGACAAGACAATGTTCTTCGGATGAACATGAACCCAAGTTGCCCAGAAAACCCAACATACAAATCAAAATGAATCCTAAAACTAGCACTCAAGACAATATTTTTCGGATGAACATGAATTCAGGTTGCCTAAAAAACCCAACATACATTGTCAAACCTAGAAAATATATTTTAAGCCTTCAAACCAAGCTCTCGTAGCCCTAACAAACCATATTATCATAAACAAATAGTTTGAATAAAAAACATTAACAAATAACATCAAATCATCATGTATACGTATAAGATTTCAACTTTCAAAACTACAACCCTATTATCAGCCAACAAAAACATCAAAACTCAATCCAAAACTGACTCTTTAAACACTTTGAGACCCAAATTATTCTTCCAATTGTTTTTTATTGCACCCGTAATTGGCTTCAAAACTCTTAATTTCATACAATTTCACCCCTGCCAAACTTAATCATCAAACTCAAAATTTAGCACCATTTTTATCTTGGTCCTTGGTTTATAGTTTGTGCATTTGGACCTTAAATTAACCATCCAACTTTCAATTTTCTTTGATTTGGCCCATGATTTGGTTAATTTCAGCTTTTAAAGTTTCGCGCCTTTTACGATTTAGTTCTTAGTTTTGAATTTCTTCAATAAATCCCCTAATTGGCTATCAAACTTTATTTTCTTCACAATCAAGTCCCTAATTTGACCAATTAAACTTTACAAAGTTCAATTTGAGTCCCCAAACTTCAATTTCTTCCAATTAACACCCAAATTGACTCCAAAAAATAGATTTTCCTTGCAATCAAGTCCTCAATAAAAATTAATTAAGCCTTTCAAAATCCTTATTGAGTATTTATCTAAATTTTTATTGTTTTACCCTAAATAAAAATATTTTTATTGAATAGGTCTTTTGTGTAACATCCCCCGTTCCGAGATAAAAATAACAATCTGATGTCAACAAAAAAATAGAGTAATTAATTTTTTTTTCTATATATATTCATGGTCTTCGTATTAAAACCTACCGAAATTTCGACGGAGTCTCCTCTATACCGGAAGGTCCCAAGTTATCGACATGTAACTTGTTTACACTTCTAATAACTCGTATCTCCTAACTCAAACCTGACCCAATCATCCTGGGTTTTATACCCACAAATTAAGTTATCACAACTATCCACCACAATATTTATGATATACATTATATAACAAAATATCATTATCGATGGATAAAAATATAAATACACGTACATGAAATATGGTTGTATGAACTACAGAGTTAAGTTCATTTAATCAAGTTTAAACATTAATTATACAAATTAAGTTATACAAACATTTCCATGTTTACAAAATACAAAGGTATACTCTCTAGAACTTAGATTACAAGAAGTGAACATAAGCTAGGATCTACTCCTGTCATGCATGCGATGGTCCTGAAAAAAATACATATTATTGAAACATAAATATCACAATAAATATAACAACACAAATATCTAACAATTTAAAAAGGGTAACATGCATTCATATTTTGTTCACTTTTCCCTTCTGGTTTTCTTAGAATCTTTTCCTTGTTCAACTATTAATAATCGTTCCCTCTTCCATTATCAACCTTCATTTTAGATTTTATAAGATCAATCAAGATTATTTCTGCTTAATGCTTTACCGATACTAATTTCACTAGTATCATCATCATCACCCCGTAGGAGTTGATGCAATATGATCTCTACCCAGGATCCTAACATACACTAAATATATGATAGCAAATACATGGTGATCCCCTTACCCGGGATCCTAACATACACTCAATGTATGCTAGTTTATGCCCTTAATCACACTTCTTATATTTCTTTTGTCAGCGATAATTTCATCACTTGGCAATTCACACAACAACCTTTCACCTTGAATACACATATATTCAGTAATTCACATTTCATATCGGTAATATATTAAATCATGAAATTTAACTAGAAAGTATAGGTGTGATTCACCTACCTGCAATAGAAGCTCTACTTGAGCTCCCCTGCTGCTGCTGTCGCACCACGTCTATGGTTCCTCCTGCAAATCACAGGTTTATCTCATAAATTTTCCTCACTTAAGGATATGTTTTATAATAACCATATCAACAGCAAATAAGTCTTTCTTTCTGTCATTTCTTAATATTTTATGTTTTTCTCATTACACCCATTTATATTATCGTTCTTTGTCCAACCATAGTTATCATTCCTTTCTTTATATTTGAATCATTTATGTTTAAATCTCGAACTGTTACTGTCTAGACATTGAACTGTTATTGTCCGACCTCTACTTATATTTTTAACTATATCTAGAGTTATAGAACTTCATTTCAAGCGAGATTGGTCTCGTTGGAAATATAAGACATGAGGCTACAAGTTCTCTGAAGGAAAGAGAACCCATTTCTGCCTCCAAAACAGTCAAAATTGCTCATCAACAAACATTTGAACTGTTATTGTCCAACTGTTACTACCTTGTTTTTGAACCGTTACTGTCTGACCTCTCCTTAGATTGTTAACTATATATAGAGTTATAGAACTTCATTTCAAGCGAGATTGGTCTCATTGGAAAGCTAAGGCATGAGGCTACAAGTTCTTTGAAGGAAGGAGAACCTAGTTCTGCCTCCAAGACAATCAAAATTGCTCATCAATAAATATTTGGACTGTTACTGTCCAACTGTTATTGTCTTGACATTGAACTGTTACTGTCCAACCGTTACAGTCTAGACATTGAACTTTTACTGTCTTGTTTTTGAATCGTTATTGTCCGACCTCTCCTCAAATTTTTAACTATATCTAGAGTTATAGAACTCCATTTCAAGTGAGATTGGTCTCGTTGGAAAGCTAAGACATGAGGCTACAAGTTCTCTGAAGGAAGGAGAACCCAATTTTGCCTCCAAGACAGTCAAAATTGCTCATCAACAAACATTTGGACTGTTACTGTCTTGTTTTTTAACAATTACTGTCTGACCTCTCCTTAGATTGTTAACTATATCTAGAGTTATAGAACTCTGTTTCAAGCGAGATTGGTCTCATTGGAAAGTTAAGACATGAGGCTACAAGTTCTCTGAAGGAAGGAGAACCCAGTTCTGCCTTCAAGACAGTCAAAATTGCTCATCAATAAACATTTAGACTGTTACTGTCCAACTATTATTGTCTTGACATTGAACTGTTACTGTCCAATCGTTACAGTCTAGACATTGAACTGTTACTATCTCGTTTTTGAACCATTATTGTCCGATCTCTCCTCATATTTTTAACTATATCTAAAGTTATAGAACTCTGTTTCAAGCGATATTGATCTCGTTGGAAAGCTAAGACATGAGGCTACAAGTTCTCTGAGGAAGGAGAACCCAATTCTGCCTCCAAAACAGCCAAAATTGCTCATTAACAAACGAGACCTACTACCCTACATGGTCTGTCATGACCTAGTCTCGGTTGGTGACCCATAGCTGGAGTTCAATAACTCCAAATTGAGCAAGACCAATTTCATTAGTTAGTCAATGATACGACCAAAAGATTGATGTTTTCTCCCAAGTGTAGGAGTGTCGAAGTAATAAATAACCCAAAAAACCAGGGTCGAACCACAGGGAGGTTAACTATATAAAATTATAAACAATAAATGAAAAGGAGTTGAAGAGAACTTTTGAGATGTGATATTGATGTAAGGATTAAACAAGGATAAACCAAATGCCAAGGTTAGAGAATCCACTAATGGTATTTCAAATAAGTATAATATAAACTCTTTTTATTGCTCAACTGGAAACACCACACAAAGGAGGTTCCAATCAATTGATTTGTCATTAATAGCTCATTATAAATTATTAACATGATCATATTAATTATCTTATTTAAGTAACACCAAACTTTTAAATATTTCCAGGAATTCATGATGCTAACTTATGTTAACAACAAATCAAGTTCCTTTCATAGAACAAGTGTAGGGTATACCGTATGGTTGGCTATGAAAGTGTCAAGCATTTGTTGTACCAAGTGTTATACAACACAAATTTAGATTAACCATTTAATATGCAAGGTATTAAGAATTAATAAGATAAAAATGATAAAACATGTTAATAGCAAGTTGTTTAGGATATAATCATTGAAGTCCATATTGAGTTTATATTATACATATCATAACATCATTAGTGAAACCTTTTCACTTTGACATAATAAACTTAACTAAACATAATGAAGAAGAGAAACCTAAATAAAAAAGAGGAGAACATGATAATATAAGTATAGTAAAGGAAATGAAAGGCATAAATAAGAGATTAATGAAAGCAAAACTTAAGCATTACAAAAATATAAAGAAAAAGAGCAAGAACATGATCTTGATCTAAAAACCAAGATGCCTAAATACATGGCAAATGTCTCCTTTTATATGTCAAAATTCAGAACTATTGATTTGATGACTAATTGTTGAGTGGGTGGCCACATCTTGACTTGGTGACAATCCTTATCTTCTTGTCTGAACAAAATGGCATTGCTAACATTAGAAGTTGAACAGATAGTATTCATGAAAGTTCTCGGAAATTGTCTCAGCTTTCCAACAAAACAAGAATAGGCGCATTTGGACTTCTAGAACTCGAGTTGTGGGCTGAACATTGAACAGTGTCTGGACTGCAGGATAGATTCTGACTTCTCCATTATTGCTATCATTTGAACTCGAAAATGGCACTTTTAAATCTTGGACTCTTCATGAACGTTTTAGGTCTATGTCTTAACTTTTCATACATATAAGTCAGACCTAAACCCAAGTTCTACAACTCTAGTTATGATCCAATAACCGAATGGTGTTCCAGTTTGGACTAAACCAGCATCTCTTTTCTAAGTTTAGCCCTCTCTTTGTCTTCTCAATTTCAGTAGTTAAACTCATCAATCAATTCTTTGATTTATGTGATAAGCCTCATTTAAGATGAATATTTATCATAAATTAAAGGTATCTTATATTATTTGACATGTTATTATAAAACATGCTCTAGTTAAGGAGTTATTGATACTTCTAGTGCAAAATGATGATATAAAACCTTGATAAAAATGCACTTTTAAGTACTGTCCAAATTCATCAACCTTTCCATTTACACACAACATATGAAGTGATTTAATTTAGCAACTAATACTTTTTCCTCAATTTAAGTCTAAGAACTCTAATCTATAATTCAACATCCAGGCATCAATTTATAATTGACTTTAAAATGACTCATAAGACCTTGTTTAGAACACCTTACCTGGTACGAATCAAGGTTTCGATCTTCAACTCCCTCCTTTTCTTTCTAATGACAGTTGGCCCTCCCCTCTTCTCTTCTTGTTCAAATTTTCTTGTTAATTCCTTGCCCACCAATGTTTATTCTACTTATAACCCTTAATCTTGGATGAGTTTTTGAAATTTTAGTGTTTCTCTCTTGATTTGTAAAAATAGATACAAAAACTCCCTATTTTTTTTCTTTACGATAGCTGTAGATTTTTAGTGAGAAGATGGGTATTTATGCTCTATAATTATTCTTATTTGCATTTAGGCCCTATTTTTTTTAAGTGTATTCTTTTTGCCCCCATATCTTTTTAGTTTAGTTTATTTTCTTTAATTTAATCCAGCCTTGATTTTTCCCGGGATTTACATTTTGTCAATTAGAATTGGGTCATCAATTTTGCAGACTTGCTGGGTGATCCATCCATCCAAAGAGTTTGGTTTTAACATAAAAAACTGGTCTATTTTCACAGGTGACTTGCCTATTTTGAAATTCAAAAGTTGGCCTATTTTCACGGGCGACCTACCTTTTTCAAATTCCAAAAAGAACTTCAGAAAACGTACATGTTTCCTTGAAATTGGTCTCCTTTCACGGGCAACCTACCTATTTTGAAAATTAAAAGTTGGTTTATTTTCACAGGTGACCTATCCTTTTCAAATTCCAAAAATAACTTCAGCAAGTGTCCATGCTTCCCTGAAATTGGCTTATTTTCACGAGCGACCTACTCATTTTGAAATTCAAAAACCGATCTATTTTGACAAGTGACTTGCCTTTTCAAATTCCAAAAAGAACTTCAACAAGCATCCATGCTTCCTTAAAATTTATCTATTTTCATGAACGACCTGCCTATTTTGAAATTTAAAAAAGATCTATTTTCATGGATGACTTACCCTTTTCAAATTCCAAAAAAAACTTCAGCAAGCATCTATACTTCCCTGAAATTAGTCTATTTTTACGGGTAACTTGTCCATTTTGAAATTAAAAAACTAGTCTATTTTCATGGGTGACCTATCATTTTCAAATTCCAAAGATAACTTCAACAAGCGTCCATGTTTCCTTGAAATTGATCTATTTTAACGGGCGCCTGCCTATTTTGAAATTCAAACTAAGATTTTCATTAAAATCCTTCAAACATTTCTAAAACAAAATACCCTCTGAGGATAAACTCTTAAAAGGAGTGCCTTGTCTTATGGCCTTAGTTATCCACACCATATGGATGAGATCTCTTCATCATTTCTCAACTTCCGTTCACGTATGTAGATTTCACTGCATTTCCTCTTGATTGATGAATCCTGCAACAACATTATTAAAGTTGAGGTAAAACCATATGCAATGTATGTGTTTTGAAATATAGGCCCCCTATTTCTTCACAATCTCTTCTTTTAATTGTCGAGGGTTGTAATTTATGAGGTGATCACTTTTTCTAGCTCATCTTTCTAGTTTACCCGAGTAAGTCCATGCAAGTTACTTTCAAGTCTTAAGCATCGAGTTGCCTTTATAGCCTTTTGTTTTTGTGATTATTTAGGCCATGATGAATACTATCCTAATTAGGAATACATTAGAACTCCTTGTCTTATGACAATGTTGTTTTTCGTGTGCTCTTTCTCAAATATACGTGACACATGTTTTGGTTTTATTTTAAGGTGTTTTCCATAACAAGGATTTCACAAGATTTACTTTGTTTTTTTGAAAGCTTGGGATTTTTCAAAGTCATGTCAAATAGCAATGTTCACATAACTCTTATGATTTGTATTCGTCTTCGAAGAAAGGTATTTCATCATAGTGATTGGTTTAGGGGATGACTCATTTTGTATTAGGTTAAAAAAGGATCAAATACTTGTTTGAAGTTTTATGTTTGAATTTTCTCAACAAAGATGAATAGTTATTCACTTTATCATAACTCTCGTGAATGGTTCCTTACGTTTCAAGAGCGTATTTATCAGTCTTTCTTCCTTGCTTGATTAAAATGGAATTTTTAAAGTATGTAATGAAAGTTGAGTTTAATGGCTACCAAAAAAAAGCAATTCACAGGCTCAAATGGTTTTTAAGGTCTTCATGGGTCTAGGATCACTTTCACTCCCTTATAACAATTCATCCTCTTTTGCTTTCCTAGATATGTTATGCTATTAGAGACCTTCGCTCATAGAAGTTGAGATAAATGATCTTTCCATGTTTTTCTTTTCACTTTAAACCTTTGATTGAACACCTAATTGGCTTTTCCTGAAATCTTTTTATCTATTCATATCAAACTTTCTATAAGAATCAAGATACCAATATCTTTTTCTATTTAAAGCCCTTGATCGAAAACCCAAACATGTATCTTCTATTTGCGAGTTCCTCAATGATTTTCCTTTTCTTTATTCGTCGAAGCTGCAGGAGAAGCATTTACTTGTTTTTCAAATATCGGTGTTTTTTTTTTCAAGATTTGTTACTTAGCAAAGCCCCCCATATTTTTTTTGGCTTGTTGGTCTTGCGGCTTTAATCAAGTTCTTGTGGATTCTATTCACAGGTATTCTATATTTTCTGGGTTTTCCAACCATATTCTCATCATTTTCTGATACTTACCTCTAGTGTGGGGTGTGATCTTAGCTAGAGTTATCTTACAAAGGAGAAAAAAAAAATTTCACTTCGGCTCAAATTGAGACTACAATGGATATATTCATTTCTAGTGGGTATCAAAACATAACATTTTCTCATTTCAAGCAAGATTGGTTAGGATCGATAAATTTTAACCTCATCATCATAACAATTTGCATGGAATCATTTTGTGAGTTCATGATTCATGAAAACTTTACTGTCTTTGTTTCATGTAGCTTTTGTATGATAAACTTTGATGGTCAGGTCATCTATTTAGGTTCCTGGGTACTTAGCCATCACCTAGGGAGTTGTTTGGTGAATCATTACTCTTGACATATCACTGATTTTTCTTGAAATCGTTAACCTTTTGATCAAATCTTGAAAACCTTTGTTTAAAGAAAATGATTTTTGAAAAAGAGTTTTCTTGAGCCTTTTGAGATCATTTGCGAAATACCATGTAACAAAAATGAATAGCCAAACTTTACTGATTTAAAGAAGATGAGTACATTATACATAGTATTTCTTTACATAATTAGAGTTCATAGGCCTAAGCAAAGTTCCCATAAAGAATGTTTTTTGCACTAAATATGAGCCTTCGTAGTTGGGTGCCCACTTACTCTAATCTTTGCTAGGTAAAGGTAAGATCTTTCTCAGTACTAAATCACATTTTGGAAATACCCTAGTCTAACCTTCTTTTCATATGCTTTAGCCATTCTTTGTTGATACAACGAGTGATGATATATTGTAGCTAACCTCTTTTCACTAATCAGATTTAAATACTCATATCTCATTTTGACTCAATTAGCTTTCTCAAGTTCTGATTCCATCAATACCTTTAGAGATGAGATTTATGCTTCTAGCGACATTATTATTTTTGCCCTGTAAACCAAGGAATAAGATGTCGCTCTTATAGATGTTCTTATTGTGGTGTAATATGCATATAGAGCAAAAGGAAGCATTTCATGCCAGTCCTTATATGTGACTATCATCTTTTGTATAATCTTCTTGATATTCTTATTGGTAGCTTCTACAACACCATTCATCTATGGTCTGTTTGGAGATGTATTTGAGTGCTTGATTTTCCATTTCGCACAATGATCTACTATCATTCTTTCATTGAAGTTCTAGTATTATCAATCACTATCCTTTCAGATGCTCCATATCAACAGATTAAATCTCATTCAATGAATCTCTTCACTATATTCTAGGTTACATAAGTATATGAACTGGCTTGCATTTATTTTGTGAATTAGTCAATGGCTACTAGCATAAATTGATGCCCTTGTTGGCTTTTGGATTAACAAGCCTAATTACATCGATTCCTCACATTACAAATTATAATGAAGATGTCTTGTGTGGTTGGTTTCTTTTGAGTTTTTTTGATGATTTATGCTAGTAACCCGTTCTACTAATCAAAGTCAAGTGCAGTTGGATCTCGAAATAGAAAAAACTTTACGCAGGTTACGAAAGGAAGCTCGCCTTAATACCATGGCTGTTGCACGACAACAAACACTTAAGGAGCTTGCTGCTCCTAACATGGAAAATCAGCCATTGTGCATAAACATCGACAATAATGTAAACTTT
>Ga0325414_1001587_pt1 | contig 22161 bp, 15 predicted proteins | sample PopdelMetagenome_8_FD_206183 | JGI IMG/M metagenome (GOLD analysis project Ga0325414, IMG submission 206183) | Populus deltoides microbial communities from Bellville, Georgia, United States - Leaf-PdKOR-R3 | ecosystem: Host-associated > Plants > Phyllosphere > Phylloplane/Leaf | place: USA... | reverse complement strand
TGAGCTTCAATTTATCTTTCCTTTTCTATTTATGATCTTCATAACAAATGCACTCCTTCATTTGAAATATTTTTAAGAGAATGAATTTAAATCACGAGTAACTTTTTTATAGCAAGTTTTTGTATTTATGTATAATTAAATGTATATTATTTTTTTATATTTGCAATTCAAGCCCAGCCATAACAATTTGTATGATATTCATCCTTAAAATGAAAGAATGAGAAAAAAATTTAAAGATTATTTTTTAATAAAAAAAAATTCCTGTTACACTTAAAAAAAAACATGGTTGAGCCATGTTAATTTTTTCTGAAATATAATAATTATAAAAAATGAGATAAATAATGATTATAATATGTTAAAACATATATGAATAAAAGATGAAGAGGTTAAGGGTGTTTCTGTATATATTTATGGAACAATTCTGGGTGATAGAAATTATGATATAATAAAATGAATATAATACAATGAAAAAGAAGAGTTAATAAGATAAAAAAAAGAAAGGTTTACATTCAAATATATGTATTTGTCCATAACCAGAAACAGCTAGCCCGATTTAATAAAATGGTTGCATCATTTCTCAAAATAGTCGGACCATTTTGGCTACTATTTTTCTTAAAGCTAATGGTGCAGCTAAAAAGAAAGAAAGAGTGTTTTCTCTTTTTATTTTTTCCGAGTTAGAGCAATGATAGATAGAAGTGAAAAGAGAAGGTTTTGAGAGAAAAAGTATCAACACTAGAAATTAAGAAAAACCAAAGAGAGGGAATATTGAGTTAGAGAGAGAAAGTGAAGAAATAAAAGGATAAGGGGAGGGATGTGGAAATTTTTGACTGGTTGGAACTCGAAGTTAATAATATTACTTGATAAGGAGTTTTAAACCTAGCCTAGCAAGCTTATATGAAAAAGAAAACCAATTGAGGTTGAATTCATGAATTTTGTGTTAGGTTTTATAGTAGAAATTTGGGGGATATGCAAATTTATTATATATTAAGTCAATTATGTTATATTATATTGTGAAGGGTGCTAAATTCAGAAGAAATAATGAAGGAAACTATGGTGTCCTTAAGGGCTCAATTGTCGGCCAATAAGGGATCAAATTGCATGTAATGAATTTGTATTTATTCAAGTTTTGTTATGCATGTTTCGACAAAATAGGAGTAAAGATGAAAATTGAGATTTATGAATGTAAAATGGTTTAATATTTGTATAAATTAATGATGAATGTGTGAAGGAATGAATGAGTTATTTGTGTCTTTTCGTAAGGAAATGAAAATCCAATGTAAGTTAAATCATAAACAATGGTTAAGTTGAAAGTAAACAACTTGATATATTATTATATGAAATGTACATGAAATGAAAAATTATGTGGTATGTTTATGGATCTAGGGGAGGCCACGAGAGTTGTGCGGCAACAAAGAGATATTATGATTTAAAATTTGTATAAATTAATGATGAATGTGTTAAGGAAGAGTGGATTCTTTGTGTCTTTCAAAAGGAAATAAAAGTTCAATGTAAGAAAACAACTTAGTATATTATTATGTGAAATGCACATGGTGTCACAACCCAAAAAAAAAATATTTATAAGTGTAAAATTTTATGCAGTGTAAATTGTTTTTTTTACTAAAAATTCGGCACAGTTTTCCTTGTAACGGGATCATACCAAGTTATCGACATCTCCATTCCTGACACAATTCATATCATAATCATGGTCCAATCATCTTGGACCTCTTTCCCAAACAATGCATCACAAAAAAAAACATATATTGTCTGATAATCAAGATGCAATCAATAAAAAAAAACATAAATAAACAATTCTAAGGTTTACTTAACTTGCATAATCAAATAATTAAAAAAAAAACAATAAAAACTTAGATTATAAATGTAACACCCCCATTATTTTATCATTCCAACATTTCTAATCATATGAGCAACCATAATAGAATGCAAATACTTAATTTAACATAAAGATATTCTTAAATATGACATACACATTAATTACATATAAAAGTTTTATTATACAATTAAAAGGGTTCATTCGACCTCTTATACATCATACATCAATCTCAAAATATATGTTAATTATTATAAATATGCAAAAAGTGTCTTATATTGAAGCATGATCTACTCTACTGTTGCGAAGGTCTTGAAAATAAGATTAACATTTAATCAACATAATTATCAATAAATACAATGTGTCATTTCATTATACCCATGTAAAAATAATTCTCCTATATATGTTATAATGAATCATTAATATCTTACACCTCCATATTCGTCTAATTAATTCCAATCTTAGCCATTTCATTGGGGTACTACTCCCTCATTAGGGACACTAACTCATTCACCCAAATATCAGGCACTAGTTCATCCGTCCAATTATCAGGCACAAGTTCATCCGCCCAATTGTTTCCATCCGCCCGATTACCGGACACTAGTTCATTCACCCAATTACCAGACACTAGTTCATCTGCCCATTTACTGGACACTAGTTTACTCGTTGGCATCAAAATATAAATTACAGAATTTCTAAATAAAATTAACACATACTTTCAATTAATCTTTTTACAAAGATTCAAGATGTCGGGCGCGTACAAAGATTCAAGATGTCGGGCACCTACCTGCTAGTGATGCTCGACTAGTAGCTCTCTACTGCTGTCTAGAGCCTCCAACCTCTCCTGTTTATTTGAAAAATCTTATGATTTCAATATTTCATCACTCAATAATTTTCTTAAAACTTCATCATATAGTAAGATTTTCGATCGATATAATTTTACCATCTCAAACTATTATGATTATTCTAACATAGTTTCATTCTTTAATAATTCCACAAATAATTCATATAATGCTACATCCACCTAAATTTTTAATCCACCATAATTATAAAGGAATCGAATATCACTATAAAAAATTTCCTAACAATTAAAGGAAATTTAATTCCTTTATACCTAATTCAACACATCATTTCATTTTATTTTATTTTTCTTCCACTATCTAAATACAATTCATTAATTTCTTCAAGCTTGAAATTTTATTTCTTATATTTTTCTTGGCCAAATTCACCTTTCTAAGAGTTTCATAATCACGCATAATAACAACTAAGTATCCATGTATGGAATTTCACTAATCAATATAATAAGATCATATTTACTTATAACATAACAAGGGATCAATAGCAAACCCAAAGTGAAAACCACTTTTTATCCCCCTTTTCCTCCTTTTTTTTTTATACATTCTTCAATCACCAAATAATCAATTATCATAAATAAACATAATTTGCTTGTCATTAATTCAACAACTTAATCACCCTAAAAATCCACCCTTGACCGAAATTCCCATTACTAAGAGGAAGGAATATATATTTTTTAAAATTAACCTAATTAATGACAAGCCCAAACATTATTCCCTCAATAAACATATAATTAACATAAATTCATGCATTCAAACCATCATAACATCAAGAACCCAACTTTATATAATACCAATTCTACTCATTCCAAGAACAAACATGAAAAGCAACACAATGGATTATCATGGAGAGTTTTCTTACCCTTAAGGAATGAAGAATCAAAAGCCAAAACAAGTTGAATCAAGTTCTTCTCCACACTTCCCTCTAAGCTTAATTTTTCCTTCTCTAAAAGCACACTTTAATTCTTAAACTCCTAGTAGACTCCTTAATACATCAAACCCTCTCTTTAATTACTAAACACTTTTTTTTCAAGCAATTTCCATGAAAAATGACAAAAGCCCTCTTTTCTCTATTTTCTTCTCTTGGTCAGCTGCATACTCCCTCTTTTTTCTTCTTCTTTTTTTTTTTTTTACTGCTGGCAGCTTATAAGGAGGGCTGTTTTGGGAAAGTTTTCAATTTGGTCCTTAGAGAAGTTTCTAGACACTTATTTGTGCTATTTATTCATTTATTTGTATAAAACATCTTATTGTACTCCAAAAATTCTGAAAATTTAACCTAAATTAAAAAAAAATTAGAAGACTATGCAAAATTTGAACTTAATCTGATGACCAGATTGAAAGTTCGCGCTATGACGTAAAACTAGCCGGTTTGTGATTTTTCGTCAAAAATTCAAATTTTCTTATTTCATTCTTGTACAAAATCATATCAATTAGTTTACTCAATTCTCGAGACCATTTTTATTTATTTATTATTTATATTATTTATTTATTTATTTATTTATTATTATTGTTGTTGTTGTTGTTGTTGTTGTTGTTGTTGTTATTTACCGGAGTTTACACATGGAATGAAAAATAATGTGATATACTTGTAGATCTAGAGGGCACATGAGTTGTGCAGTAACAAGGAGGTGTTACCAAAACTTTGACAGTAAATGGGTGTTGAATACCTTAACACTTTTATTTACCATGTTTATAATGCTAGATATTGCAATTGTAGATGAGTATTGTGAATTCAATTATGGATTAAATATGTGAGGAACTAGATTTCATAGTAATGGGATTAGTGTCCGGTAATAGACAGAGAAACTAGTTTTCCCGGTAATTGAACTAGTGTTCGGTAATAGGCGAAGGAACTAGTTTCCTGGTGATGAGACAAGTGCCTAGTAATGGGGCGAAGAAAAAAGATATCTAGTGAAGGGTTTATTGCTCGGAAATGGGCAAAGAGATTAGTCTTTCAATAATAAGATATTTTGGATAAGGGTAATGTGAGTAAATGCCAGAAAAGGTAAAATTGTGCTAAAAAAAGGTTGGTAGTAGGGCTGTTCATGGTTCGATTCAGTTTGAACTACAAAAACCAATAGAACCGAGTAACTCATATTTTAGAAAATTCCAACCAAACCAGACCGAATTCCGGTTCAAACCGAACTGGTTCAGTTTGGTAAAATTTGGTTTTTTTGCTATAAAACCGGAAAATCTAATCATACCATTAATGGACTTTTTTGGATTTTTTTAAATGGACTTACATTAAATTGGGATTTCAAATTTTCTTGTTGGGCTAAGTTTATAGGTTTTTTAATCAAAACTATTTAAAATTTTCTTATTTGGTTTAGTTTGTTATAAGCTTTTTTTTTAATCAAATTAGTAGATTGATATTTTTTTTTAATTTAACTTTCCTTATTAACCTTAAATATATATTAGTAACAATAAATTTGAAATGCTTCACATCTTGCTATCTTTAATATGCAAAGAAATAGGCTATGAAAATCCAAATCAATGCAATATGCAAGATGCATGATCAAATTTAGGCACCTCAAATTAAAAGAGGTGTTCACACTAGAAAAGTTAACATTAGCAAACAAATACATTAGCAACCATTAATAATATGAAGAAAAAAAATCCAGCAACAACACTACAGCAGCATCCAAAACTTCCAGCAACAACAAAAGCCAAAAGGTCCAACAAGGATAATGCTATAAAAAAGCACTAGCAAATTAGCAACATATTAGAGTTCAACTATTAAAAGATTTAATAACGCAGAATTTTAAAGGGAATTGACAAAATAAAGTAAATCAATTACCCAAAACAAATATATTTCAGGATTGCACCAACATCATCAATACTACTTACAATTAGTTGAGATTTTCAAACTTTCACCAAATTCTACAAAATCATAAATTAAAATGTTAGATTAACAATAAAAAAATAAATGATATTATAAAATAACTACACTTAAATTTGTAAGAGAAATGAGAAAATGCAAAAATGCAGTTAAACCTCACCAATAAACACCTCCACTTGATGCTAACAGAGCTCCCAATAAAGCCAGCATAATACAAATCAACACACAGAAATGAGAAAACTATTGAATTAATTCCTTTCCTTCACTAAACCAATTTAAATAATTGACTTGTTGTTCAGGTAAGTAAATATATTGGAAGGATTAAGCTATATTCTTGCATTTTGGGGAAAAACTCAAGACCACAACCACTTTATGAGAATTTCCAACCAGAAGAACTCGAATCACTTAATTTACTAGCAGCTAATGATAGCAAGGAAATAGATTTTAAATTTCTCAAGGGAAATCCAGTTTCTAGGCATGCTTTTCTTTCATTTATTAAAAAGTGGAATGCACTAAGGCCTATTAAAAGAAGGAAATTACATGGAAAGACTTAACAGCTAATGATTCATCTCTTTATAAATCTCTGTTGTCATTGCCCAAACCAACCCCTAAACTACTGAATTAATTCCTTTCCTTCACTGAATCAATTTATTACAAAGAATGGACAACCATAAAAAAAAAACATGGTTCTCGGGTACAATCAAAGCAACATGTTTCTCGGGTACAATCAAAGCAATTTTCTAAGACAAACATCTGCCAATTTGACTAATAGCATGTATAATGTAAAAGGGGATTAACAATTTTTAACAAATATCCTTTTTGCAAAACAGTTGTAACGCCACAAAGTTCAATTTACCTTCCATAAAGCAACGACAAAATATTAAAACCATATAGATGAATATAAGCTAATAGATCTTTGTATGTGAATCTTCAAGGCAAAAAAAAGGCACTAGCAATCAAGATAAAACAAATTGATAGCTAATAATACAGATCAAAACCACATATTAAAGTTAACAATGTTAAACAAAGCAATCAAGAACTCAATATCAATACAAATCAACTGAACATCAGTAGTGATGAGGTGTCAGAGAAAATCGAATAAGACAAAAGGCATGACTAAAATAAGAGAAAGGAGAGAGGGTAGGGGGAAGGGGCAAACCTGAAGAAAGATGCAAAAATCCTAGCGGCAAGAGGATAGAAAAAGGACAAGCAGAGGTGAGTGCGAGGAAGTAGTGATAGGAAGGCTAAAAAAGCATGAAAGTTTGAAACATATGTTCGTATGTTACAAGCACACGAAGGCCAGAATTAACATAGGGATAAACTTTACCTTGTCATCTTTTCTCTAATGAAGGAGCCCTCTCCTTCTGCTGCAAGTATAGAGTAGGAGGATTGCGACGGCTTGCGCATAAGTAAAGAGAGAAGCCAAGGAGATGGAGATGTGGGTTTTTGTTCGGCTAAAGAAGAGACAGATGCAAGGGGCAGAGTGGCTGAAAGGGAAACAAAGAAGGAGAAAAATGGTCTCTGGTCTAGGCGGCAACTTTTTGTGTTATGTTATTAGGGTTAGGTTAACTGTAGTATTTATAGTTCTTTTATTGGTTGATTTAGTTCGGTTCATTGGTTTCAGTTTTAAAACCGAAACCGAACCGAACTGGAAAGATTTTATGGTTTTAAAAATCAGTTTAATCGGTTTTTCATCTCGGTTTGATTTTCTCGGTTGATCAGTTTTTTTAAACATCCCTAGTTGGTAGTAACGAGTCAAGATGACTCGGGTTTAAGTTGAATTTGAAGGAATTTGACTGATTTATAAAAAGGAAACTAATTAAAATAGATAAAATATAGTAGAATTTCATAATTAAGTGGTATTCTTATTTAATTAATTTATTAACAACTTGGTTTTATTATGTGATAATCAATTTCAGGTACCTCTTATCAATAAGCGAAATGATATGGTTTTTTTTAGGAATACTTTTTATAATATTTAATGAACATGTAATCAATAATCCTTTGTATTATAATTTGGAAATGTAATTAATATTAACTTTATTGAAGGACATATTACTATACTTAGACATCTTTGTAGATTTCTAATATTTTATCAGTTCTTTTGTTGTATTAAAATTACAAAAGCATGTGGTTATATTGTACCATTCTTATATGAATTGATTATGTGTGCATATATATGTATATCATCTGTAAGAAATATAATAATGGACTATGATGAATAAAACATTGGAAGTTGAGGTTGGAACGTATTCTAATATGATTACGAGATAAGTCCAGGATGATTGGACAACCTTTGATATGCATTAATAAGAATTGATGTGAAACATGAATTAGTCAATAACTTGGGATATCTTAGTATAAAAGTGACTTCGCCGAAATATCATCAATTTCATGAGGAATATATGTAATATTCAAAACTATAAAATGATAAAAAAAAATGATAACATAAGGTTTCAGCTTAATTCAGTTGACCATTTGAAAAAACAAATTTCCTAAATACATGGAATTAATATGAAGAAATCATGTAGTGATTGTATGTAAATACTGAGGATGTTATAGTTGATATCAGAGCCTTGTCATGGGTTTAGGATTAACCATGAAAATGGGTACATGTTAAAATTGTTTTAGGATGATTCGTACAAGGCATGGTACGAAAACAAATCCCTCTTTGATGTAGAGGAGGATTCAAAATGTGGATCTTGAGAAGAGTTAGGGAGAGGACCCTTTGGCATATATTGCCTCTCATATGCCATCAGCAGCTATTTAGTCGAGATGAGAAGAGTCATTTGGGCTCTAAGATGATACCACCTCTAAACAGGCTGGAGTTTCGTAGCACATATAATAAAGGTAATGGTCAATACCATGAATAATGTATTAACCCTTGTGGCCCTAACATCTCCAGTAGTGCTAACAACTCCAATGGTCACTACACCAATGGATAGTGTGGTTGCCTTAGTGCAGATAGTGAAAAGTATAAGGGAGATAGGGTGTAAACCTTTCATAAGGGATCAAGATACAAAAATTGTAGGTAGATAAATTAGGAAAATGGAGAAGAATTTATTTTAAATAAGGATGCTAGATTTGTTGAGAGTGGATTGTGCCACCTAATTTTTATCAGATAGAGCATAGTCTTGGTAGGAGACCGTACAATCGATGAGGGCTATATAGTTATGGACCTGAAGTGATTTTAGAGTAGATTTTGAAAATTAGTTCTACTTCAAATATCATCACAAGATGAAAGAATAAGAATTCTTAGCTTTAAAGCAAGGGGATATGATAGTCTTGAAGTATGAAAGTAAGTTTCATGACCTCTTCATGTTTCTCCCATATCATGTTCTTATAAAGCAACACATGATAGAGAGATTTTAGAATTGGTTAAGGCAAGATTTGAAACAGGGATTGATAACACTGCAATTTAGGATGATGAGAGACTTGGTTGAAGCAGCTCAGGCATTAGAGGCATGTATAGTAGAGGGTTAACAAGGTCAATCTGACGTTGGGAAAATAAAGGAGTTTGATTACTCTTTGGGTAAACCTCCCAGACCCTTTTTTTTAAGAAGGGAAAATAAAGGTAGTTTGACTAGTATAAAAGGAGAGGAGGAGAGTCTAGTCAAGAAAAAATAGATAGGCATTTCTAGAGCACAAGTGGAGGGTCAACTTATATTAGGGGTAGTTCTACTAGAAAGACTTCGGAGCAAAAGACAATTACCTATCCTCACTATTTTAGATGTGAGCAGAGGCATCCTGATGATTGTTCTGCATCGCTAGGGCGATGCTATATTTATAGGTAGGATGAATATAAATGGTAGAACTGCCCTATTTAGGTCATAAATGTTACTATTGTGGAGGGGTAGAGATATTTTAATAAGGATTGCCCTCAGAGAGCTGATTATGTCCAGTGATAGGGACAACAACAATCATATAGTTATTAGCAGTCAGTCATAATGAATAGACTCATTAGACTAGCGCAATTGAGAACCAGTAGTAATCGAGGCCGACCTCGAGGATATGGGGAAAGGGCATAGAGTAAAGTGTTCCATATGAACCAGAATGATGTACGGGCTGCCATGAATGTAATAATAGGTACTTTATTCTAAGAAAGCAAATATGTATATGTTTTGATCGATCCTGATGCTACACTCTTTTATGGCAAGAAAAATTGAAAATCTACTAAAAATGCAACAAACTAAATTGAAAAAAAAAAGATTTCTAATTAGTACACCTTTAAGGGATGTTGTACTTGTGGGTTGCATGTATAAGAGTGTTAGGGTTATTATTGAGGGACATGATATGGAAGTAAATTTAATGCCATTAGAGTTGCATGATTTTGACTTAATATTAGGAATGGATTGGTTGAGTACCCATAAGGTACAAATGGATTGTTTTGTCAATATGGTTACTCTTCAGGGAGTAGACGAAAAGAAAGTGATATTTAAAGGAGAAAGAAAGGTCATATCAAGTTGTGTGATTTCAGGTATGATGACTAGAAAATTGATGAGAAAAGGGTGTGTGGCCTATCTTGCATACATAATATATTTTAAAAAGGATAGGGTAGAGTTGAAAAATCTCCCTATCATGAGAGAGTTTCCAAAAGAGTTGTTAGGATTGCCCCCGAATAGGGAAGTAAAAGTTTTGATTGATATATTACTTGGTAACTTTCTTATAGCTCATGCGTCATATAGGATGACACCAACATAATTGGTTGAGTTGAAAGTTTAGCTGCAGGATTTACTATAAAAGGGTTTATATGCCTGAGTAATTCACCCTAGGATGCTCTAATCTTATTCGTGAAAAAGAAGAATGTGACTTTTAGACTCTATATAGATTATAAGCAACTAAATAGGGTAATATTGAAGAATAAATATTTGCTTGTGTGGATAGATGATTTGTTTGACAAACTTAAAAGGGCTTGGGTATTTTTTAAAAAAGACCTGAGATCAGGGTACTACCAGTTATAGATTGAGGAGCAGGATGTGTCGAAGACTGCATTTCAGACTAGTTATGGACACTACGAGTTCATAGTAATGCCTTTTGGATTGACCAACATATTAGTAATGTTTATGGATTTGATGAATCGGGTCTTTTGACCTTATTTAGATAAATCCATGGTAGTATTTATAAATGATATTTTGGTCTATTCCAACTCATACTTAAAGCATGAGCAATACTTGAGGCAAATGTTGCAGACCTGAAGAAATCATCAATTGTATGCCAAACTTAGTAAGTGTGAGTTTTGGCTGAAAAAAGTGGTTTTTCTAGGACATGTCATATCTGTAGAGGGAATAATTGTAGATCCAAAGAAAGTTAAAGTAGTGTTGAAAAGGGAACATTCTACGAATGTAACTAAAATGCATAATTTTCTTAGGTTAGATATTATAGAAGATTCATTCAAGGATTCTCAACCATAACAACCTCATTGACTCGATTGATGTAGTGTTTGCATCACGAGTATAAAGATACTATTTATATGGATTTTTAGTTCAGATCTTCACGGATCACAAGAGTTTGAGGTAATTGATGACACAAAAGGAATTAAACTACAACATAGAAGATGGTGGAATTGATTAAGAATTTTTATTATATAATAGATCACCCCCTAAGCAGAGAAAATGTTGTTAATGATGCTTTTAGTCGCAAAAATAAAGCAGTTGTGGAGGCATTAGAAGGGAGGGATGTGTAAACACAAAAAAAAAGTAAATGTAAAACAAGAAATGACTCCACCGTCGCTGTCGATTTTTGAATCAGTAGTGACTCGGTTTTTTATGATGATTCTTTAGTCAACAGTGGTTGTATGTGCTGATGAATTTATGTGTCATTTGTGGCTATAATACCCAATAGAAATCTAAGTAAAAGGCTGGCTCATACTAAGTGATAGTTAGGGGAGCAAATCGGTCTGCCTTAAAGAGTTAAGAGGGAGGAGAAACCAATATTGGAATAATCAAAGAGGGGACAAGAACAAACTTAAACCAACACCTAAACATCCTAGCTCTTTAAAAGGGGGTATAAATACAAGGAGGAGAGAGAAGGTGACCATTCCTCTTCCCAAAAATCTGTCTGCAGTAGCTGTATGTTCAGTTGCATGCTTCTCTTCTCTTCCTCCTTCCCAATAGAAATTAAACCAAGCCAGTAGTAAGTGCCTCTTTGAACATGTGTAAGAGAGAGAGAGTTGAAAACTTGAGAGAAGACTAAACAACTGCCTAAAGAGAAAGAGAAAGGGGCTAGAAACCGAGAGAGGAAGGAGTAGGGGAAGAACCAGGAGAAGAAGAGAAGGAATACTGTCAAACTTTTCCCAAACCTACTTAGATCTAAAAGGTATGGGTCTTGTAACCTCCTTTCTCATGTTCTTTGTGACTTTGGAATGAAGAAAAACCATGAGGGAATGCCTAGAATTTTTATACCAGATGTAAAGGAAACCTAAAATAAAAAGAGGGACAGAAATGGGGTTGAATGGAGACTTAATTCCAGAACATTTAACAAAGAAAAATGAATAGATTGAATGGACGAAACATGATAAAGGGCCAACCATAGCTAAAGGGTTGCCCAGATTGCATTATGTGATAAAATGCATGTAGATGTCCATGCTTGAAATTATATGGTTCTGCTGGATTCTATTAACAAACTGTGTGCTAGAACTGAATTCCATGTAGTTGTTTATGCTTGAAATTATGTGATTCTGCTGGATTTTAATAACAAATTGTGTACTGGAACCGAAATGCATGTGGATGTTTCCTGCTAATTTGTGTTGTCTGCAGCAAATCAAGTGTTCGCTGTCGAATTGTGTTGTCTGTAATGAATTGGCGTTCATTGTCGAATTGTGTTGTCTGCAGCGAATCAGGTGTTCGCGACCGAATTATAGTGTCTGCACCGAATCAGGTATTCGCTGTCAAATTCTGGTGTCTGCAGCAAATTAGCATTTGATATTATGGAGGAACGTCTTTATCAAAATATTTTTGCTTCTCACTTCGGGCAATTAGCAATAATTTTTATGTGGACTTATTTGTTGTCAAATTGTGTTGCCTGCAACGAATCAGGTGTTCGCTATCGAATTGTGTTATCTGCAACAAATTAACATTCGCTACCGAATTGTTTTGCCTGCAGCGAATCAGGTGTTCGCTGCTGAATTATAGTGTCTGCAGCAAATTAGCATTCACTGTCGAATTGTGTTGCCTGCAACGAATCAGGTGTTCACTGTCTTGTGTTATCTGCAACGAATTAACATTTGCTACCGAATTGTGTTGCCTACAGCGAATCAGGTGTTCGCTACTGAATTATAGTGTCTGCAGCGAATCAGGTGTTTGTAGCGAATTAGCATTCGCTGCTGAATTGTGTTGCCTGCAGCAAATCAGGTGTTCGCTGTCGAATTATGGTGTCTATAGCGAATTAACATTCATTCATGAATTGTGTTGCCTGCAGCAAATCAGTGTTCGCTGCCGAATTATAGTGTCTACAGCGAATTAGCATTCGCTGTTGAATTGTGTTATCTGCAACGAATTAGGTGTTCGCTACCGAATTATAGTGTTTGAAGCAAATGAGCATTCGTTGCCGAATTGTGTTGTCTGCAGTGAATGAGTTTTCGTTGCCGAAATGATGGTGTTTGCAGTGAATCGGGTTTTTGCTGCTGAATTGTGTTGTTTGCAGCGAATCAGTTTTCGCTGCCGAATTGTGGTATCTGCAGCGAATCAATTTTCGCTGCCGAATTGTGTTATCTGCGGGGAATCAGATTTTGCTGTCGAATTTTGTTGTTTACAATGAATCAATTTTCGCTATCGAATTGTGTTTTCAACTGTGAATCGGTTTCGTTGTTGAATTGTGGTGTCTGTAGTGAATCAGATTTCGCTGCTGAATTGTGTTGTCTGCAGCTAATCATTTTTCACTGTCGGATTGTGGTGGTTGCAACGAATCAGTTTTCGCTGTCGAATTGTGGAGCCTGTAGCGAATCAGTTTTTGATGCCAAATGGTGGTGTCTATGGTGAATCAGTTTTCGTTGTCGAATTTCTATATTGAATCAGTTCGCTGACGATTTCGTGTTCCAGCGAACCAGTCCGCTGACGAATTTTTGTCACTAGCGAACTAGCTTTTGCTAACTAATTTTTGCTGCAAATTTATATATTTGAATGGGTCCAATGATTAAAATGATTGCATTATGTGGTTGTAATATGTGGAACACTTGAAAATGAACTTGTGTATGCTTTAGACATGCATGGTGAAGAGTTGTGCAGTTACTGAATACAAATGTACTGATTTATGGCCATCAATGTTTTAGGTGGTGCGACTGGGATTGGACCTTCGTCAGGACAAGGACACCCCATGGGTGGAACAGGTAGGTGGTTTCCACCTTTTTCTTGTATGGTGTTAATGTTTTGAAATGATTTACTTATGGATGATATATTATTGAATCCTTGATGAATGATGAGACGAAGATGAAATGTTTGATTGAATTCGTGACGAATGTTGAAACGACTATAAAATGTTGATCGAGTTCTTGATGAATGTTGAAATGATGATGAAAATGTTAATATTCTAAAATGACTTGGTTGAGGAGGATATATTATTGCATTGCGATGAATGTTAAACCGACTATGAGATGTTAATTGAGCTATTATGAAATTGGGCTGTTGACGAATGTCAAACCAATTATGGAATTTTGATTGTCATTGTTGATTAGCTTTGGCTAATGACATTCAAAATGAATGACCAGATTGTGATTGTTGATTAGCTTCGGCTAATGGTATCCGAGATGGATGACCAGGTTATGCTTGATGATTAGCTTCGACTAATGGCATTCAAAATGAATGACCGAGTTATGATTGTTGATTAGCTTTGACTAATAGCATCCGAGATGAATGAATGGATTATGCTTAATGATTAGCTTCGGCTAATGGCATCCGAGATGGATGACCGGGTTGTGATTGATGATTAGTTTTGGTAAATGGCATCCTAGATGAATGGCCGAGCTGATTATAACGATTGGCTTCGGCTAATGGTATCCGTAAGAGATGACGAGTTTGACTTTTGTGATTAGTTTTGGTTAATGGCACTCGAAACGGTTGACCGAGTTTAGATATTACTATTAACTAAAGTTAAAAGCATCCAAGGTGGATGACTGGGTGAAGGTGAAGTAATTAACCTCGACTGAAAATTTAACTTCAACCCCACCACTCCTATAGAGAGGCTGGGGCATATGAATGAGGATAATACATCTAGAGAAATAATGATGATTGTACAATGTATATGAGAAGTGAATGAAATAATGTACTCACCTTTAGTTGATAACAGAAAATAATGATAACGTCTTTCTAGTTGTTATTATTATGTTTAGATTATTCACAATTCTTGTATCCATATTATTTTTGTAACAGGGACATTACACAATCAAGGTGCGTAGGAAAATCATTCTGCGGGTTCACATATTTTGAAAGGTGCTATGTAATAGTATGTCTTAGGTGTTATGTCGAATATTTGTTATTCGACACTTTTGTAAGGACTTGTAATGAAAACTGTAATGGAATATGGATGTGGATATGCAGACATGTAGATACGATTTCATGAATATATTTAGTGATACTTTCTTTTATGAGGATGTTATGTTGTGAATTCACATAAGGATCATATGAAAGAAAGTACTAGTTGTGTAAAATTGTCGTTCGGCACTTGTGTATAAATTCATGTTGATAACAAGACTAGAACAGGAATGCAAACTCACGAGTATGCCAATATGATTTAATGTAAATGTATGAATATGAAAATATAATATTATGGGCATACGTATTAAGCATCCGTCTTATAGGAATGTTGGATTATGAAAACTATATCCGTATGATGTCATGATAAGGAAGGGAACCTAATTACTAATTCACGGAATGTCATTGTAAGAAGTATCGAGAACTTAAGAAAAACAATTCCACTGATTTTGGCTTTTGAAATAGCTAGGTCGTTACAAGATGAAAGAGAGTTGATAAAGTTGATGTCAATACTCATATAGGGCCAGAAGGCTCTCTGATAGCCCAATTGACAGTATGGTCTATATTTCAGGATAAAGTATTAGAAGTTCAATAAAGAGATGTTGAAGTGGATAAAGTGAGAAACAAGGTGAAGTTAAGAGTTGAGATGTCATTTTGAATTTTAGAGGATTGAATGGTAATGATGGGTAGACGAATGTATCTACCTAAAGATAAGACCTTGAAGGAGGAAATGTTAAAGGAGACGCATGAATCCATATTCACTGTGTATCCAAAAAGTACTAAAATGAAGAAAGAAATTGCTAAATATATGACTAGGTGTAGAGTTTGTCAATATGTAAAAATTAAACATTAGAAGCCAACAGGGCCTCTACAACCATTGCTGATACTTGAGAGTGGAAATGGGAAAATATTGTTATAGACTTTATGTCAGGTTTGTCTAGGGGGAAGAAGGGCAGTAATGTAATCTAGGTTATTGTGGATCACTTCACAAAATTTACATTTTCTTACTTATGAAAATGACAGATTCAGTTCATAAGTTGGCTAAACTTTATGTGAATGAAATGGTAAGATTTCATGGGATACCCATATCAATTTTTTCTAATCAAGACCCGAGACTCACCTCACTATTATGGCCAAGTATTCAATGTGCTCTAGGGAAAAAAAGTAAATTTAAACGCAACATTTCATCCTTGATTGGATGGACAATCAAAGAGAACAATCCAGTATTTAGAGGATTTGTTGAGAGCCTGCATTTTAGAATTTATGAGCAATTAAGAAGAACACTTTCCACTTGTGGAATTCACCACAACAACAATTATCAGTCTACAATAGGGATGACTCCCTACAAGGCTTTGTATGGTAAGAAATGTTGAACCCTTATTCGTTGGAAAGAAATTAGGGATAGAAGGTTAATGGGACCAGAATTAGTGCAGATTACCTTAGAAAATGTGAGAATTATAAGAGACAGAATGAAAGCTGCCTGAGACAGGCAAGAAAGTTACGCAGATGTTAGGAGAGGGCCTCTAAAATTTGAAGTTGGAGATATGGTGTACCTAAAAGTTGCTCATTGGAAACACATGTTGCGGTTTCAAATAAAAAGAAAGTTAGCACCAAGATATATTAGACCCTTCGAAGTGGTGAAGAGGATTGGACTGGTAGCTTATAATTTAGCCTTGCCCCTATATTTAGTTAGGATAGATGTATTCCTTGTTTCATTATTACGAAAGGCTAATATGGATACTTCTCGAGCACTACCACAAGTTCCACTGAGGGTTAAAGAAGATTTGACCATAGAAATAAAACCAATAAGGATTCTGGATTAAAGTGAAAAGGAGTTAAGAAATAAAAAAGATCCATATAGTGAAATTACTATGGAGAAGCTCTCAAGTCGAGGAAGAAACTTTGGAAAAGGAATTAGAGATGAACAATAATTATCCTGAATTGTTTCTAAAAACAAGTATGGAAATTCAAATTTCGAGGATGAAATCTTCTTAAAGAATGAGAGAATGTAAACTCCTGGATAATTTTTTTTCCAAAATATAATAATAAAAAAATAGGGTAAATAATTATTATAATATGTCCAGACATATATGAATAAAAGATGAAGAGATTAAAGGCGCTTCGGTATAAATTTACAAAATGATTTCGGGTGATAGAAATTATAGCGTAATAAAATGAATATAATAAATCGGGAAAGAAGAGTTAAGAAGATAAAAGAAGAAAGATTTACAACCGAATTATATGAATATATGCATTGGTCGAGAATTAGAAATAATCTAGTTGTTTTAAGAAATGGTTAGACTGATTTAATAAAATAATCGCACTGTTTCTCAAAACGGTCAAACTATTTTGGCTACTACTTCTCTTAAAACTAACAGTGCAGCCAAGAGAGGGAAATAATGTTTTCTCTTCTTCTTATTCTTTCCTTTCACCATTGAAGAGTTAGAGAAGTGATAGGTAGGAGTGAAAAGAGAGGGTTTTGATAAAGAAGAATTCATCCACACTAGAAATTAAAAAAAATCAAACAGAGGGAAGATTGAGTTAGAGAGAGAAAATGAAGAAAGAAGAGGAAAAAAGGGAGGGACGTGGAAAATTTCGACTGGTTAGAACTCGAAGTTAAGAAGAATATTACTTGGTAAGGAGTTCTAAACCTAACCTAGCAAACTTATATGAAAGGAAGGCAATTGAGGTTGAATTCATGAATTTTGTGTTAGGTTTTAATGTATGAATTTGGAGGAAATGGAAATTGATTGTATATTGAGTCAATTAGGTTAGATTAAGTTGTGATGGGTGCTAAATTAGGAAGAAATAATGAAGAAAACCAGGGTGTTCCTAAAGGCTCAATGGCTGACCAATAGGGGGACCAAATTGCATGTGATGAATTTGTATTTTATTCAAGCGTAATCATAATAAATTAATATATGTTTGAGGAAAATAAATGCATAATGTTTTCTATATGAGATAAATTGAAGAGAATTCATCTTTTCTTGTTATGCATGTTTTGACAAAATAGGAGTAAGAATGAAAATTGGGATTTATGAATGTAAAATGGTTTAAAAATTGTATAAAGTAATGATGAATGTGTTAAGGAATGAATGGGTTCTTTGTGTCTTTTTGGAAGGAAAAGAAAGTTCAATGTAAGTTGAATTGTAAATGGTGGTTAAGTTGAAAGAAAACAACTTAGTATATTATTATGTGAAATGTACATGGAATGAAAAACAATATGGTATACTTGTGGATCCATGGGAGGTGATGCGAACCCTAGCGGAATTGAATAGAATTCACGAACTTAAAATCTATCTAATCCAAGTTTGCTGAAAATAGGATAAGTTTATCACAATAAAAGACCTGCTCCTAGGCAACAAGACTATAAACCAAGTCAATTATAACACCTACATCTGGAGATAAGCAAAAGGAATATAAATTCACACAAGGATTGGTTAATTCTTTGAAGAGTTGAAAGTTCAATTAAGAACCAAAATTGACAACCAAAAGTCGGCAAAATCAGAATATTATTAGCCAAAAACTAATCTGAAAATTATTCTCAAGAGTATTTATACCCCAAGCCAAAAACTTTAGTTTCTCTAATGGATCACATATAAACCCAATTTAAATAATAATCAACCCAAGCTAAAACTAGCCCAAACTAATTAAAATAAATAAAATAAACAAGTTTGAAACCCAAACAAGGTTTTCTCACAAAATCAAGAAAGTTTAATAGTCAAGTTCAGTTATTTCCGCATTCTATCTGGCAGCAGCAAAACCCAACTTTAAATGGATGGTTTTCTCTTATCTTAAAGAATTAGAAGGTGTGCCATATACCGTTAGAAAAGTATGGAAGTATAGTTTCTATCCCAACTATAATCATCTTAAAATTAGACTTTTAGCTCTAGTTATGATTAAAAAGGTCAAACTGACCGAATCTAGTCTTCTTCTCCCAATTCTTGTGTAATGGTTTTGGTTCCACCAACAAACCCCTCTTGAACATGAATCAGATTAATCATGGCTTGCTCTTCATTATTTAATATCCTCTTAAAGTCCACCTTAGCCCACGTATCTTGGAAAAGTCCATTGAAAGTCTCTTTGAACCTCTTAGCTCTAAGCCTTATAACTGGATCAACCAAAACCTCTAATGGATCCTTTGGTGCTTGGATCATATCAGAAGGCCATGGGAGCTGTGCAGCAGGAAAGAGGTACTATGGTTTAAATTTGTACAAATTAATGATGAATTTGTTAAAGTTCAATGTAAGTTGAATCTCAAATTATGGTTAAGTTGAAAGAAAACAACTTAGTCTATTATTATGTGAAATGTGCATCTAATGAAAAATAATGTGGTATACTTATAGATCTAGGGAGGCTATAAGAGCTGTGCTGCAACAAAGAAGTACTTCCAGAACTTCAACAGTAGGTAGGTGTCAAATACCTTAACACTATTGTTTACCATGTTCATTATGTTAGATATTGCAATTGTAGAAAGGTATTGTGAATTCAATTGTGGATTAAATATGTAAGGAACTAGATTTTCCGGTAATGAGACTAGTGCATGGTAATGCAGAGGAATTAGTTTTCCCGGTAATGAGACTAGTGAACAGAAATAGAGTGAAGAAATTAGATTTCCAGTGAAGTATTTATTGCCCTAAAATGGGCAGGGAGATTAGTCTTTCAGTAATGGAAATTTCTAAATAAGGGTAATATGAGTAAATGTCGGAAGATATAAGATTATGCATGCTCTCCAACTTTTCAGCGAATAATTCTCCTAAAGAATTTTCTTCACACTCTACTTATGTGTCACGAGTAGAAGCTATGAAACTCTATATAATTGTTTAGTTAGTTGGGCACTCTTGCTCCATTACAAGTGTTGCTCTACCCAGCTGCTCATTCTTTTTAATGCTTCAGATTGTCCTTTCTTATATACATATCCATGTGACGAGGATGAGAATCTTTGATAAACATTATATTCAAGCTTCCTAGTTTGTTATGTTCTTAACATATTATTATTTATGTTTCAAAAAACACTTTTCTAACAGTTATCTTCAAATGACTTGTTTTTATCTTTTTTTGATAATATCTATCTAAACTTCCTATATAATTTATCCAAAAAAATTAGATAATTACATAAATAATCATGTTATATTCTATAAGATAAAATTGACTATTTCTTTATATAATTTGGATAAACTAACAATCTAAACAGATTCATCTTTAACAATAATATTTCACTAATCAAAGCCAAACATTTTGACATTTACAATCCTCCTATTTGGTTGATTTGTGACAAAACATAATAATGATGAATTACCATTCAAGTAGTTCATATAATTTGATCATAAATAAATACTTTATCAAAGTATTCTCGCAAGCACAATTGAATGACTGTTAGTAATATTTATGCAACAACATCCTATGAGTTTCTAACATGTTTCATGCAAATAGTTTATAACCTATATTTAAAAAAAAAATCACATTTTACATCCTAATAGTTTATAATATGTTAAAAATACTATTATACATCGAATATTATTATGCAACTACATGCATACATCAAGTTTAAAGTGCATCAAGTATTCAACATAAAGGTTTATATGCTAAAAAAATATCCTAGTTATTATAGACTAGAATATTCAATATTCAATACTGATTGAAAATCAATAAAATTCCAGAACAACAAAATTTTTTTGACAATATTGATTGGATAGAATATTCAATATTCAATACTGATTGAAAATCAATAAAATTCCAGAACAACAAATTTTTTTTGACAATGCTGGTTGGATTAGCTTTGCTCTTCCTCTACCTTGCATGTATCTGTGTCTCTTCCTTGGTTTGGCACTAATCCTATTCCTCATCTTCACGAACAATAGATTGATGCACTTGTTTGATGTTCAAGATGATATGAACAAGTCTATCATTAACCTGCTTAATATCTTGTTGCATATTTGTTAGTAATTTTTCAACTACATCAATTATTTGTTCCCACTTACTAGTAAAACTTGTTTGATAGTGCTTGCAACTATTCTATTATAAAATGGAGTAAGGGTTGGTTTGAGGAGTTTCGAGCTAAGAGGAGATAGACTCTTCAGGATGTGACCATTTTTACTAACCATAACTTCAAATTTGATAGCAGTTACAACTAAGATCTTTTCATATATCTTGATTGTTGGCCTACTATCATACAATGGTACTTTTTATATGATTGTTATCCTAGATATCAACCCACCAAAAGATAGACTCACTTTTTTCTCAGTTGTAGTTGTTTGTATTACATCAATAAAGTGACTAGCTAGGTCAATAGGAATATCAGTAGCAATTGCATACATGAACTGAGCTTTCTCAATTGTCAACATAGTATGTCTTCCAATATGCCAGATGTTTGTTAGCAAAAACATAGTGTTCATAAGCATTCTACGTGATTTAGCACACCATTTTGGTCTTATAGGGCCAACAAACAAATCTCTCATTTGAGTTTTGGAAGAGGCTCTTATTCCTTTATAGGAAAAACCAGGATCTGTGATTTCAAGTAGCTTATATAACTTTCTAATGTTAGTAAGAGACAACTCAAGGGTTTTACCTTTAATAGTGGAAGTAATGGAGCAGTCATCAAGATTGAAAGACTCATAATTAACATAAAACTCCTTAATTATTTCAATATATGGAGTAGGTCTTCTTCAGTCAGTTCACCCCATTGTCTTTTCTTAAATATGTCTTTTATGAATGCAAATATGGGGTCTGAAAGATCACATACTAAAACTTCTCTTTCACCTAGCAAGTTTTTCTTGGAGAAGTTATTTCTATAAGTAATTTTTGCACCAGGAGAAATGAAATGGATGGTTTTTCTAAATTGTTCTACTGATTTAGAGGAACCATCCACCGCTTTGCCCTTTTCTTTTGTCCTTTGAATAGCTGGACTAGAGTCTCTTTAAGGGATGAGGTCTCATGTTCTTCCTCATTGGGATAATTTGAAATAAGGGTTCCAGGTTTCTTTTTGGCTTTTACTTTATAACAACCTGCAACAAGAAAATACATTAGTCATTTTTAGAAGTGATAAACTAAAAGAAATGTGTGTTGTAAAAGTTGTGCACATATGATTGTAAAGACATATTCTTTTTAACAATACTTAAGAAATTTCAGATCAAGATAAAATATCCTTACCATTTTTACAGAAAGGTTAAATGCAAG
>Ga0325414_1001586_pt1 | contig 22177 bp, 13 predicted proteins | sample PopdelMetagenome_8_FD_206183 | JGI IMG/M metagenome (GOLD analysis project Ga0325414, IMG submission 206183) | Populus deltoides microbial communities from Bellville, Georgia, United States - Leaf-PdKOR-R3 | ecosystem: Host-associated > Plants > Phyllosphere > Phylloplane/Leaf | place: USA... | reverse complement strand
TTGTGGGTTGCCGTTTTGTTGTTCTTATCAAGAAGGATGGGAAAACTGGATTTTATATTCACTGGGATCGTGTGGGGGTATCTTTGTAAATAAATCAAAATTACAAGCACTCGGATTTTCTTGACAATTGCCGAAGCTGTGGTGATGCGTAGAGTACACACATCAAATCAAACCATTGGGAAACTTTGTTGTATGAGGTTGATTAAGATGAAGGTTCAGCCATTGACGGCCACCACCACCAACCTCTCTAGGGGTCGTGTAAAATATTTCACGGGTGAAAAATATTTTTAATGTAAAATATCTCAAGAAGTATTTGTTTTTGTTTTTTTCTTTTATATATATATATATATATATATATATATATATATCCTTGTGGGTTTGGTGAAACATTGAGCATGATGGTACAGGCAGCTTTTTCTCTATTCCGAGAGGCTTAAAGCCCCATGATCTAGATCCACCGATCAAAGGGCAACGTATTATTTATTTTGAACTTAGAAGTTCCCCAAGAGTTGGCTCACACCATTCCTAAATGTATCAGCATTATACGCCATGAAACCTCCTAAATTATTATAACTTGGAAGCATCGCATCCTTGAATAAGGTGCATAGACAAAAGTTTTATATGCCTCCAAACTTTATTTTATCCCTCCACCAATATTCCCGAAGTTCCCCAAAATACCCTTTTCCCTAAATGACCAAAACACCCTGCTTGCCCCAGAACCAAAGACAGCAGTATTGACCCTGACGCTCACAGCTCCCCCATCCACCACGTAAAACCCAAGAGGCCGGCATTTTGGACTGTTTTGGCCTCCACAAAATACCGGTCAACTGTCTCTCCCATGCTACAAAGACACCTTCTTCGGCTTTGGTTAGTTAAAAAGAAAAAGACATGCCATACAACATTAACATCAACAAGTACCATGAAAAAGCCTGAAGCAAAGTTCCATTTTTATGGCCGAGGTCGTTCATGAAAAGATGACACAGCTTTGTCGAGAGGTTGTTCATGTAAAAAATATCAAGTGGAACATTCTTGAACGAGTAACAGTGTTTAAGCAGTTTTTTCAATTCATTTGGGGCAGGATTCTTGCTTGCTCTATAGGCAAGCCTGTGAGGTACCGGAGGTTAGCTCGCCGGCCGTATTCTCCACCACCGGAGGCCATGGAAGCCGGTGTGGAGTCGTTAGAGGCTGCAAGTTGTAGTGGGTTCAACACGGATTCGGATTTAGTCCGTTTGAAGATTAGTTTGTTGGGTGATTGCCAAATTGGTAAAACAAGCTTTATGGTAAGCTTATATGACCTTTTCTTTTCCTTCCTTTTCCTTTTTGAGTCATGGATAGCTATTGAGCTTGACTAGTAATGCTTTTGTGTTGATTATTTCTTTCTTTCTATTTTTCATTTTTTTTTTGAATATGAAGATCAAGTATGTGGGAGATGAGCAGGAGAAGAAATGCTTGGGGATGACAGGATTGAATTTGATGGACAAAACCTTATTTGTTCAAGGAGCAAGGATTTCATTTAGTATATGGGATGTAGCAGGTATTTTATAATCATTTAAACAATTTTTTTAAGGTGATTTTCATTAGGCTTCAGAAAAGGGTTTTTGTTAATTAGTTTATTTATTTATTTTTTATTTCTTTGTGACTTTTATGTAGGCGATAGCAGGTCAATTGATCATGTTCCAATTGCATGCAAAGATGCAGTGGCAATATTGTTCATGTTTGATCTTACCAGTCGCTGTACTCTTAACAGGTTAGGAACATGTCCTTTTCCTTTAATGCGAAAAAATAAAAATTAGGCATTGTCAGACTTTGTTAAGCATATAATTAATTAATTTGTCATGGCTTAATTTGCAGTGTGCTTGAATGGTATAGTCAGGCAAGAAAATGGAATCAGGTACCAATTGAACAGTTCCTCTTCCAGCAATTATCTCCTTTCTTTACTAGCTATTGATTCTATTAATCTTTTTGAAATGATAGTCGTCATTAGGTGCCTCATTATAAACGATAATTGAAATTTAGAGGATTAAGTTCAGCAACAGTATTGTGACCTTAATTAATCTTAATCAGTTAATCATCATATATACTGATGTTAATTCAGTTTGTAATTAGCTCGGAAAAGGATCGTTGATGTCAATTGAATTCCCGAACCATAAAGCTGCAGTTAGTTCAAAGAATGATCTGTAACAGTGTATGATTTTACCAAAACCGACTAAAGAGTGGAGGCCCAAGATTAATGATGGTTTCATTGTACATGAGCTTCATAACATCCTGTGTTTGCTTTATTGGTTTGATTTAATGGGGTCTGCATCGCTGAATCACACAGTTTGACACTTTTTCTTAATAAAGAGTGGAGCCCTAGATTTAATAATAGACCAAACTGTTTTAATGTGCATGTTCTTATATCTCAAAGCTTCTTTTTGTGTTTTCTGTTTGCAGACAGCAATTCCTATACTAATAGGGACCAAATTTGATGATTTTGTCCAACTTCCACCGAATTTGCAGTGGACAATAGTGACTCAGGTAATTAACTTGTAATCTTAAACTATTTGATTGATCTGTTCAAATTAATGAAGCTCATGTGGATCACACCAGAAAATTTTGGCATTTTTCATGCTTCCATGCACCATCTAAATGAAATTCTGGGAGTAATTCTTTTGCTTTTGAAGCTCGAAGGTTATTTTATGATAAATGTGCTGCTCCAAGAAGTAGGAGTTCTAAATGGACTAGTAATGCTACCAAAAACTGTAAAATTCATGTATCATTTCTGCAGCATAAGCTTGTTCATGCATTTTCAGTTCTTCCCTCGTGATTTAGGACATAATTTTCATGAATGTGACATCCCATTGATGAGATTGTGAATTCGAGGAATGATGATGTGGGGATGACTAAAAGGACACTTGAGTCCTAGTTTGTCAAATTCTGGGAAAAAAAGAAGAAATTCTGGAGGAATTGACATTTCCGTGTTGAAAAATAAGCACAAGGGGCCACATGTTTCATTGAAGTTGAATTTTAATTAAGATTGGAAAGAACTTTGTTTAAAGAGTATTTATATCTGCATTATGGTTGTCAAATTTAACACAGTGTGTGCTGAACTACAGGCAAGGGCATATGCAAAGGCAATGAAGGCAACCCTTTTCTTTTCAAGTGCTAAACATAACATAAATGTGAACAAGATCTTCAAATTTATCATGGCTAAACTCCTTAACTTGCCATGGACTGTAGAGAGAAACTTGAGAATTGGAGAACCCATTATTGACTTCTAAAGGTGTCCCTTCAGCACTGATCCTCGTGTACATAGCCGAAAGAGGGAAAAAGACTGAAAAAAGATATAATAATTCAAGCCCAGCTGATTGATTCTAGAGACTTCTTTTTATTGTATGGTTCTCCTTGTTCTTTCTTTCTTTCCTTTTTTCCTCCTAACTTCACACTGGATTGGAGATCGCAGACGTTACCAAGTGCATGGTAACTTAGTGTGTTTTTGTCTGCGTGGACAACCACGTTTTAACCGATGTATATGATGCTTTTTGAGCGGTCAACTGCAGTTTGAAACGCGGTTGGCCACGTAGAAAAACAGCCCTTAGAGTAGAGGGGCTATAGCAGTGGGTTTTCTTGATGCAAAAGATTTAAAAGAGGTGAAATATCTTCTTCTCTGTCCCATAGTAAAAATGATGTTTTTTCCTCATATGTTCTTCCTTCGGGTTAGAGAAGGAATCAATGCTGCTTAAATTAATATAATTCAAGTTGGTTTCTTCAAGAAACCTGCCATACTGCTTCATGTCATTTTACAATTTTTGAACATTTATTCCAATTCTGCTTCAAAACACCATTCATTGTCAGCCCTCCCCCATACCTAGCCTATGGCCTCCAAGAAATTCATGCTTTCTGGAACCAACTATTATCTTACTAGATTTCTGTTCATGGTAATGAGGGTGAGATGAAGTGTGAACGAACCTTAGTCATCACTGGACTACTAAAAAACCATTCACTGATTTGTCAATAGCAACATGCTTTCTGCAAGCAAATCGTTGCAATATTCTGTCTGCCATTTGCTAAAGCAGTGAGGTAAGGACCATATTGATGCACAGAAAAATGTTCTCTCAATTCTTGCATAAAATATGCACAAATTCAAGACAGAAACTCACACGATGATAACAGTATACCAAGATCAGAACCAACCATCATCTGAGGACAGAGTTCTCTGCAATCTAGAGTCTATCAAGCTATCAGCAAGCTCAGTTTTCTTGACATTCTTTCTCTTTTCCTTTCAATAAACTGACTTGAAAGGTAATTGAACCTCAATGTCTAACAAATACTGATGGCCCTAAAGGATGGCAGTAATGAGTTTCTTCAAGCAAAAGAAGAAAAAACTAGAAATACAAAGATAATATTTTCTTTCTTCTCTATTTCAAACTAATGTTTGCATTTCCCTGCCAAATAACTCTACATGTTCTCTCCCCCTCGGGATCAGTTTGGGTGAATCATAATTTATTAAGAGCATTTTGAAGCCCATATTCATATTCTTACACATCAAGTAAGCAATAGAAATTTCACCATGACAATTAAATAAGACCTCCATCACTAGGATGAAGCCTTAGCCTCCTCCTAACAAGGTCAACAAAGCCTTCCATTTGTTAACAGAAACAAGGCCATAATATTTCCAGAGTGTAATGTCTGAAGTCCTACTCAGACTCTTGAGGCTATATATTCTAAGTTTTCAGAGCAAATTTTCTATGCAAACAAATAATTCATATTAAAAAACCTTCTCTGAGTAATTTAAAGGATCTGTCAAATGCAAATAAACCATCACTAAGAAGTACTCACAAAACCATCAACACATAGTTGTTCAATAAGAAGCAATATTCCATGAAAAGTATAGATGAAAATGCAAGGTCCCTTCATCTTCAGAACAAAGTTCAGGGAATCATCACAAAGTTGCTAATTTATTTCCATGTAGTTTCCAAAATGCAATAATGTTGGAAAGACTGGTTTATAAGACTGCTATACTTAAATTCCTCGATGCCTTGTTGAATTCCAAAACTTGCTGTGCTCTTTCCATATAGAACTCCCTAGTTTCACCATTACTGCCAGCTTCATTGGAGACATAAATAATGAGTTCCTCCATTGCATGGCCGAAGAGGAGCAAGTATTTCAGCACTTGTAGTTCATTCATCATGCCTTTAAATCCCTTCACGTTCACCGCCTTAAGAGTAGTAGTGACACACTCTTCCACTAGCAAGTCCTCAGACCAAAATTCTTGAGGGTTAAATGGATAGGGAGCTCCGTATTCCTGAAACAAAGGGAAATATAGTTCGGACAAAATGCTAATGGTTGGAGTTCAAGCTACTTGGTAAAACATTATTGCGCAGCAGAGAGATTTTAACCAGATTTATGCAATAGCACTTACAGGGAAAATATTTGCAGGACCAATGTCTATGGTAAGAATCTCTAGATGAGGACAGCTCCTTAGCATGAACCTGATACCACAAAATTCATTAATGTGCAGTGCTGTTTTGAGGATCAGATAGCGGACATCAATTGGAGCTTGCAAACCCAATGGTTCGTTTCCACTGGGAACAATCTGTAAGTGACCATCAACATAAAATAAAACGATGTTAATCCCAGATTTCATACACTCGACACCAGATGTTAAAGAGGCCTAGAAGCCAATTAAAATGCTATATTATTTACTGTAATTCGAGAGGCCATGGTGAATTGACTTGAAGGGTGAGACACATGGCCATATGGTGAATTGACTTGAAGGGTGAGACACACAGCGGCCAAAAACTTTTGGCAACAATATATGTTGCCTTTGGATCTGTACAACTCAGGATTTGGCGACAAATGGCGTCACCTAATAAAAATATTAGGTGACAATTTGCAGTAGTTTTTGGCAACTTCATTGTCAATCACTGAAGTTAAGATTTAGTGACAGCATGAATAAAAACGTGTGAGAATAAGCTTTAATCTAATCTAAAGGACAATTTTAGCACAAAATCATATTAAATTTCCTCCACTTCTCCTTCTATATAAGTTGGTGAGGTAGGTCGAAATATATCGGCAAAAATTTTCCTTTATGGAAAATTAGGGTTTAATTTAATGTCTTTGATTGAAGTACTTTAATGTTTGGGAGTGTAGTTGTTGTTGCTTTTCAAATAACTTTTCATGCTGAAATATATGAAAATGATGTTTTTTTATTTTTAAAAAATTATTTTTGAGATCAGCATGTCAAAACTATTCAAAACATATAAAAAAATTAATTTTTTACAATAAATAAATAAATAAATAATTTTTTTAGGAACGCCGTTTGCACCACGTTCCCTAACAGACGCTAACAAGAAAAGTGCTGATTTGACCAAGTCTTTTTACTGTCATTAACAACAAATGGATGGAGGAATCACATTATCTTATGTCAAATACGTTTGAAGAAAATTTGATAAAATCAAAGTGCTTGGAACTTAATTGATGATGGAGTAAAATGTTAATGGCTAAAACCAAGGATTCCCTAAGATTAAATCAGAAAAATTGTAAGAACGTGAGAAAATAAACATATGGCGATTTCTGATAAGTGGAATGGTTGCCTTTGAAAACTACAAGAAACTGAGTTATGGAGTGAAAACAAATTGCCACCAACAGCTTTTGGCGACAATGTACGTTGCCTATAAATATCTAAAACCCAGGATTGGCAGCATCAGGTCACATATCGCGACGATGCCCGGAATTGGATACGGCAGTGTGCATCCCTAGATTAAGAATTTCGTCACAAAATTTGAATGAAGCAGCTTAACCTATGGCATGAGGTTATATCAGATCTACAAGTTCATTAAGACATGGGGTAAATCAATTTAAAGACTAAGAATATATGAAACTGACAAAATCTGTCTCAGCATGAGGCAACATAAAAGCAAAGGAAATCAAACAAGGTTCTGTACCTGTAAGAAGACGCTGCTAACTGTCAAAACTTGAGCAGCAAAAAGATCTTCTAAGAGATCACAAAGGAATAAACCAATTTCATCAAATACAGTCTCCGTCTCAAAATCAAGTTCAGCCTTTACCAAATCGCTTTGATCGTCCAAAAGAAATTCACCCACGTTTCCTGAGAACTTAAAGAATTGAAGTTTTGGTCCCTCAATTAATACGAAATCATCGGCAATATCACACTCCTCAATGACCAAGCTTTTTAGCCTCAAACCTGGCTTAGATATCTCAAAGCTCACTATGTCCCAACACTTCTTTAGACTCAAACTCTCTAACAATGGACAACTCTCCAATATAGCCAAAATAGATCCCATGTTTATTTTAATCCACCCTAGAGAAAGAGTCTTTAGCGCACAGAAATTAGAGAAGTTTGATACATCAAAACTGCACGAAAACAACTCCAAGGACTTGAGAGCCTGGCCATGTTCATAAGCAACCAAAGGCAATTCAAATGCTGCTTGATGATTCTCAAGTGCATGTTCTCTCCATGTCGGGTCAGAGAAATCTAGTCCTAATTCTCTCACGTTACGTGACGACGCGAACATGACAATATTTTGCATATCAGCAAGAAAATCCCCTGGCTTTGAACATGTGAGTCCAAGTGTTTTAATATCCTGTTGTGGATAGTCTGCAATAAACTGCCTTGCAAAGTTGATGAAAACTTCTCTCTGAACTTTTTTATTCTCTTCAGGCTCATCAGATTTAACAAAGAAGTTCTCGTTAAACTGTATATGCATCGCATCACGCCAGATGTTAAGCCATTGTTTAGACAAAACAGATGTCCTAGCAGCCTCTTTGAATGACAGAAAACCTGCAATGATTATGAGTAGAGAGCTTGGCAGGTTTGAGATCATGTCTATGTTTCTGTCCATGGTCATGAAGGGTGTTGTCTGTGAATTTCAAGAGGCAGCTGCAGTGGTTTTTTATAGTTAAGAAATGCAGCTATTTTGCAGGCTGTTGGATTCCTGAGAAAGGCTGTGTCTGTCTGTTCAGAAAACAAAAACAGACAGGGAAAACCACTCCTTAACTGGAAAATTAAGCAGGGATAATGAGATTAAAGAAAAGGATTGGCGTAATGGGAGAACATACAACCAAGAACTAAGTATTGTGTTGAATCAAGAAGAAAAGGAAAAGATCTAATAACTTCTATGGACCTAGTTCTCAAAAAACAAAATATTATGGTACCTGCATTTTCTAGTGATTCAATCTCTCATAAATGGTAACTTACAAAAATTACTAAAAAAATTCAATATATTACCAAATAAAAAAAGAAAAAAAAAGAAGGCTATCATCGGCGCCTCATCGGCATTCTCGGCGCCTCATCGGCATTTCTCGGCGCCTCTTGTATGCTGAGTTGGATGGTAAGGACTAGTGAAGAAAGTAAGAAATAGGTGTAGAAAACCTCTGCAGGAGAATTTAAGAGTTACACTTGGTTATACACCACAATTCTCATCACCTTGCTGTCATCTTTTGTAATGACTGCAAGAAATTGAAGACAAGAAACTAATTGTAGCCTCATTGGCATAGTAATTGCTCCGCGTTACATCAACATCAGTGTTGTAATGGCTAATGCTGGCTGCATTCCAAGTTTTGGAATTCTTGATTGAGTAGAATTAGAGAGCATTATTTCAGTTGATTTAAATTTATTTATTTGTGCATCAAATTCTATACCAAAACACAGAGCATTGAAAAAAAAAAGAAGATTATTGAATATGGAAGTTCATAATGGCAAATGAATAATGTGCCTGACCCTCCATGACTTCCTAGCCTTGGTCCGTTTTCTTGTATACATTCAAAACAGCCATTGGGCTAATAGCTATCTATCACGACGCCCACGCAGGACCGGCAACATACGTCCCCAACCTTCCATATATTTTGCTCATTGACTCTCAGTTATTGTGATAGAATGAAGCGTTAGATGTAAATCAACACTTCTATTTTGAAAGTAAGAAATTCTCTAAAATATCCGAGAGACAGATTTATTTAATATCTCCGTATTTATCTGTTTTTGTCTCCCATATTTTTTCCTTTTATTTTAGAACACACTAACCAACACACAACTTTCAAATACCAATCACTAGTATTTTTGACAAATAAATAAACCAAGAGAGCGAATAGCCATTCAATCAGATTAATTAGCCATACAAGATCGAATACAACGGCCAGCTATGCAACACACATGACTGGAATGGCCACAGACCTCGATCAGCATAAAAACAACCATAAACAGACCAGTTCAAACCAATCGAGTTCTCATATTTGATAATCCCTGGATGGGGAGAAATAAGCGCTATTTAAGAGGTTTCCTACTCAGAATAAACGTTCCATTGATAAACAAAATGTTGTTGATTCTCTGGCATGCGGATGTCAGAAAATCATACTGGAGAAGCCACTTAATGAACATCTCTATGCAGAGTTCTCGTGCAATTGTACATATTCACGGCTGAAAAAAAAAGGACACGTAAATTATTTACAATGAGCAGGACAAGACCAGCATGGAAAAATCATTCAGGATTCTTCAATTATTCATGTCAAGGTGAAGCATTTTCTGCAGTGGTCAAGAATAAACAAAATGTCAACTTTGCCATTGGAATTAGTTTCTAGAGTGAAATTTATTCCCCTGGCGCATATACGCCACTTACTATCTAGAAAAAAACAAAACTCATCCATGTCAAAGGTACAAGCATGTGCATGAAAATGGCACTACGTGCTCCAAACAATTCTGAAGAACGAAATAGTGTTTCTAGCATCAAAATGCAACTTGGTAATGCATAGCATGTATTCGCATACCACTTTGTTTTCTGCAGCAGGAAACAAACAAAGTTTGACGTGTATAAATGGTTCGAAACAGAAGTTTGCCTACATACATAACATTCAGATAATTCAAAGTTTGCCTTCAAATATACAAAGCGTGTTTTGGTGTATATAAATGGTTCAAAACAGAAGTTTCAGAGGTTTGCTTACAGTGATACGAGGAAATGAAAGTGTGATGCTTTATGCTCAGCATGCAAGGACAAAAGGAAAATTATACTTGCATAGGAGAAAAACGGCCAGGAAAATTGGAATAAGAGACCTGCATACTCAGACAAAGTTTTCAATAGAGTATAGACTCCATTAAGGCTATTTAAACTATAAGCTTCAAGGGATGAAAAATCACATCCTCAACTTTTAGAATCGGGGAAAATGGTATGCAACTTAACTTCCCAAGAGCTTTTGCAGTACACAAAAAGGCAGACCCAAATGCCCAAAGAGATGAACATAACAAAATCACAACCAAAACATACATTATTCAAATACCAACTAAAAGGAGACTACTTTGCCAGTATAATAACAGTGAAGAGGCAAAGAAACTTTAGTCATGATTCACACAATAACAAATAGAAGTTGCATTTTGATTGGTGGCCTACCAGCTACTACCAAATTTGATTGCATCCTTTTCAAATAGTTCATAATAGTGTTGAGGTTCAATGGGATTATCCTGGAATGCAGAAGAAATTTTACATTCAATTATAGCAATAAATACGAGAAAAGCTCAATTTATGGTAACTGGATATTATGAGATATTGCTCACATTAATGAAAGTTTTATTGGTGCTTCCAAGATCGATTATGTAAGGCCTGTCAATCAACGTGGAGAAGACAAAGTTAGACATGGAGATATGGTAAATTCTCATCAATCTATGACAAGGGTCATGACACAGCTGATTCTTACCTTACTTGATTTTTTAACATACCATCAAGCTGCTCCTTTTCTACTTGCCAAACAAACCAGAAACAAGAAATCACAAAAATGCCCTGAAACAACAAAGAAGAAAAATTAAACTGCTAATTTTAGATCTACTGGAATTGAATAACAGCATGTTTCTTGCTACGAGATGGATGGTCTGTAGGAATATCTACCACCCTCCTTTCTCTCTGAAAAAGGTAACAGCTTTGACGGTGTATATAAAGGGGTTCTGCTTACCAATATGCTTGTGAGAAACATAAACATCACCCAGAGGGTAAGCTAACAACTTTCTTCTATAATCAGAGAGTCCATTCTTAACAATGGTTGACCATAAAAGAAATAAATACACAGTTAGTGTCAACACCACCAAGTACAGAAAGGATCCTGTCAGAATGAAAAGAAATTGATTGACTATAGACTCCTTTCTGCCAAGGACTAAAGGCTGTCTACTCAATAAACAGAGTTGTTTTTAAAACTTTGAAAAACTAGTAGGGGCAGAACTAGAACTTTTGAATGAGGGAGTGGGTGGGGGCATTATGAAAACAAATTTGGGTAAACTTGAAAATTATATGAAAAAAAATCCGTACAGATAATACATAACTGTTTGGGGATGTTAAACTTGTACTCTTATGAAATAAACCTTAGATTAAAGAGTTTGTGAATTTTCCATTTCTCACAGAAACATACATCTCAGATAAAGAAGAATCCCCGGAACTTACCATTCAGAGCCTCACCACCCTTAAAAACATAAAGTCTCCATCTTATATCAGGTTTCTTAGCATATGGGGGCTTGGTGAACAGAAATGTAATGCCTAGCAAATGGAAAAAAATTTGGCATAAGTGAAAATGAAAAAGAAAACTATGCAAAACATGTGTTAGTAAACTTTTCAAATCATGCACGAACCAAAGTAAGCAAGAAACAAAAAAAAAAAAACAAGTTAGTTTTGGCTCAATTTGTAAAACTGCTTATAGAGATCAAATACACCATCAATCAAGAAGCCTTTAGTGCTCATGCCTAATTCTACCTCTCATAAGAATGTAATTTGAAAATGTATCACCTACATGTTGCTTAAGGGAATCTACTGTTTTTTTCTCGCCTCACAAATGCAGTGAAACTTCCTTAACTATTTTTCAAATGACAAAATAACTGAGTGAATCTGCATCAATTCAACTAAATTGACCAGAAAAGATGCATTTATGTCAAAATGTGAGTAAAGCAGTTGCATGACAAAAGGGTCCGCACCTAGATTAACTAGCCAAAGATGTCAAAAAACTTATAACTTGCCACCATAATTGTATAAAAGAGGTGAGAGAGAGAGAGAGAGAGAGGTTCAACAGAACTATCAAGTAATGAAAGAAAATATTATTTGCTTCAGAGAAACTAAAAGCAATGCACATTTTACCCACCTCTGACTCTATTGGTTTCAGCAGCGAGTTTTCCAGATAGCTCAAAAGAAGATTGTTTCTGCAAGCTGTGATGATAATGATCGTGATTAAGGTCATTTGCTAGATGCTATATAATCTGCTTGTTAGCCAAACAAAAGAATGTTTACTAACTTAGCAAGCAACATTGAGCACAAGGAAGTAAAGGAACCACACAAGTTATCCGTACCTTTTGCTTGGCTTCCAAAGCCTCCTCAGCAGCCTTCATCTTAGACACAGAATCATCGTAATTGTCATTATCACTGTTCCTGCCAAAGCAAGTAATGAACATCTAAGTAGAAGCTACATAAAAGCTTAACATATTAAAAGCAAAGGATCCTCAAGATGACCAGATAAAAAAGGAAGAAAAACTAGGCCAGGGCAAAGGTATATGCAACAGTGTGCTTTTATCATCGTCTCATAGCCTTACTTCATTCAAAAACCATGAATGACTACAGAGTCAATAACACTCAGCTTTAACCTATGGCATTGTGCATGTGCCCCTTCTGACACATTTATCAACTGCAAATACTGTGCAGAACTCAAAAGAAAAAACTCATTTCTTCAATAAAATACTTCGGCTTTTTTTCTTTTGGTTCTTTTTTATGGTAAAGAATGTATCACGTCAAATAGAAAGGTCTGCTCTGTTATGTTGGTGGGATCAAATATCATCAGATGACCATTTTTGCTAGGCTTTTAATCCCAAGAATATCTGAAAACTAATGCTCCCTCAGCCCGGAGCTCTTTCTTAAAAAATTTAACTAGGACAATTTTGGCTTCTTATTACAAGCTTTTCTAAATAGCATTTTCACAGTAGAGGCATGTAACCAATGTTCCATACAAAAATGAGAAGAAGAAAAGTTTAAGAAGCAGCCTACCTTCGTTCAGCTCCCCAAGAGTTTTTCCCCTGAAATATTTTTTTTGTCAGCATTTCATTAAAATATCTTTTAAGGAGAAGAAATTCCAAACATTCATCAAAGATTGAAATCTTAAAAGATGCATGATCCACAAGATATCTTTGGTTAAAATAAATAAAACAAAATAACATCCAAATTATGGATTTGTTAGGAACGTCTGGCCAGAAGGTTTTATGGCCTTAATTTTCTAGCAAAACATTCTGTGTTTTTATTGGGATTCTTTGTTCTCTTATATGTTGTAAGGTCAGGATTTTTCAATTAAATGTTTCTGGCTAGTGGCTACTGTTTTGGTTTTTGACATGGATTAACATTACAGTGTGAAAGCAGATAAGTTAAGGGAAAAATTAGGAGATTTTACAATTTATAATGCGAGAATGCAAGATTACGAAGTTCTGTGGGTTTTTTGATGGGATTGATGTTAAAGTTAATAATCTGAAGACTCATATGCAAACAGTTAGTTAGCAAACAGATTCGAATACTACCAAATATCCAACAACTTCATAAAATCATCATAGAAACTTTGGAATAATAAAAAGAAAAAACCTTAAAACACTTATAAACAAGCTCAAGCTGAGTAATTGATCGAAACTTCAAACACTATGCACAATAAATTGATTGAAATCCAATAGCCACTTAAAAAAAAACACCACCACATAATTTCTAATCAAACAAAACCAAGCTTGAAACCCTTATAAACAACATGACCCTGATCAAAAAGCTAAAGAATATGCGAAACCCAATATACAAATCACACTTAGTTTCCAATTTATCAAATTGGCAATAGCTCAGAATGAAACACCAGTAATTAGCCTACATTTATCAGCAACATTGTAAAGAAAATAGTTTTTAACCACAAACAACACGATAATAAGACAATTTAATAAAAAAATAATGTTAAGACCAAAGTGTTTTTAGGAGTGGATATCAACAGATACCTTATTGCGGTCTCTCTCTGATTGAGGCTGCGGTGAGCGAGACCTATGCTTGCTCCTGTTCCGACGGTTTGATCCTAATGGAGAAGCAGACCGCCCCCCATGTCTTCCTTTAGAAGAAGACTTTACTTCAACCTCTGACCCTCTCTCCTTCCCAACTTCCCTCTCTCCTCTGTCTCTGTGATTCCTTTCATATTCTTCTCTCACCCTTCTCGCTTCCCTTTTTCACATAATTCCTCTCGATCTCTCTATCCCTCGTTTTTTCACCCTCTTTCTCGGCATGGGCTCTCCTTAATCTTTTCATTCTTGACGAAGGAAACCTCGTTCGGGTTGAATTTCTCTCTTTCTCTACTAGGGACCAGTCTTTATGCGAGCTCCTGTCTCTCGCCGGAGCAGGAAGAGATGGAGAATGAGACATCTCCCGTTTCCTTCTTCGGAGATTTATTATTTCGGTATTACCGTTGTTTCTCTCACTCGCTAGAGAAGTGTCTCTATCTCATCTCTATGAGAGCTTCTGTGTCGATGCCTGGTTTTTTCAATTTCAGTGGACTGAAGCACCAAGACACCGTATGTAATTGAGATTTGAGATTGATTCTCCTTTTCATCCAAATTTAAAAAAACAATTCTTCTAAATTAATTTTTTTTAATTGTTTTTATATATTAATATTAAAAATAAATTTAAAAAAATAAAAAATATATTTTAATATATATTCAAGCAAAACAAAATACCATACTCTCATATATTATGTAATAATATTTTTATTTTTGCATTCTAAGAATATTTTTAAATTTGATTTTTGAAATTAATTTTAAACTATTTTAATATAATGATGTTAAAATTAATTTTTTTAAATATATATATATATATTATTTTAATATATTTTCAAATAAAAAATACTTTAAAAAACAACTAGAATAACAATCTCCAACACTATTTAACTACATGGTTAAAATCATTACTTTCAATTTCATATATTATAATATTAAATCATATAATTTAATTTAATTATGCTATTTAGAATATTTATAAAATTAAATTGTATCAGCAATTTTAATTATTTTATATTTAATTAAGAAATTATTTTTTATTACATAAAAATATTTTTTTATTAATATAAAAATAAAATTCATAAATTATTTTATGATAAATTATAATCCATGGTATGATAAAAATAATAAACAACACTAATATGTATAATATAGAAAATATTATGAACAAATGATTACTATTAACGAACAGCATCATATTATGTTTTTTTTAGTAATATATATATTCCTATACCAATTTTCATTACACAATAGAACTTTAACAACTTGAACTTTTTGTGCAATTATTTTTTTTCAGCACGTTAAATTCAGAGATCATTTTTTTTATCATGAAAATAATCTCTAATTTACCATTCATTAATTTCATATATATACATTTTGAAACAAAAAAAATTATAAAATTACAACAGTTCTGGATGATATACATTAAAATTTATATACAGATTTTTATTAGACATTATAAGTTTCTATCAAATATAAAATATTTCCGGCAACACTTTTATTTTCAAAAATATTTTTAAAAAAATTAAATTTTTATTATTTTCACTACAAATTAATATGTTTTTAGTATTTTCAAATTATTTTAATGTGTTGATGTCTAAAATAATTTTTAAAAAATAAAAAAAAACATCATTTTGATGTATTTTAATATTAAAAATTATTTGAAAAGCAACCGCAACCACACTCCAAAACATAATAAAAAAATACCTATAAAATAAATAGAATTATACAATTAACATTCAGAATTGTATCATTATAATTACTAACACTTGCCAAATCTAAACAAAAAAAAATCATCACATCTTTAACACCTATTAACATATTAATTTTTTAACAACTCCTCAATTTAAAACATTCTTTTTTTTTACAACAAATAAACTCCCCTGGGTCTCTTGAATCGAAAATCATTAACATGAAATCTTAAACGACTCGGGCTCGAATTAATATATAATAATTTGAGTATAGTTATGTCAATTAAATCAACTGCTATAATTAGTATTTAAAACTCAGTTTAGTGAAGCATAGATTCAGTTGCTAGGAATGATTTAAGTTAAAAAACAATTATTCAAAAAAATCTCACTATTTAATTCGATCCAAAATTCTGAATTTTAAAGTATAGTTATGATTTTTTTTACTTAAAAATATATTAAAATAATATTTTTTAAAAATTATTTTAATATTAGTACATCAAAATGATATAATAATACCAAAAACATATTAATTTAAAATAAAAGAATAAATTTTTTAAAAAATTCTTTTGAAACAAAAAAGACTTAAACCTATAAAAAATCAGTTAATTAAGATTTTTATTTTTAATTTTTTTAAAAAATATTATTTTAATATATTTATTTTTAAAAAATTAAAAGATTAACCCGGATAATGCCAGACTACGTACTTGCAGAGTAAATCTCAGTCACTCATCAAAACAAGGAAAGTTCTTAAAAAGTGACACAGTATCCATAAGAGTCCACATCATCACCAAGACAGAATCATTGTAATCTGCTGTCTCATCCACCACCTAAACTAACCCCACCACGTGTACTTGTGCCCTAACTATAAAAATTCCTCGAATTCTCCAACTCGAAATGCAATAAAACCCGTCAAAACCACAATCAATCAAATCCCTAATGGCAGCCACCGCATCCATAACCACCGCAGCAGCAGCCACCACCAAACCTCAGTCCTCTTCTTCTTCTCTCCTCAAGCCCTACTCTTCTTCCCAATTACCCATTAAATTCTCCAAATTTTCAACGTCTCGCGCACCTTCAAGATTTGCAATTTCTTGCACTTTGGCCCGTGAGGCTGAGGTTAAAATGGAGGAAGTGGCGGATTCTGACCCGGCCCTGTGGCAACGACCTGATTCTTTTGGTCGGTTTGGTAAATATGGCGGGAAATATGTACCTGAGACCCTTATGTATGCTCTCACTGAGCTTGAATCTGCTTTCTATTCCTTCAAGGATGATCCTGAATTTAAGGTATCTCTTCCTATCTATACATACATTGGTCCCTGTATATATATTGCGTTTCTGGGCTTATTTGATTTTGCTGAAAAAGAATGTTTATTTCATTTTCTTTTTTCGGTGCCTATAATATATAGAAAAGGGTAAAGAATTTGCAAATTTGAAGCTATTACTTAGCGTTTCTGATGAATAACCATTGCAAGATTTTCAGTGGTTTCTCTTGCGTATAGTATATTGCCTGTGCAGACTTTAAGTGTCTGTAGGATTCCTGAAATGAAATACGACTTTGAGTTCTTAAAATATTGAAATTTGGATGGAAGATGTATTGGGAAATGTTGGTTGATTAGGGATATAATGCAATGGTGCCATAATGACATAATCGCGCTTGTCTGGAAAGTGGTATCACCATGCATTGTTTGCCGGTCGGTTTATAAGTTTTTTTTTCATATGAAATTTATTTGAATTTTTTTCCATTTTCGGTGCAATGGTATCGCTGGATATTTTTTTTCCATTGAGTAGTTAGTATAAACGGATCTCACATAGTGAAAAAGGTTGTGTGCGTGCAAGAAAAAAGGTATTTTTAGTCCCATTGTTTCTATTAATTTGAATGAAATTTATGATACAAATGTTTTTATATCGCAGAAAGAAATTAATGGAATTTTGAAAGATTATGTTGGAAGGGAAAATCCTCTTTATTTTGCTGAGCGGCTTACAGAGCATTATAAACGCCCTAGTGGTGAAGGGCCACATATTTATCTCAAGAGGGAAGATCTTAACCACACAGGTGCTCATAAGATTAACAATGCTGTTGGCCAAGTCTTACTTGCAAAGCGTTTGGGAAAACAGCGCATAATTGCTGAAACTGGAGCTGGTCAGCATGGAGTTGCAACTGCTACAGTCTGTGCGCGGTTTGGTTTGCCATGTGTTGTTTATATGGGCGCACAAGATATGGAAAGACAAGCACTAAATGTTTTCAGGATGCGTCTTCTTGGGGCTGAGGTGAGAGGAGTTCATTCTGGTACTGCAACTTTGAAAGATGCTACATCAGAAGCTATACGAGATTGGGTGACTAATGTGGAGACAACCCATTATATTTTGGGATCTGTTGCTGGGCCACATCCCTTTCCCATGATGGTGCGAGAGTTCCATAGGGTTATTGGTATAGAAACAAGAAAACAAGCATTGGAAAAATGGGGTGGGAAGCCAGATGTGCTGGTTGCATGTGTTGGTGGCGGTTCGAATGCAATGGGACTCTTTGATGAATTTATTAAGGACAAGGATGTGAGGTTGATCGGTGTGGAGGCTGCAGGTTTAGGCATAGATAGCGGCAAGCACGCTGCCACTCTGACCAAAGGAGAAGTGGGGGTGTTGCATGGAGCTATGAGCTATTTGTTACAAGATGAAGATGGACAAATAATTGAGCCTCATTCAATTAGTGCAGGGTAAGACTTCTAAGCTGACCTATTTTTATTGGTTTAATGTGGCTCATATTATCACTTTCTTTCCTTTACTCTTACAATATTATTGTTTTGCATAGGTTGGACTACCCTGGAGTTGGACCTGAGCACAGTTTCCTGAAAGATAAAGGACGTGCTGAATACTATAGTGTCACAGATCAAGAAGCATTGGACGGTACGGGGATCCTATTAACATTTTTTGTTTGCTCCATCTTCAGTCTTTCAAGATTGTACATCTTTGATCTTTATTACTGCTTTCTAATTCTGTGTAAACACAAATTTCCTGATATAATTGGATTTCTTGTCATTGAGATGCAACTCAATTATAACATCCTTGCTCACTTGTTAATTAGTTTTTTAACCTTCATGTGCAGCATTCAAGAGATTATCACGATTAGAGGGCATAATTCCTGCTTTGGAGACATCTCATGCGCTGGCTTATTTGGAGAAGCTCTGCCCCACTCTCCCAGATGGAACAAAGGTTGTTCTTAACTGCAGTGGCAGAGGGGATAAAGATGTTCAAACTGCCATCAAGTATTTGGAGGTTTAATCGTGTTCGTGGTTCTGTTTACTTACTTGATACAGAGGAATAATAGGTTAATGCTATCTTGGCTATGGAAATCTTACAAATTTTCTCTTTTTTTTCCTGTATGAAGAGTTCTGTTGTTGTCAAATGTGTAGGACCGAACTCCGTTGCTATATCAAGTTATGCATTTTTGTTTCATTTACTTGAAATACACGCATGCAGGCGCATCATCTTCATAAATTTATCAGAAAAGTTGATGCATCTAATGTGTGTGTATGTGCTTTAACATGTATCAAACCACTAAAATTGGAGTAAAGAATGCATGCTTGGTATTGCAAAGATAATTTAGGTGATGTTATTCTGATGGGTAAATTTGAGTATTAGAAAAGGACTCTTCTGATACTATTTTGTTTTTAAACGAGTGAAAGCAAGCGCCTTGCTCTATGGAAGTAGTTGTTATAAACACCGAGAACCATAGTTTTCATTGCCGGAGCCATCATCAAATGCCAGAAGTTCTTTAAGTGCAGTGCTAACCCTTTGATATGCATTTCAATTCCCATCAGCTTATTCTGATGTTCAAACCTCGATGGATTAATGAGATGATGATAATCAGAAGGGATCTTATCAAGTGGGGAAATGGGTCACGCCCTCAAGTATTTCTGTTCAGATATTCTAACCCTATGGTATTTTTCTTCCGTTTTCCTGGATTTTCTTATGGCACCAATCCCAGGAAGTGGTACAACCTTTTAAAAAAAATTCTTTTTTTTTCTTTAATTTTCGTGGGTCATAAGTTAAATTACTTTTTTAATATGAAAATTTATTTAAATCTTGTTAATATGTTTTTAGTAGAAAAAAATTAAAAATATATATGAATTGATTTGATGTCATCTATTTGACTTGGCAGGTTCAAAAACAATTAGGATGACTGATAAAATAAAAACGATATTATTTTTTAAGTATTAAAACGATAATATATTACATTAACTCAGGTTGATCTGTAAAATTTTTTACTCAGGTCAAAAAACCTTGATAATCCTATAGAAAGCATATAAAAAATATTATTCAACCTAGTATTGAAGAATAAAATTGAAAAAAAAATTAAACTAAAAAAATAAGTTGAATCGACCGAGGATAATCTTTCAAACATAAGTTATGGAACCGGGATAACCCTATAAAAAAATCAAAATAAATTATGAAAATCAATTCACATTAATAAATCCAATGTTGAATGATGATATTAAAAAACATGACACAAAAAACCACCCAAATCAACAAAATAAACTTGTAATCTAAGTCATGAGACCATGATAACCTCATAGAATGCAAACTGAAATAGATTATGAAGCTTAGTCCCCGATTAATCCAATATTAAATGGTGAGATTGACAAAAAAAATCAACTAAAAAGGAAAAAAAAAACCAAGTCGACCAGCTTAACCCGCGACCTAGATTATAAACTTGCGATAACCTTATAAAAAAATAAAAAAACAAATTATGAAGCTCAATTCTTAGTCAACTCAATGTTGAAGGATTAAATTGAAAATAAAATCTAATAAAAAAAAGGACAAAAACAATGAATTGAGTCAACCCAGATTAACCCGTCAAACCTGGGTGAGGAGACCATGATAACTCCATAGAAAACAAATAAAAAAATATAAAGTCTAATTTTCAATCAATCCAATGTTGAAGGATGAAATTGAAAAACAAATTAATTAAAAAAAACCTGAGTCGACATGACTAACCCGTAAAACTCGAGTTGAATGATGAAATTAAAAAAAAATACAATTAAAAAAAGAGGCAAAAAAACAAATAATTCGAGTTAACTCAAGTTAACATGTTAAAGTTGCAACTCGAGTCATGTGACTTAAATAAGTATATAGAAAGTAAATCGAAATAATTTATGAAACTTGATTTCCAATTAAATTCAATGTTTAAGGATGAAATTGAAAAAAAAATATCAATTAAAAAAAGACCTGAGTCAACCTGTATTAACCTATTAAACTCGTGATCCAGGTCAAGAACAAAAATTAGAGATAAAAGGAATAAAGATCAAAGTAGAAATCCCATAAAATCATAGGATAATACTGAAATCTCGCATGACCATCTTGAATTTTGATGGGAGAAAAGAGAAAACGAGAAAAAAAAACATCGCTGACAACAAACTGTGTCACTACTAACCACACATGCCATTCTAAAAGAACGATAACACAATAACATTTTCAATGACATAACAAAAATGATATTTGGGTGCCGCGCTGACAACTACTTTTGTTTTTATTATTTTTTATATATATATAAATATCAAATTATCTCTCAATTTACTTAATAACAATAAAAAAACCATTGTGAAATGAAAAAAGGCCTATGGAGGCAAAGTTCAACTTTCTTTTTTTTTTAATGATATTTTAATTTTTTCACTGTTTTTTATTTTTTTATAGCATTTTCCCCTATTTATAACTTTTCTCCTCTTTGTTTTGATAATATCAAAATAACTATTGTGAAAATATAAAAAAAACTCATAAATGAAAGTTTTAAAATTTTTGTTTTTAAGTATTTTTTCTTGTTTCACAGCAATTTTTTAAATAAAAAAGATTTATTTATTTTAAATTAATTTAATAATTTATTCCAAATCAATTTGATAATGATTAATTTAAAAATATTTTAATGCCTCCAATAATTCAATATTTTTTGGTTTGAAGGGCAACGACAATATTACACTGTTCTGGCAAAGAATAGAGATGTGTTTTTGTCTGCACATGAACATCAAGAACCCTTTCTCTGCAATAGATAAAGGTAGGTGACAATATAAAGATTTCCATATCTGTGAAAAATCTCGGAGAGGTGGAGCCCACAAAGCAGGGAGGCTTTTCCATCAAGGTCACAAAATATTCGATACACCATGGCCGATGGGTCTATTCTCTCTCAAGTAATAGCCACTGAAATATTGTCCTTTAACCCTAGAAATGCTGGAAGATATGACATGGCCTTTCAGCGTCATGGAGAGACAGTGGACGTCCCCTCTCGACGGCGCCTGTTGTTGCCAGGAGAGTCAATCTGCACCGCATGCTTAGAGGAACCACCACCCACTTTGCTCATTCCCGAATCAAGGAGGGAGTAAAATATGCAAGTTAATCTTCTTAGCCGACAATACCAGCTGATGCCATTTGAAAGAGACATGAGCGGTTCTCCATACACAGGCACATGGAGAGTCAGATCGTC
>Ga0325414_1001585_pt1 | contig 22195 bp, 21 predicted proteins | sample PopdelMetagenome_8_FD_206183 | JGI IMG/M metagenome (GOLD analysis project Ga0325414, IMG submission 206183) | Populus deltoides microbial communities from Bellville, Georgia, United States - Leaf-PdKOR-R3 | ecosystem: Host-associated > Plants > Phyllosphere > Phylloplane/Leaf | place: USA... | reverse complement strand
TATTATCTTTCACGAATCCATAAGGTTAACACAGTAATTAGCAATTTAAATGGAATTCTTAATTCTTTTTATTATTATTATTATTCTTATCCAGTACTGAGAGTGAAAGCTTAAAACCCGTCATCCTCTTGGCTTTGCTTTTGCTTTCCCTCTCTAGCCTTTAAGCTGAGGTTAGCTTTTATTTCATCACAATTACAAAACCCCTTCTTTTGTTGTAAAGTCCACTTCTTTTCTTGTTTCTTCTCCTTTTTTTTTTTTTTTGTGTTCTTCAGCTCAGGGTATGAATTTCTGAGCTTATTTTTTTTCATGGTCAACTTAGTAGTCAAGATATTGAATTTTCAAGGAATTGTCTTGTTTTTTGTCTGACAAGAAGAAGTTTGATGGTTTCATGATTACAGCAATCTGGAGTAGCAGTTTTTTGTCTTTGGTTTGAGAAGATTAAAAATGTTGGGTTCTTGATGACCACTTCAATGGTCTTGTGCAACAACCTTAGCTTTAACACTAACCAAAGCCAAAACCCACCTAGGAACAGGAATTCATTAACCTAATCATACAGATTGCTACTCCAATTCGGTAATAAGAGCCGGGGATTTTGTGGGGTCGTTGCAAATGCAAATAAGAAAGGCGAAAATCATTCTAAGAGAAAGAGTGGGTGGTGGCAAAGGTTTTTTATTGACGAAGAAGGGAATTGGCTTGGATTAAAGGATGATGATATGCTTGATGTCGAGGCTGAATTGTCTGAGAATTCGAGTGATGAGGAGTTGTCTGAGGAAGAGAAATTTGAGGCTTGGAAGAGGAGAGCTGAGGCAATTGTGGACTTGAGAGAAGCACAAGAAGATATGTTGAACGAGGAGAGTAGGAAATGGGAGGACTGGATTGTGGATTATGGTGATAATGGTCATGATGATGATAGTAATGGTTCATGGTGGAGTAAAGAGTTTGATGAAAATGGTGGAATTGGAAATGGGGGCTCAGTGGAGGATGTGCGGTCGGATCCTACTGACCTTGTACCTGAGAAAGGATTTGTCGAGTCTGTTAGAGATTTGGTTTTTGGTAGGGAAGAGGAGGATTTGCTTTATGAAGACCGCGTGTTCCGGTATGCCTCATTGAACTCGGTAAGTGAGTTTCACTTCATTGCACTTTGTTTCAGAGCACTGCCTTATGCCGTCATTTCCTATGTCGGGGTAGATTGTTTAAAGGGTTTCCATTTCTATTAATTAAGTACTCATAGTGCCAATCGAGAATATGTTGTCTATGTGACCATGTCAAAATTGGGGCGCTAATCTCATGAAGTTGATGCTACCACTAACTTTAACATTGTTGTATAGGGACAACACTAACTTGTGTATTGCGTAGACTGAATCGGATGGGACAGAATTTTGCAGCACCCTATGCTATAGTGATGCAAAATAAAGGACATCCGTATGAAAAGGGATGGGCAATCCTATCCCCATATAGCACATCAATATATAGGATGATAAAAGTATCTATACTTTTAGGATTAAGTTTCATGTAATAAAACTAAATAGAGTATCATTGACTTGATGGATATTTAATTGGATATGATTGAAGTGTATGGTTATCAAAACTGTTCAAAGTGGACATTTCATGTTTTGATCTTTGTTGAACTTGACTGCTTCATGTCAAGTTACCTTGCATGTTGTGAAGATGGATTTTCTGTATGCTCTGGTTAATTTTGAAAATTTGCTTATCAATCTGGCATGCTTGTACTCAATACCATAGCCATATTCATCTTGTTGCAGGCCAAATTTTTGGCAGTATTGATGACTTTGCAGTTCATGACTATGTTCTCATGCCCTTCTTAGACAGGTAACAGTTAGGTCAAAATGGTTTCTTAAGCGACTTCTCCTAATCTTAACAACAAGAAATATTTGATTTTCTAAGTTGCTCTCTTCTTCACCTGATATGTTTAAAACAATGCTTATGGTGCACTTAAAACTCTGTCTTCCTAATTAAGTTTATTAATCCATGTCATGAACAGATATGTCAAGACTGCACCACTTGCAGCACAGATGCTTGATGTGAGAAAAAATCAAAAACTTGAGATGATTAAGGAAATAAAATTGGAAAAAGCAAGATTGAAGCTTGAGGTAGAGATTGGTAAATCTCCACCTCTCTCTGATGAGGAGGAATGGAGGGAGCTACGGCATAAAGCGTAAGAATAACATGTTTTTGTGCTTGCTTTGCTAGCTCATGTTTGTTATCTATCTGATTCCTCTAGTGAATTGCGTCTCAATGCATTTTATGAGTAGAAGATTCATTCAAATGGTATTCTTAGACATTATTTCTAGGATTATTTTCAAAACATTAAATCACATTGATTAATTCCCTATAAATACAATACCTTGGAAAGCTTTCCTTGTGCTCTTTGATTACAAATGTAAACATCTTGATGTGAATTCTGTTATTTTCAACTTCTGGTTGGTTGCTTAAACAGGTTAGAGTTACGAGATGAGTGCAGGTTAGAAAACCATAGATCATTTGCCAACATATGGTTAGATATGGTCTTTGGGGTCTCAATATTCGTTCTTTTGTACTTCAATCAGAGTAAAGTGAGTAGTTATCAGTCGTTCTCTATGCATAATGCCTTTTATGTGTGGAATTGATATGTTTCACATCACTGTGAGGCCTCCATCACTGTCATCATAATTGCCATCATCTATCCATCAAAAACTGCAATTATGTGGAAACAACAATAAGTGGCATGTCACCTTATTCTAAAGTTGCAATTTTTTTCATGCTTCTATCAATTTTCACCTTGTCTGTATTCATATCCGTGAGAATCATTTATCTTTTTAAAGAAAACAACGAACCACTTATGTACCTTTCAGAGTTATTTACTCATCTAAATTGTTATAGAGCATTTCTGGAGTTAGTGCATAGAGACCTGTTGAATGGTTTTTGCCTTATTGTAGTTGTATGCCCTCAATGGTTGTTCTGCTTAAACTACGTTTGGAAATGCTTAGTTCTATCATACTCTTGTGTCATGTTTGTTACAAATTTTTTTTGTCTTTTTTCTTATTTTTATACTTTTGCAGGTAGCTTTGCTGAAATTTACAGGTTATAAAATACTAAACAATGTTTCAGATACTGGGAAGGCATTTCTAATCATACTTATCACAGATATTTTTTTGGGGTAATATTTTCTGCTCTTCACAAAATTATTCTCATTAGCAAGTGTTTGCCAAAGACATTTTATTTTATATGCTAGTTCAGAAGTTGGCCCTGATCGAATTCATGCAAGTGAGAACAAATGTAAAATAACTTGGTGTCAGCCACTATAGTGAATGTGGAAGTCTGTAACTTCACTTCCTCCTCCCTATCCGACTTGATTTTGCTTTTAAATTTGGAATTTTTTCTTTCTTTTCAAACAATATATGTCCATGATGCACTAGTTGCAGTTTATTGAAGATAATTGAATTCCATATAATCTTTTCCTCTCTCTCTCTCTCTCTCTCTCTCTCTCTCACACACACACACTCACACACACACACACACAAGTGAGCAAGCTGACACGATAATATTTCTTGCAGGATGCGTTATTAAAAAAAATGCTCACTATTCTCCTAATAATTTTCACTTACACTCTTGTTTGTATAATGAACATTATCCCTTATGAAATTGAATACTGTAGGTATCACTCTGAATCTGGTTGGCAGACCTCGCTGGAGGTAATCGTCCAGCACTATGGACTTGAAGTTGACCAGTCTGCTATCACCATTTTTATCTGCTTGGTACCTGTTGTCATTGATGCATGTGTGAAGCTTTGGGTATGTTATTTTGACTCAAATAAGTGTTTCATCGAATGAATTCCAATAAAAACCTTAATTCTGAAAAGCATCCACTGTCTGTCTGTAGTTAAACTGGAACTGATTACCTTCCAAACATCATTAATTTGCACATAGGAATATCAGCAAATGAAGTGATTAAAGTTTACTTGAAATTTAAATGAATGAGGTGGCTGTGCTAGTTCATCTCCCAGCTGCTACTGCCCTTCCCTGTGCTTAGCTATGAATTTATAAGACAAATGGTCGGGAAAGGTGTTACATATGGAAAGGAAAAGCAAATTTCCATGGGATGATACTGTGTCCATGGTGATAAACTGGAGAGATTGCTGAAGGCTATCAGCCATTTTAAGATTAAGATTAGATAGATTTTATAACCTCTATTAACTATTTGACAACTTGACCTCTGTTTACTTCTCATTGAAAGAGTTGGAAAGTAAGTTGGAGTCTTGCACTGCCCATTGCTTGTTCATAGGCTCACGATTTTATTCGAGAAATCTGATGATTTTGTTGATTGCTTATGGTGTTTGTGTTACAGTTGTTCAAATACCTACCAAGATTATCCCCGAAGGTGGCAAACATATTCCGCGAAATGAAGCGTCACTAGCCGAAATTTTTTGGTCTGATCCATGAATCCTTACATTTTTTCCTACCTCCCCAATTTTTGTGGCATATAGTCCCTGTACACGTACTGATTTTACTCGTATAAAATATATTTATTATTAATAATTTTTATTTTATTTTTAATATGTATTTATATTTAATTAATGAATCAAATATTTGATGAATGAATTTAAAGTAAAGATAAAGTCTGGAAAATAAAAATACTTTATAAAAAAATTATAAAATTATTATAATTATGAGATTCATATTAAATCAAAGTTGTTTCTAAATGTTCATGGTTAATGTTCTATTAAAGATTGAATATTAATTAGAGATGTTAAGACCGATACATATTATGTTTATTTTTTTATGAAAAGAAGCAGTTGCTCTTATAAATTGAAGTATGAGGGATACCTGAAACTAATATGCAAGTGCTTGTTAGATGACATATATACTGAACTGACCTGCAAGAGAATTTCGTATAGAGAAATCACTAATATTTATGGAAAAGCTCATTTGATAGTTGTATAAATGATATTTAAACTTAAAATCACTAAGTTATCTTATATAGTGTGTTATGTTTTGATTCTGACCACATGTTATCTCAATCAAGGGTAGTAACCTGACATATATTGGATATAATATAAATTATATGAAGGTATTTGAATTATTAAGAGATAATTCATCACTCCTAAATGAATTAGACAAAATGTTCTATATGCTCTTAAATAGTAATGATTGTGAAATCATTGACTAATGTGGAATGAGATTCAAATCTTATTTAAAGAATAAAAAATAATTTAACACAATAAACATACTTCATGTTATAATGTCTAAATCGAAACATTCATGATGGATGAATAATAAGTATACTAAGAAACTAGTTTTTAAAAAGTTAAATCAAACCACTTATGATTTTGTAATATTTGAAGAATCATGACAGATTGTTATAAATTATATTTGATCTTTAAATATAAATTAATCAATTGTTGAACTGATAATAAATTAAATTGTTTAATTTATATAATCTTATTTTATTTAGAATTATGATTTATATTTGGATCAATTTATTAGGAAACCTAATGGGTCACACATGTAAGAACTATTAGTCAAAAATTAAAATGAGATGATTAATTAAATGTGATGTAATTGTAAATAAATTTTAAAAATTGATGATGTAATTAATATAAGGGATTACAATTCTAGACTTAGAAAAAATCATGTAGGGATTTGATTTAATAAATTTCTAAAATTATCCCAAACATATATTATTTAAGGGGCAAATTGATATTTGTCTTTTATAAGGTTTTTAGGTTTTCCTGTAAATAAAATGTTATACCTTTATTTTTTTTTAACGTTTGAAAATAGTACAACAATTCAGTACATAAACATCTAAACACAAAGAAAAGAACTGACACTCAAAAATATAACAATTACTCTCTTTTAAAAGAATTTAAGAGATTTTTCACTGGTGGTGGTTCATGTGAATTACCGTTAAAGGCCGGAAAATTAAACGGTTTGTGGTTTGCAATAACCAGGCCTTGAAGCAATTATTTAAAGCAAAAAAAATATCTGATCTTTAATATAAACTCTAAACAACTCTAGATTTATCTAACGGGATTTTTAAAATTTCTAATTTTTTTTTTAAATTTACTGTTTTTGCTATGTATATGTATTTTAAAAAACCTAACACCGTATATCTTGCGCGTGTCCAGTTTTGTAAGTACATGGAGACAATGAACTCCCAGGCTAGACCTTTATTCTCTGCGGAAGGAGTTTGTTCTTTGTTCAAATACCTTCTGTTGACATGATTTTCATGTGATTCAATGACAATCTGCATGTCTTCATTCGTTTGATCTGCTCCAATGGATTGATTTCCTTTGTGTAAATGCATAAATGATACATGTTCACTAGTTATTCCTGATGTTTGAACAAGGCTTACTGATTTGGCATATCCCCTCCTGGTTTTTCACCAGCACGGGACATCATTTATGCTCCTCCCAGATCACATCCTGCGTACGGATTCACACATCTCTGTCCGTCTGGATACTTTGATGGTTCATACTCTCGAGGGTTAATGGAGGAGGGTAAGGGCTCGGACCCCAGCTGACAAATAGCAGCAATGCTTCTTCTAGCTTTTCATGTTTCCTGCTGCTACAAAGTTGCATGGCAGGCTGTCACGCTTCGAGCTAAGATAGGAACTAGTTGAGCTCTGTAGCAGCAGGGACCAGAAATGGATGGTCCATGGCAAGGCAACTCAACAACAACTCAAGGTCCCCCACTATAAATGTGCGTCTTAAATTACAATGTCTCGGATGACACCAACAAGCACATGATCAAACCAGATGAATTCAGCATCCACTTTCCTGGCGAAAGATGACCCCCAAGTTTTATTCTCTTACGTGTTTGTCATTGTGTTCTTTCTTTCTTTCTTGAGGTTACGGTTTCAAAAACAAAAAAAAAACAAGTCTTTGTTGACTTCTTTTTTTTTCCTTCCCAATTCTTTGAATGGTTTTCGTGGATGTTGGAAAAGTCCAAGAATGAGGGACCATATTGTAATTCAGAAAGATAAATAAGGGCATTTTTAGTATTAAAAAGTAGCTTGGACTTTTCTTGGTGTCGCATCGCACCAACCCAAATGGAAAGAGGTATCACTGTCCAACCCCCCAAAAAAACAAATGTTCCCTGACAGTGGCATTACCCGTAATAAACCTAAACTCTGAGGCCAAACTAAGAATTTGAATACGTGGCGAGGCTAACGTCATGAAGGACGCAAAGTAAATGCCTCTATGAGTGACTTTAATTATTATATACACAAATAAAACATAAAAAAAATAAAAAAAGACTATAAATAGTAACAAATCTATGGCTTTACTGCTTTTTCTCCCTTCCCTCTCCCTCTCTCTTTCCACTTTTAGTACATAACTCACTCACTGAGACAACACGGCCTCCTGACTCGGTTCAACTCAGCTCACATGCCCTCCCCCTTCTGTCAAGCTGCATCAGCTCTCACTCTCTCAGTTTTACCTGTAAAGTCTGCAACTTTATCAAATTTCTCTCTCTATAATAACTAAAGCTCTCTCTCTCTCTCTAAAGTGTTTTTTTTTTGTGTGTTTCTGACATGGGTTTTGTGAGAGAGAAAATGGGTTCTGTTTATAAATTTGAAATATTTTTCTGTTATGTTTAGGGTTGTAGATTTTTAGGTGAATGAAATGTGTGTGGTTTTGGTTTTGCTTAAAGTAAATCCAAGAGCTCAGTTTCCAAGGAAGGATGTTAAAGAAATGACTTTTTCTTTTTTAGGTGTATTGATGAATGGTTGATTATAAGGATAAGGATGAGTCAATGCATGTATGGATGTATGTGTATGTGTGTGTATTTATGTATGTATGTGTGTGTGTGTGTGTGTGTGTGTATGTAGCTGTGAGTGCATGTGATGATGTGGCTGGCTTCTTGTGTGGGATGAGGCTAAGTGATAAAATGGGACTTATGGAAATTATTTAGGATTTACAATTAAACAAAAGGGAAAGATTTTGTAAATCTTTCTATGTTTGCTCCCTTGAGGCGTATAAGCAGATGAGGGTAGTTTGGAAACAATTGCTGACTTGAGAAAGATAACAAATACAACTCTTAGGATGCCAAAATTTATGATTTGTTAGTTACTTGTGTGGTTTATTGTTGTTTTGTCCTTCAATGACATGTATTGTTGGTGCAATAAATGTTGATTCATTTAGAAAACCTAAGTTTTTGAATTATTTCTGAACCTGTGAATATTGAATTTGACTGTTACGAGAATTATACATCACCATAAAAAAAAAACTATCATGTGGGCATGGACTTCTGATTGATTGGTGTATGTTTTCTTTTTCTTTGTAAGAGCTTCATGGTTTTGCTGAAGAATCATCATCATGATTATCTTCTTCATTGCTAATAGAATAATGGTTACACAAGTGCCTTTTGATTTGTTAAAAAAGAAGAAGAAATTGATAGCTTATTTTGGAAGTGAAAACTTGATATGAGGAGCTACATGTTCTCTTGTTTTCTAAGAAGTGGTCCATTATGCAGCAACGTGTTATGGTCTCAATTTTTTTTAATGAAATAGTTACTTTTCAATCAGACTTATGTGCATTGAGAAATTGTCAGGAACATGTGAATCTTTGGGAAACCTATCTGTCAAGCTAATTGGAGAAAGACAGTTAATACTGCTGCATTCTATTGTTTGAAAATTGAATTGACATTATTTGTCAACTTCATTCATGAGGCCTTGGTGGCAATGAATGGACAATTTTGGCTTGAATGCTTTCAGCTGCTGCTAAGGGTAGTAATTATTTAGGGCAGTAAACTGCTGCAGGGTTGAATTATCAATTTACCAGTAATCATATAGAGTTAGATAGCAGCTGATCATCTTTCTCTTTCGGTGAATCTATTTTACAATAACAAAAAGGTTATTTTTTATGTAAAGTGACTGCTTATTTGGGAACCTATCAAGCAGATGGCTCATACTTTTAATAGTTGTGATTGCTGCAAAGTTCAGATAAATGCTTCTTTTCACTTTATTCAGTTAAACTTTTGCATGGTCTGCTCTTATTGATATGAGCTACTAAGAAAACTTGCATAATAGTTCAGATGCTATGAAAATGGCACAATTTCTACTGATTTGGTTTAAAATTTTCACTATGTCTGGTTATTAGGATTCTGTTTTGTAACTTGGGGGTGACCTGGTGGAGCTTAGAGCTTCTATGGTGACTTTGTTAGCAACTTGGTGGCAGCATTGCTCAGGTTAAATGTGCTGAGCATTATTTTCTTGTCCAAGATGGGAAAGGGAAAGGTCCACTTGAATGACTCGACAGATTAGATTTCTCTTGTTTGTTTCTTGGGAAGGGAGTTTAAGAATCTAACTAGAATGATGGGCTGAAAGCGACCTTCTTATGTGAAGTCAACTGTTCTTCTTTGGCTGCTTCCTCCTTTTTTCTGTCTAGCTTCTGCAAGCCTCTTATAAACTGGGTCGTGAAAGTCCTGATCTTTTTTCTCAAGGGGAACCGCGAATTTTTACTGCCTTCCTAACACGATATTTGCTTAAACAGAGGATCCAAGAAACACCCTGCAATTTGACTTGAAGGTAACCCATAACCTAAGTCTAGATGCTGAATCTCAATAATTGAGAAATATATCAATTGCTTGCACATCTCTCATACCTTCACATTTCCTTTAATTACAGGGTAATTTTCATTTTGTTCAACTTGTGTGTAATTTAATTTCTCATTTTAGGTCTAAGTAGTGCATTGGGCTAAACCCTCGCTGTAACTAGCAAGGTATGACTGTTTCCTGCGCTTTCCACACGTTTTACATCTTTCACATCACTTAAGCTTTCTCTGTTTCCTGCTCATTCAGCATGTTTTACATGTTTATCACTGAAGCTTTCTCCAGTTATGATTCTGAAACACTGAATTTATGCATGCAGAAGTGATTGTGCAAGGGTGATTGTATATGTATTGTATGGGAAGAAGAGAACCTAAATCAGTTTTGTAAGGTCAATTTCTGTGATGGACTGGAACTCCACTGCATCTGAGGGGAACTGGGAGAACATAACAGGGTTAAGTGCCAAGGCTAGTGACATTCCAAAACAAGTACCATTGGCATACCATGAGACAGAGGGAGATGGAGCAATTGATAAAGCGATAACTTATTCGTCTGGTGGTGGTTTATCAAGCTCTGATTTGTGGCATTGCTCTTCATCCAAGAGCTCAGTTTCACCCTCTGTCGACTCTTCATTGAAGGGGGGGATCAAGACTTATAGCACTGCAGATGGTTTTCCTGGAGTTATCATTAGAAAGGACTTGACTAGGGTAGAAAGTAATGAGAATATTCCATCTCTGGGTGCTTCTGCTAGCTCTGGTGAACCAGTAATTGGCTTGAAGCTTGGTAAACGGATGTACTTTGAAGACATTTGTACAACCAGCACTGCCAAATCATCGTCTTCATCCATTGTTTCCACTTCCTGTACTGCTACAACAAAGAGATCTAGGGCATCATATCCAAGTACACAGTCTCCACGTTGCCAGGTGGAAGGATGCAACCTTGATCTCAAGTCAGCTAAAGATTACCATCGCAGGCATAGAATCTGTGAAAAACATTCCAAAAGCCCAAAGGTTATTGTGGCTGGCATGGAACGCCGATTTTGCCAACAGTGCAGCAGGTCGGTACTTCCAACGTTGATTTCTGGGGAATTCTAGTAATTAGTTGTTTTTATTTTCCAGGGTTTAGCTTTGTTGCATTTGGTTTTACTTTTTAATGTTATTATCTACTGCTAAATAAGTGTGTTGATGCTGCATTTAAGTTGTAAAATAAATTTTTGTTTAGGTTCCATGAATTATCAGAGTTTGATGACAAGAAGCGAAGCTGTCGTAGACGTCTCTCTGATCACAATGCAAGGCGACGGAGGCCACAACCTGAGGCAATCCGGTTCAATTCAGCAAGGCCATCATCATCACCATCATCATTTTATGGTTGTCATTTCAATTTCAAAGGTTTTAGCTGTCTTGTGTTCCATTATAAATCCTTAAAAGAATCCCTATCTGCATCTGATGCTTTGCTTGTTATTATGACTGATTCAATGTTGGTTAGCTCCTTACTTCCCTTCTGGCTGACTCTATTTTTTTAAAAAAATCTTTAATCAAATAGCTATTTATCTGGAACCCTAGTGAACAATGTATGATAGGCGATTATTATATCTCCGTCTCTATAACTGCTAGTAGAAAGTATTTTCTTCTACATTATTATTCTTCCTGATCATAGCCTGGTTTGCTGCCATTTCTTGTACCCTTACAGATGGTAGACAGCAGATGAATGTTGTATTGAATAGGGTGCCTTTCCTGGCAGGAAATTCAACTTGGCAAAGCGAGTGCGGCTTTAAAGTCACTCATGCCGGAGATTTTTTTATTAGGCCTGCAAAAGCAGGGGGCATCCATAGGCAGCTTAGCTATCCCTGCAATGAAGTGCCAGATGCAGCTTCAACAATACCAACAGACTCGGATAAAATTCTCTCTTTTGAGAGAAGTACACCCCAGGTCTTTAGTCCAGGTTTGTTTCACTCATAAATAGTAAGATTGTTGGAAAAGATTGGTTGGGCATAACATGAATTTTATGTTTGTTTTCCGTTGTTGCTCACTTTCTTAACATTCACACATTCCAAAGTTGACTCCCCTTTTTTGGTGCCTTTTCTTACACAAAATCAAACATCAATATGGTGTGTACATTTGTTTGTTTTTTTTTTTAACAGGTTTCGAGGGGTCTGCATTAACTTCTAACATTGAGGTAGCACCAGATCTTCGGCGTGCTCTCTCTCTTCTGTCAACCACTTCTTGGGGCTCGAATGAGCATGGATCCACCTCTCTGGATCAACTGATGCTTGCAAACCAAACAAGCATGACACAGCCAATGATAAATGCTGAACTCCAAAATTGTCCAGTTGCTTCATCAGAAAGTGCACGGATGGAACAAGCATCCCTTGAGTCTCGGGTGCATTCTTTGGATTTACATGACAATGGAAACGTCCAATTGCAAGAGTTTCAGCTGCTCAAAGCACCCTATGCTACCGGCTGCTTTTATTCCAATCAATTCAGCTAATTATTGGAAATGATTCAGCTCTTCCTTTTTGAAATAACTGCTCGTTAAGGTCAGTATGTTCATCATCATATTGCACATTTTTTGGGTATCTTTTTTTTGGACCTGATGTTCAATCATCCTTCTTTCATAGTGTCATGGTACGGTGTTTGACTTTCATTGCTATCTGACTTTCTGGAATGGATATCCGCATGTTTGGTTGATGTTCTACAGTTAATTGTTTTGCACTTTTTTTGTGCATCTCCTTTCTTCTTCTTTTGGGTCTGATGTTCAATCATCCTTCTTTCATAGTGTGATGGTATGGTGTATGACTTTCATTGTTATTGTTGCTTTCTGGAATGGATATCCACGCATTTGTTCAATTCTATACAGTTAATATCGAGGACCTTCTATCTAGTTTTTCTAGACTTTTTTCCTGGACAAGTTTTCAGTTTTTACTTGGAGTAAGGTGTCAATTCTTGAATGGCTTATTCTACCAAAAAGGGCTACATCTGAGTATCATGGTTTCCTTGTCATTCTTTCTTGCACAGACACCTAGAACAACTGGAGGATAGCTTTCCAACTCAACTTGCATTGGTCCCAAAGAGTTTATGTTTGATTGATTAAACTCCTTTTGTTGATACGTGTTGATTGATTAAACTCCTTTTGTTGATACATGTTGATTGATTAAACTCCATTTGATTGGAAGACCTTTACTTTGGCATGCTCAATTAGTCAAGTAATTTCTTCTGATTTCCAGGTTTGCTTTCATCTGGCAATTTTTCAAAATCGAACATTTGGATGGTTTCAAAAGCATCAACTTTCAACCATTTGAAGTCTGCCAGAATTGCAGTTCAAACTAATGTTTGCCAGAGTGCAGTTTAAAAGGAAGTCCAGAATAAAGTTGCTGCTGCACCGCATTTTCTTGACTAAAAACACCATCTCATAACACCATTTGGACTGCAATGTGGCTAAAACCTTGCTATTACCTCTCTCTATCTGGACAGTATCATTGGCATGACATTTGTAACTTTGTCAGACTGCAAAATGAATGGTTTGAGGGATTTTTTTGTCTTTGCTTGATGATGACAACATTAATTCCCTGTTATATTTCCATTTCTCCTCAACTAAACTTAGTTATGTTTTAACAAGGCTGCTTTGCTGGTAATAAAATCAGTCTTTGACAAGCTATTCATCATTTCCACATCTACAAGGAGCAGCGTTCCCAGGTTACAAGCACGATGCAACAAGTTCAGATTGCAAAATTGCCATAGTCGAGTAAGAGTTGTACAGCAATGATTTCGAAAAATATTCTAGCCAAGACAGGTTCTCCCAAGTATCAATGTAACATGATAGGTGCAAAATTGAAACATATTCCAATAGTTCAAGAAATAACCCTTTTTAAACTTCAAGAGCTGGAGATGTCAAAACAAACTTGTTTTTCCAGTGATGATCTAAAACAGTAGGCGATATTCAATCAAGAATCCAATTAAAACATGACGATACAAAAGACTAGTGATCAGTCTGCACAGCCTACAAGCTAGCATACTGCTGGTCATCTAGGTGGGCAAGCTCTAACTGAAGAGGATCCAGACCCTACACTCAGAATTGGCCTCGTCATAAGCATCATCAGCATCAGCTTCAGTATCATCAGAGATTAAACTCATACCAGTATGTAGCATAATTATAACCACCAGCAATACACACACACTGAAGGAGTATTCACGCTTTTCACAGCCATTGGGAATTCCAGCATTTGAAGAACCGGAAACATTAATCACCATAAATAAGATATAAAGATCATAATGTTCCACTAGTTTCGAGCATGCCTAAATAAAGTTGTTCTTTGTCCAGATGCTGGGAGGACGAGTGCTCTCTCTTCTGTAAACCAGGTGGCTTGAATGATCATGCATGGATCCATCTCTCTTGATCAGCATTCAGCTTATGCTTGTAAGCCAAACAATGATGTCGACCCGGGAAATGATAAATGCTAGCTCAACTCCAAAATTGGACAGGCCAGTTTCTTCAGCAGAAAACGCACGGATGGAAGACAACCACCTCTTGAGCACTCCCTCTGGATTCAAATGAGTGGCAATGGCAACATCCAGTTTATGAAGTTGGAGTGGCATGGATCTTGATTTGGTCGGATTGATATTCAAACTCCATTGTTATAAGATCTTAATAAGTCCTAACAATACAATGGTATGCTTATTCATCAAGTCAAACTAGCGTGTCTTAGAAGATCACTGCAGTTTTCTTCAAAGATACAGCAGTGATTTTACATCACTTGTAACCTTAATTTTCTGACCGCAACAAAAAAATTGTTCTAAGGATTAGTATTGTCATTATCATTTTAGAAAGCAGGACCTGGAACATATTCTATAATTCACTCTGCTGTAACTGAACGGTCCCGTAGCTCAGTTGGTTAGAGCGTTGGTCTTATGAGCCGAAGGTCGCGGGTTCGAGCCCCGCCGGGACCAACACAAACACAACATATATTTTATATTTTTAAGAAATTTAATTTTCGATTAAGAAATTGAAAAGAGTGGTATCCCCACCCATACAATACAGTATTTGGTCCAGCTATTGTGTTTCCGCGCCTTGTTTGCAGGTGAGCGTATTCCGCCACCGCCACCGCCACCGCCACGGCGGACGGGAAGATAGAGCGCTCCTTAGTCATATATGAATAAAAAACCCTAAACTCTCCTTCCTCTTCCTTATACGGTGGTTTCCCTTTCCCTCTCAAACTCAAAAATATTTTAATTCCAAATCCAAATCAACTCCTAATTAATTATTCCTATATTAATTTCGTCCTTTTTCATTACTACAAAATTCATCCATCCCCAGATCTCCTCTCTCTCTCAAATTGAAATTCAAAATCCATGGACGAGAATCAACATCGTCTTTCACCCTCACCTGGTACCTATCTCCCTCTCTTTACTTATTTCATGCTTTTTTTTTTCTTTTTTTGAAAATAGCCGAGTTTGTTAATAATCTCTTGTTGCAGGAGAAACACTTGCTAATCGCCATAATTCTACCATGGACCAGGTAGTTTTTTTTATTTATTTAATTAATAATTACCGGGATTTATTTTCTTATACCTTATATATGAGTAATTTATTTATCAGTCGCTCTCGGCGGATGATGAGAGGATTGTTTCAGCCAATCCTCCTTCTGCGGAATCAGCCATTATAAAACGCCCCCAATCTTCTTTGACTGCACCTCCCCCTCCGGATCTTAGCATTGTTCCGCCGCCGTCGCCGCAGTTCAATGTTTGTGATTATTCCTCGGATGACCAGGCAATGCCACCACCTTATGCCGGTTAGTTAGCTGCCTTCCCCGTTGTATTGTTCATGGTTAAGAATGAGCTGTATTTGTCAGAATATTGATTAGAGTGTTGCGAGTGGTTTTTGCTTATTTAGGTTATGGCCATGGCACTGGTGTTTGGGATGGGTATTCTCCACATCATCATCTTAATGCGGCCGATGGATTGCATTTATCATCGGTGAGAACGTTTCCTTTCAATTTCGGATTTTTGTAGAATTCTGTTTCCGTTGTTTTGAATGAATAATTCTGTTTTTTTTTCTTCCTCTTGTGTCATGGATGTGAGCAGGTTATCTACAATGATAATCAATCTCTTACGTTTCATTCTGGATATGGCTTTAATCCTGATATGGGATACGGCCAATATTCTCCAGTTGCTACACCTCTAACTCCTATAGTACTGGATGGCCAGCTATACTCCCCACAGCAGATTCCATTTTCACCATTTTACAATCCAAATATGCCATCGTCAGGTCCTCTAGGCTCATCAGAGCTAACATCATCGGAAAGCAATGGTGAGAACTCCTTTTTTGGACCAGGATCAGGTTACATGGTACAGTATGGGTCATTTGGTGGGGGGAATATGCCTGGGGCTCCTGGCTCTGGTTCTTTAACATCTGCATCTGCTTATCCTCAACCAATGGGCATTCTTGGGCCATATGAGCACCATGCTGCACAGGTTTGTTTTATCCTGTCCCAGCTATTGCAAAATCTAGGATTTCCTAAAGTTTTGAGTTCTTTTTCGTATTCACCTCATCTGCTTGTTTTCCTTGCTTGTCACTACTGCCATTTAGTTTCTTCAGAGAATTGATGCCCAAGTTTCTAAACCCAAAAAAACCCCTTAACTTTTATTTAGAGTTTTGAAGTAAATTTTGTTCGAGATCTCGACGCATCATGATTACTAGAAGTTGTTAAGTTACCTGCTTAGAGCAAGGGGTTAAGATTAGTTCTAGTGAGTCTTCTTACATGCTTGTCCTTGTTCTTAACTAGCAGCTTCTTGTCTGACCCTTTGGTGTTTGATAACGAGCTTGTAATTTTTTTTAAAATGGTTCCAGGGTTATCAGCAAAGACCATTGCATGGATATGGATATGCATCAACTTCCTCTGTTGGACATTACTTGCACAGTGGCTCTTATCAGAGCACTGGTTTTGGCGGTGGTTCAATTTCTTATGCAGGGGCTAATGACCGGACACAAGTTGGATTTGATAAGGGTAGGAGAAGAGAGAGAGATCAGGGTTCAATTTATTCTTCTAATGATCTGCTTGGTTTTGACCGTAATCGAGGACCAAGGGCTTCAAAGCTTAAGGGCAAGAACACCACTGAACAGCTTTCCTCCTATGGTAAAAGCGAATGCAATTCTGCTAGCTCTGGGGTTCAGCTTGATTTATATAACCGGCCAGTTTTTGTCACTGATTACAAGAATGCCAAGTTCTTCATAATCAAGTCTTTCAGTGAGGATAATGTTCATAAAAGTATTAAATATAGTATTTGGGCAAGCACGCCGCATGGGAACAAAAAAATTGATGCTGCGTATCGTGAAGCAAAGGAAAAGGAAGGAAACTGTCCAGTCTTTCTCTTGTTTTCGGTATGTCAATGTAACTTGATATCATTTTAATGCTTTGTTTTCCATTATCATCAATGTTAGGGGCAATGTGATTACTGGGAACCTGGTTGAAGCTAATGCTTTTAGAGTTTATTCAATTGTAATAAATGGTTGAATATGTCAGCTTGGACCGAGCTATCTATGGATAGTAAAGGGCATCCTCTTTGATCTGGGCATTAATTCTGCTGTTTTTATGTTTGGGATTTTACTTTTGGATTGAGTTTGTATTTGTTTTAGAAGCCAGCAGAATGCCACAGACCTTTGTTGACAATGTCTTTTCTTTTATTGTTTGGCAGTAGAAGTCAGTTGAATAAGCAGGTGATTGCTGATTTTTATGCTGTGATGTGCTAGTCAGTTTAAAGGAAGTGCTAGTTGTTTCTTGAATACAGACCTATATATGTAAATATTTATATGGAACTAGCCAACATGCTGAAGGTCTCATGCTGACGTCTTGTGCTTGTATTATTTGAAGCTGTTTATTTCCTGCATCTTTTTTTCTATTCAACTGAATCACTTCCATCATGCTTAGACTTGCTTCTAGCTATTCCTTATTCCTTGTAAAGTTGTCCTTCTTCTGTATCTTATATTGGGTTAAATTCTAAATTTTGGTGATCATGGTCTATGGGTTCATGTTGGATGGTTTCTAACTTGTAGACTGGATTCTGAAAGAGTCTTTTTGGAGATTCCTGCTGCATCTTGTTATCTTTTTACATTTTGAAGTACATCAGAATCATTTTAGTGAGCAAGTTGTTTCTGAAACCTGCGTACTTGTGTGTTATTTTAAATTGTCTCTTGCTCTGAAATAGAATTTTTATTTTTGGTTTATTAATGGTCTTGGATTTGTTTCTCTCTTTGTGCAGGTCAATGCAAGTGGACAGTTCTGTGGAGTAGCGGAAATGGTTGGACCTGTAGATTTTGAGAAGGATGCTGATTATTGGCAGCAAGATAGATGGAACGGCCAGTTCCCAGTCCAGTGGCATATTATCAAAGATGTTCCAAACAGTTGTTTCCGGCACATACTACTTGAAAACAATGATCACAAGCCTGTTACTCATAGTCGAGATTCACAAGAGGTAAAGCTATAAAAAAAATTTATCAACATTTCTCCTCTTTTATTATTATTGATATTATTTTATTTTGGACTCAGTGTCTAGAATGTAGGGATCATTCTCTTGATTCGTTATTTCTGTAATGAAACGTAAGACAATTACTTAGGTTGCAAAATGATTTTTTATGCTGAGTGGAGTGGTCTGGTGATCCAAAAAGCACAGCAATCAATTTTCTTTTTTGGTGTTGAATTATCCTGGGCTGTGTGTACTATTTCTTTGAATAGGAAATGCTAGAGTGTTGTGCCTAGTTGCTTATGATCTAAAAGGATAATTTTTGGTGTTTATAACTTCATTACATTCTTGCTGGTCCTAATTTATATCTACTTCCAGCTGCTGACATATTTCTCGTGAATCAGACATCATCTAAGCTTTTGCTAATCTCATTATCCCTTTTGAATCTGTGTTTAGCCTTATTTGCATATACCATTCAATCAAGATGAATGTTTTCTGGTCAAGCATCTTTTTTGCCAATTTTCTTTTGGCTTCAACTCCTTTTATTGATTAGTTCTTTTGGCCTAATGGGTTTTTTCATTTCTCTCTCCCTTTTTGCTGAAATACTCAGGTGAAACTAGAACAGGGTATTGAGATGTTGAAAATTTTCAAGGATTATGATGCACCTACATCTATCATCGATGATTTTGGATTTTATGATCAATGTGAGAGAGCTTTGAAGGAAAGGAAGGCCATACAACAACCTAGTTTGAAAGTAGATGGTCCAGGTTTGCTTGCTGATGATACCATAAATCAAATGTCTGATAGTTTTGTGCAATCTCTCCAGTTGGATGATGTTAATAAAGAACTGGCTGCCAGAGAAGAGGTTGTTAGTTTAAGACCTGGTATGGAGGTTTTACCGGCTATTAATTGCAATACTTCTGCGGAACTTGCTAATGATTCAAACATTGAGGTTTCAAAAGCCGAAGATTCCAACAACCACAACTTGTCTCCTGCTTTAAAGTCGAAAGAGGGCAGCCACAAATACCAGGATTAAGCCTGTTGGGAAGATGACCACAGTTAAGTTGACAGATAGGAGCTGTTAGTTGTAGCTGCCAGAATCGCTGGATTGCTGGTCCCTGACGGAACAAACCCCTCTTAAAGATTTTATAGATTCTTTGCTCACTGACACGTGGGGTGGTATATTGGGTATCTGAGTAGCCTGACGACAAAACTAACAAGCTGGTTTTTGTTTTTCAATCTTTACGGACAATTGAGGGAAGTTAATGTGGTCAAGGTGTTTTTTTTTTTGTCTGGGTTATTTTGAACGGGGAAGACAATGGTGATTGGTGAGGTGGTGAAAGTTGTGGGATGGCAGCGTAAAGTAGGAGGAGTAGATTTTGTATACTATGTAGTTGATGCCCAATTTGAATTTAAACCTGGGTTCTCTTTCTACTGATTTTCCAGAGAGCATTTGGCTGTTGGAAGGTTTGTAATGTTACCATTATGGAGGCAAAATAGTGATAAGAAGAGTTCAATAAAAAAGAAAGAAAATTCAACAATTTCCCTCAATACAATTCCTTTGAATAATTGCCCTCCTTTTGTGCTGTTGTATGTTTAATACATTTAGCATTTGTTCCTTCATCTGTCACGGGGTTATCTTGTTGTCAGTCCATGGTTTAGGTTGGAAGTGGAGGTGGGTAGCCACATGCATTACAATTTGCAAATAGCAAGAGAGATTGTTTAAGGTTTCTGCAACATGTTTAATTAAGCACACGAAAGGAGGACGAAAAATGGCTGCAAAGAAGGGCTTGTATTGCCTTGTTTAAGAGCTCATTCTCTATTTTATTATGCAGTTGAAGAATCCTCTTTCATCATTTATGGCCACGTGACCTGGAAATGCCGTGATGGTACTCTTCTTATTACCAAGAGACTAATCTGTTTATTGCTCGGTCTGTCTCGTAGCAGATGGCATGTCTCTATTTATCAATTACACGTGATGGTGACTGACCGGAAGATGGTGCTCCTCAAGTCTTCTTGTGATCTTGTCCTTTCGCCTCATTCTATTCATTTTCACATTCTCTTCCTTCCTAGGTGTCATCTTGACAGTCTTTTTGTTTCTAGGTAACACGTGTGATCAACATATTTTTAATTCGGCGCTGATAATTTTTTTATTTATTTTTCTCTCCTCCAAAAAATCTACGTCTAACCCTTAGATTTGCAATTCAGCCCTTCACATTTTTTTTCTTTGGATTTTTGGTTCCTCTTTTTTTTTTTTCCTATTTGGTTTATTTAAATTTATTTCTAAAATTGAGCTTTTTTCAATTTGATCCTCCTTCAATTTTTTAGTCTATCAAATTTGATTTATATTATTTTGATTATTTATTTTTATTTGAGATAGTTTTTTAACTTGATTTTTTTTAATTTCACCCCTCTTCATTTTTTTTTTAGATTTGATACTCATTCTTTTTATTGTTATTTTTTCTTTAGTAAATTTTTAAAATTGAGAATATTTTTATCGATTTCATTTATCAATATTAAATTGGTTGAGAATTAAGCTTCTTAATTGAACTCAAGTTAACGATTTCATGGATTATGAATTTGAAATATTAGCCCATGTTTAAAAAGTTTGCCTTGGTCAATTACCACATATTGAAATAGTAAATTTACTATTTTATCCTTTAAAAAATTTCACACTCGATTAGATATATTTTAAATATTGAGGTTACTACTGTCCTGTGGTTTAGATAAATTTTCAAGTTTATTTAAGAATTTATAAGTCTTCTAGAGAGGCACACATCTTGAAGGCTTTCTATATAAAATATATATTTTTTGTTTTTATTTTTTAAAAATTAATCTTAATCTTATTTTTATTAATATTAATATCTCTTCTCTCTTTTATGTTATTTAGAAAGCCTATTTGAAATGATGATTATTTTTAATTATGTATTTAATTTATGATGAGGTTTTTCTGATTAATCTATATTTTTTTAATCTTTTGTATAGATAAAATTTATTTTTGAAAATAAAAAGAAAATTTATTTTGAAATAATATTTCTAATATATGCAGCCTTGCATATTATTTTTCCCTTTTATTTTATTCAATCAATTTATAATGTGTATGTTTATTTTTATTATCATTTGATGGAATAAAAAATTATTTTAATTAGAAAATTTAGTAAACACAACTTAGTAAATGTTACGCCTTACGAAATTAAATATCTTGATCTACATAAATCTCTCAATTTTTCCAGTTTTTATTTTGAGCCATCGTTTATGATTTTTTCACTTATTAACATACATAATTCTTTATTTATTTGATTACATTTGTGAATAAAGTTTTTTTTTATTTTCACTTAATTTTTTTAAATGAAAAACATGTTGAAAAAATTTATATATAATTTTTTTTTATTTTTAAAAAATATAACTCATGGTGATGAAGTGGTGGACAAATATCTAATCTATGTAGTAAAATGGGTGACGCTCGAAGATTCACATACCTTATATTCCAAGCAAGAAGAGACAAGAAAGGTAGATGTTCTTTTCTTTGGCTATAAATGGATGAAGAAATTAATACGAAAAACATGGATCAAAATTGACGTGGAGTTGCACCACTTTGATTATTCTTCACTCTTTTGTGTTTCACTGCTTGATTTTTCAAAAGTAATTCATTTAAAAAAATATTATTTTTTAAATACAAAAATAAATAGGTATTATTATGTCATGGAACTAAATTTATTCTGACGTTATTCACACATGAATTATATGTTCGACTCGTTAAGTGTTAACAATACTGGAGAGATAATTAATGACAAGTACAAATTATATGTATTTTATAATTTTTTTTTATTTAAAAGCTTGTATCAATGTTTTTTTTTCAATTTGATTTAGATTTATTTTTTATGCTTAAGCATTTAATTAATTTTTTTATAAACTAAATTGAAATTAAAGCACATTATCCATTCCCAAGCTTACAGGGCAATGATCTCATGGACTCATCTTGTAGAAAAATCGCTTGATAGCAATGGTCTCATGAACCATTCCACTGGCCTATATATATATATATCATGGAAAAAATACAGATGGCAATAATCTTACAAACCCATTTTATATTGCAAATATTTATCCATTTTACGTGTTAACTGATAAATACTTAAGAAAGGAAAAAAACAAATAAGACTTATTGTCATGACAATGACAAGAAGTATTTTAGAAATAT
>Ga0325414_1001584_pt1 | contig 22195 bp, 22 predicted proteins | sample PopdelMetagenome_8_FD_206183 | JGI IMG/M metagenome (GOLD analysis project Ga0325414, IMG submission 206183) | Populus deltoides microbial communities from Bellville, Georgia, United States - Leaf-PdKOR-R3 | ecosystem: Host-associated > Plants > Phyllosphere > Phylloplane/Leaf | place: USA... | reverse complement strand
ATATACAGTACTTGTAATGACCTTCCTTTATTGAGCTGTTCTCTTCAATGGAATTACCACCCATCACACATGACAGCTGGTATTTGCATTTCTCACAAAATTGGAGCATCAACATCTATTTGGATTGCATGGGCTCTAAATCGCAGTGGGGCATGCAAGAATGGATGGTTCACAGGCTCTTGTAGTCTACCAACACTCCAATGGCTCCGTAATTGTTGACACTTCCCCAATAGATCTATTGATAGCTATGCAACCTGGTACGTAGCTTGATCAGTTTTGAGGTTCCCAGTATTAGCGTAGAGCACATATATATGGATATGATAATTTTTGCAAACACTTCAGCTTGTTGCTATCTTGGTGTCGGCCTACCAAGTTTGGCAAGAATTAAGTCATAACTTGCCGTGGGCAATCCGTGGAGGTAACCCTGTTTAACATCCTCTCACTTGAAAAAATAGGGAATCCATGGGCACCCTGAATTTTGTTAATTTCTGGGTCAGCGACTTCAACTAGAGGAACTAACCCAAGGGAAATGTAAGTGGATATGGTCAATTAATTATGTAGCATTTATAGCTATATGATGCTTGCCTAGAATAATTCTGTATAATGTTATTAACTCAATAAAGATACAACAATTCTTATTTCTAATAATCTAAGAAATATCACCATACAAAATAAGTTTTTAATAATTGGATATAAGTTTATGGCAATTGCATAAATATTAGTTCCAACTTTTTTTACTTCAACTTCTCAATAACATATTGTCAACCCTTTTTTTTTTAAATCATTCAAAACATAGCTTTTTATCTAAAAAACATTTCAATAAGATTAGGATGATATATAAGCTGTTCAACTGTTTCAAAAAGATGTAATTCCTCTAATTCTAATTCCATCATATATTTAATTATCTTGGCCAACTTCCAAACTTGATGGTTTGTGTTCATAATAGTTTGTAAAATATTATTTATTGCACTAGTCATCTCTTTAAATTCCGAAGAATAATCACTTGCCATTTATGTATTTTGTTTTATACCTTTGGAAGTTAGAGTTATAGAAAATGTTGGAGTAGATGATAACGGACCTTGTGTTCTTGGTGTTTATAGAGCTCTTTCACAATCATAAGGATGAAAGTTCTCTAAATGAATATTATTTACCTGCATCTCATCAATGTCATCAATATTCATTTCTCCTCTCTCGCTATCCCATATTCAAACCTTTTCACTAGCACTCTTGACTTTAATTTCATTTACTATATCTTTCTTATACATCTCTCTCTAAAATTGTCCAAGTGATGAATAGGTTTTCCTTGAATAAGTCTTAGCTTAGGGTTGGCCTTGTAACAATAAATAAATAAATAAAATAAGTTAAGATAATTTTAACTAATAAATGCATAATAATGAAAATATGACGAGTGAATTATAATATTCATACCTTCAATAAAAATTTTCAAACGTCTATTGGAGCCTTAAATGTTTTGGTAGTGTCATTCTATCTAATTATATTTTTCAAGTCGATTGCTTTTTCTAAAACCATTTACTCTTTAAAAGTTTTCAAATGATTCAACACTTTTATCCTAGAGATGTTTAAAGAAAATCTTTCATTGATTTTCGCTATCACTTTCCTGTAAGCTTTAGAAGAAAAGGTTTTCTCTTCCTTTTGACCCTTATTCTTTTGTTCTTTAAGAATTTCAAGCATAACCTCATCCATTTCTATGGTCCATCTTAATATCTATCACTCATTTCCACCTTCTGCCTCAATAACATCCTCCGCATCCATAGCACCACCTATTATTAAAATGTCATCATGTAACACTCTTTAACTTACATTATTGAAGAAAACAAAAGGACAAGCAAACAAAAACAAATTTAAGGCTAAAATAATGCAAAATAATTCAATAAACATTATAATAAAAATACATAAAAGTTAAGCATCCAATCTAAATTTTAGGATATTTAAAAGAACTAATTCAAAGTAAAATACAAACATACATAAACTCAAGTTCTTATCAGAAGCAATGGTAAAAAAGACAAGTTTAAGTTGAGATGTGTTATCATGCCATATTTTGATCAAGATTTTACTATAATAAATAAGTTGGACACAAAATATAGGAGAGCTAAAACCAAACTCAAAGACCTTAAATCCCACAAAAACCCAAAAACACTAAAAATCTCTCACCAAGCTCAATTGATCACAAAGAGCATAATATTAAAAAAAATCATAGAAATCTTAAATAGTAGTGACTTAAACAAGAATGAATTTCTCATTTTCACCCCCTCAAAACTCACACAAGCTTAATTTTCTTTCAAAGTGCTTTTTAATATAGGTGGCTCTAAAGAACTCATCTCAATCTATTTAAACCAAGGAATAGCTAACGTAACCAATGAAAGAGTTTTTCAACCCAAGTCACTTATGTTGTCTAGTGGATTCTAAAAAAGAGCTACTAAGATATAAATATATGTACCAAAAGAACCATACAACTTCTATTTGGTTCAAGTCATTTGACAACAATCTTTATTTATGCTTGAACATAATCAAATAAAATAAAATAGTTGAAATCTTTCTTCAGCTTTTCCACCAAAGCCACAAAGGATGCTCAACTAATGCAAGCATTAAACAAGTCTCAAACATGCTATTATATGACACAAAAAAAAGGTTTCTTCCATATATCATATGGATTATCCAAAGTGCTAAAACTAGCTCGGTTCGACCTACCAAATACACTAGACATGCATAAATCCATGGTCCGTAAACTTTAACAACCCAAAGTATGAAATTTGTCCAAAAAAGAAAACCCTTTCTTTTCATATGCTTTGGCCATGTATCTTTTAACCTAACAAAACTAGAATTTTTCAAAGAAGAAGAAACAATTGTAGCACCCGTAATAGTTGACCATTTAGGGCATGAAGTTTTATAGCTTACCTTTCTTTCATGTTAGTTAAAGCACATTTGCTGACTTTTAAAACTCTACATTTAGTAGTATTTAAACTCATAATTATAAAAAAGACTAAGAGAAATATTTTTTTTCAAATCAAGAACATGTAAAACCCTGAACGAAGTTCTCACCAAACTATCATGCATCCTGACTTGAATAGTTCATGTACCAATTATTGCTTAAAACATAATTATCAAGCATAACAACTCTATCTTCATAAGACTCATATGTGTAGAACCAATCCTTGTTAATGCATATATAATGGAAACAAGTGGACTATAAAATCCAATCATCTTGGAACTTTTCATTATTGGTTATAGAAGAATATACTCAGACTCATAATGAATACTAAGTGCAACATTGGCCTCTCTGAAGCTTTTAAAACTACATGATCATTTCTCATTCTCTAATTTCTTTTACTCTCATAATTTTTTTCTTTTTATGTCCCTTTTGACGACATTAATTACAAGTGACATTCGTATGCAATTGAGACTCACTAAATTTGTATCTATTGTTATGAAAATTGTTTTTTTCATGTCCTACCATTTACAACAAAATCCTAGTAATAAATATCAACGAGACCACTATTATTATGCCTATTAACCTTTTTTAGACAATAAGTAGATTTTGACTTACTTCATTAATCAAAATGACATCTTTACCATATAGAAAGGTTTTTCTAACGTATTTACAAGAGACTGGTAAGGAATGTAACAATATAAAAGGCTTTATCTTCATGTTCAATCATAATATTAATAGACTTGAAATTCATCATAATAGAATTAAATTCATCTAAATGAGTCTTAATTGATGTACGATTCATCCATAACATTTATAAAATGATGCTTTAAATACATATGGTAAGAGCTTTTTTCATATACAAAGAGTCTAATCTGAGCTATAAATTAGCATCAATATTTTTGCCAATAACCTCATGCAAAGCCTCATTAAATAAACAAAAGTATATGATCACCTAAGCCTTCTCATCCATATTTGTCTTTCAATCATCTATAATCTATGCATGTATTTTCTCCTTATTTAACAATGCTCTTTGCAGCACCTATTGTATCATAATTACTCACATCTTCAATTTCTATTACCTAAAACTATGAATTTGATCAAATTTATCCATCTTAAATTTCATTAAACCTATAAAAATCAAGGAGGCTAAAAGAAATAATTTTTTTCTTTAAATCACTAACATGTTGAATCTCGAATGAATTTCTTACCAAACAATCATGCACCCTAACTTAAATAATTCTTATCCTAGTTGTAACGTCCTAATTACCGGGACAACACACCAAATGTAATATAGAAAAAACATGGTAAATCTTTTTTTTAAATCAAAACAAAATCATGCAAAGTTTTACCAAAATTTCTACTGAAATTTCAGCAGAGTCTCCCCTATATTTGGAAGTCCCAAGTCATCGACAAACAACCTGTTACACTTCTATTGGTCATTATCTATTTATGACCCAATCATTTTGGATCTCAATTTCAACAACCCAAATTAGTACAACCACAATTTCTTAAACATCAATATAATAAAAACAAAGTATTAATTATTACTTAAATAAGAAAACAAACATACATGAAAAATATAGATACATGAAATATAAGCTAAGTTAAACATTCAATTTAAAAGATGTTATTACAATTCAAGTCATGACAGTTTCTTGAGATACGAAATACACAAGCATCCATCTAGTCTTAGATAACAAAAGGATAAAAAGATCTAAAAATATCACTCTTGTCGTGATTATGACGGACTTGAAACAATTATAACATTGAAAAATAATTTTTATGAAAAATGATATTAACATTTATAATCAAACAATTTATTTAAGACTAATATACATTCATATTCTTTACAATTTCCCACTTAATCCCCCTTTTTAATATTTTTGGATTTCTTCCTTCTAGATTCACTAACATTTTCCATTCCACTCTTAATTTTCCCACCAAAGTCGTATGTTAATATCGAAGGACAATTCCTTCCAAAATACTGATACCAATTCAATGGTATCATTATCTATCCTTCACTAGTTTTCTAACCAAATCTCCTTTTCTTTTCTTTTTCCCATGAGCTTTAGAATGATAATGCCGATTTCATTAGTATCATTAGTCTCCCTTACTAGGACTAACTAATCAAGTTTGTTGTAAATGTCAATATCAATATAACCCATTAATATCATTAACTATTTCTAACCCAAAATAGTTAATTAATCCTCAACAGTACTTCGAGATATTTTCAGAAATGTTGATGTTAAAGATCCTTGACATCATTAGCTTTCACACCAAGAATAACTAATTAAGTTTCATAGAATTGCCAATATCGATGACATTTATTGATATCATTAACTATTCTTAACCCGGATAGTTAATCAAGTTCAATATCCCCCATGATCCAAAGTGATCATGTTGTTGTTAATGGACCCTGTTAATATCATTAGTCTCCTGTACTCGAGACTAACTAATCAAATCCAGGAAAAAAGCCAACATCAATGGAGCCCATTAATATCATTGACTATTCCTAATCGGAGTAGTTAATCAAATCTATCTTCATTTATCATCTGTTTCATTAGTTGTTTCTCCTTTTGGCAACGTATTTATGTATACAATCTGATAATAAAACAAAATTTCATAATTATGTATATTTACGAAGGTTATAGGTATAGGACACTTACCAACTACAGAAGCTCGGTTTGCGCTAAATTGTTATTGTTGTGCCGCTCCTATGGTCCCTCCTGTATTCAAATGTATTCCACATTATTTGCTATTCAAGCTACATTTCTCATAATAATAATAATAATGACGATAAATGTTGACTTCCTTTCAATAATTTCTTCCTTCACATTTATGTTTCTCATTACATCCCTTACGATCATTTTTCTTTATTTAATCATGACTTATTTTCTTAGAACGCTAAAACACAGTACTACATATTTTCTGAAGGGAAGGAAACCCGATTATGCTCCTAACACATCTAAATCTCCCATTTTAGCAACTTGTCAAATCTGTCAACAGAGGTTGTAATCTGACCTCTACTCAGTGTGTGTGTGTGTGTGTGTGTGTGTGTGTGTGTGGAGTTCTAGAGCACCAATTTAAGCAAGGTAAGTGTCGTTGGAAAGCTAACATCCTTAGCCATAACTTCTATGAAGAATCTTTTTCCAAATTGTATCATTTTTAGGCTCGAATCCTCTCTAAAAATTAAGGAGATGAATCTGTCTAGTTTTCATCAATGGTTTAAATGAACCTTCAAACATCCTCATTTCCCACACTCCTTCCAAAACAACCATTTCTACATTATATGTATGGTAACCTCACTAAATATGACTTCCCAAGAATCGCTTAAGCTAATTCACCCTTTTTTTGTGTAAAATGGTCAAAACTATTTCAAGAAATTTGCGCACTATAGGATTCCACATTTACTATACATTTTGCAATTCGTCCTAAGTCAAACAATATGCTACACATTATGGCCAATAGATTCATTTCTACCTTACATAACACATGCTTTCGATTTAGTTTTACAAATGGCTTTCGTCAAATTTTATGGTTTTCCATTTAAAACTATTCTATAACACATAATCTATCCATTATTAACATATGAAATCTCAGAAACTACTCTCTCTTTAACCTTGCTTTGGTTAAAACTTGGCTTAAGGGAACCAAGGGTTCTCTTCTCCTTCTCATGCAATAATTATCCTTCCTAACCATTTTTCATATTATAACAACACATCACAAGAAATTAACAAAGATGTAACACCCCACCTCACTAGCAAGATATTGTCCGCTTTGGGCCTCCCAATCCACCCAAATCCAGGGCTTCCACCTAGGTCCCCCTCACGAGTTTGTTCTTGGCAGCCACGCATGACCCCAAAACGCGTCTTACTAGTTAAGGTGAGCATGCACTTATAAGGCCCTGGCTCTGGACGCTTGCTTCCGATGTGGGATCTTACAATCCCCCCACCTTAAAACGAGCTGTCCTCGGCTCTGATACCAAATGTAACACCCCACCTCACTAGCAAGATATTGTCCGCTTTGGGCCTCCCAGTTTACCAAAATCCAGGGCTTCCACCCAGGTCCCCCTCACGGGTTTGTTCTTGGCAGCCACGCATGACCCCAAAACGCGTCTTACTAGTTAAGGTGAGCATGCACTTATAAGGCCCTAGCTCTAGACGCTCGCTTCCGATGTGGGATCTTACAATCCCCCCACCTTAAGACGAGGCGTCCTCGGCTCTAATACCAAATGTAACACCCCGCCTCACTAGCAAGATATTGTCCGCTTTGGGCTTCCCAGTCCACCCAAATCCAGGGCTTCCACCTAGGTCCCCCTCAGGGTTTTAAACGCGTCTTACTAGTTAAGGTGAGCATGCACTTATAAGGCCCTGGCTCTGGACGCTCGCTTTCGATGTGGGATCTTACAATCCCCCCACCTTAAGACGAGGCGTCCTCGGCTCTGATACCAAATGTAACACCCCGCCTCACTAGCAAGTTATTGTCCGCTTTGGGCCTCCCAGTCCACCCAAATCCAGGGCTTCCACCCAGGTCCCCCTCAGGGTTTTAAACGCGTCTTACTAGTTAAGGTGAGCATGCACTTATAAGGCCCTAACTCTGGATGCTCACTTCCGATGTGGGATCTTACAAAAGAAAACCACAAATTCTTCTCTTTTCACTCACTCCCCTAATGGTCAGCCACCTTTGATCTCTTAACCATTGACTTTTCTTTGGTATTCCTACATAATTTCACATCCAAAGAAACCTACAATACCCTAATTGATCCAATTCCAACCAATTTTACATTTCCTCTAAATTTTGCTCAAGATAAATACACAATTTATAATCAAACTTAAATTGGTTCGTATAATCAAGTTTAGGGCTCCTTACTTGGGGATAATTTAGACTTTGATTCTTAACCGGTTGAAAAATTTCAACTCCTCCCTTATACACACTAGCTGACCCTCTCCCTATTTTCCCCTCATAATTTCTTCACTTGTTTCTTGCTAATTCCCTCGCCAAATGGTGTTTTCCCTACCAATCTATCTAAAACTTGTATAATCTTGATGAATTTTGGTGTTTCTCTCTCAATGTTTTTATGGAAAGCTCTAGAATTTTTCCTCTCCTATTGTGTCCATGCCACTAGCCTTAAGAAGAAGAAAATGAGGTATTTATGGTCTCATTCTTCTTAATTACACTTTGACCCCATTCCTTTTCCTTTTTTTACAATTTGAGTTATACTTTTTTTGTCTTTTATAATTTTTTTAGTTTATGTATTAGTTTATTCTGAGGGTTTACACTAGTTGTTGCTTGAACGTAATTATCAAGCATCACAATTCCATATGCAAAAGACTCATATGTGGAGAACCAATCCTTGTTAGGACATCTATAATCGGAACAAATGGATTCTAAAATTCAATCATCTTGGAACTTCGCATTATTAGTTATAGAAGAATAAACTCGAACTCTTACTTAGTATCAAATACAACCTTTATCTCTTAGGAGTTTTCATAATCTCATGATCCCTACTCATTCTCTAAAATATCCTTTTCACTATCAAACAATTTTTTGTATGCCATTTTTGACAAAATTAATTATAAGTGACATTATTATGCAATTGAGACTCGGTAGACTTGTATTGTAACATCCCCCATTCCAGGATAAAAACAACACTATCATGTCAACCGAAAACAAAGTAATTTTCTTTCCTTGTGTATATATATATTCACGGCCTCAACCTTTCTTGGATCCACAAGTATTCCTTCCGTAGATATTACATGGCCCAAAAATACCACCTCCTGGAGCCAAAACTCACACTTATCTAGCTTGGCATATAATTGATTCTCCCTTAAGGTCTGTAGCACAACCTTTAGATGTTGTTCATGCTCTAAGTGAGAGTTTGAATAAACCAAGATATCGTCAATAAATACAATCATATATTGGTCCAAGTAAGGTCGAAACACCCGATTCATCAAGTCTATAAACATGGTCGAAGCATTGGTTAACCCGAAAGGCATCACTAAAAACTCTTAATGCCCATAACGGGTTCGGAATGTAGTCTTTTGTATGTCTTGTTCCTTAATTCTCAACTGGTGATATCTAGATCTCAGATCTATCTTAGAGAACACCCTAGCACCCTTCAATTGATCAAACAAGTCATCTATTCGTGGAAGGGGGTACCTGTTCTTCATCGTCACTTTATTCAATTGACGATAATCGATGCACAAACAAAAGGTGCCATCCTTCTTTTTTACAAACAATACTCCCCAGGGCGAGTTACTAGGCCGAATAAAGCCTTTATCTAATAATTCCTGAATGTGGACCTTCAGTTCTGCCAATTCCATAGGTGCCATCCTATAAGGAGACTAGGCTATATGAGAAACTCCTGGAATAGTTTCTATGGAAACTTCAATTTCTCTAACTGGAGGTAATCCAGGCAACTCTTTTGGGAATACATTTTGAAACTCTCTTACAACAAGAATACTTGTCAAATCTATGCTACCCTTTTCCAACTCTTTTTCATGGGCTAACCAAGCAGAACAACCCTTCCTCAGTAATTTTATAGCCACCAAGACTAAGATTACACAACTTGGAATTACTTTTCTTTCCCCTTTAAACACTACTCTTTTATCACCTATTCCTTGGATTGTCACCGTCTTGGTGAAACAATCCACTTGTGCCTTATGTTTACTTAGTCAATCCTTGCCCAGAATTACATCAAAATCATATAGCTCTAACAGCATAAGATCTACCCTCAATTCTAAGATCTACCCTCAATTCTAACCCTCCAATATATAATTTTACCCCTATATAAATATCATCAATATGCATATTCTCCCCTAGAGGTGTACTAACCGTCACTTCTACACCCAAGTTACTAGATAACATATGCAAGTTATTCACAATTCTATAAGTTACAAAGGAATGATTAGCTCTAGGATCAATTAAAGCATAAACTTGCATCGTATCTAACTGTAAAGTACCTGCCACCACATCAGGTACAGCTCCCACATCCTCGTAGGTCATGTGATATACCCGACCCTAAGTCCTCCCTTCCTGATTTCTAGGCCTCCCACGAGTAGCACTTGTCCCTGACTGGGTAAGCCTGATAGGACGATTGACTATCACCGATTGCTGCTGGCTCTGAATCTCAATCCTCTGACTATGGGCTCCCTTGGTAATTCTACGAGGACAATCCTTATTCCTATGACTTATGTCCCCATAATAGTAACAGCCTCTTTCTACATGCGGGCACTCTTTCCATCGATGCCCCTCACCTTTACAAATATAACATCTCCCCGGTATCGCAGAGCAATCTCTAGGGTGTCGCTGCTCACACCTCTGACAAAATAGATATACTGGTTCCTTTTGCTCTGTAGACCCTCCAATAGTTTTGACTCCCTGTCTAGACTGTCCTCCCCAAGCTCCTCTTCCACTGACCCGTCTAGATCCTCCTAAGCTCCCTCCTAGGATAAAACTCCTGTCCCTTCTCTGGAACTGACTTGATGATTGTCCGCTCTTCTCTTTCTTTGGGAGAGGAGGTCTCCCAGTCAAAAACTTAAAATCTGTAGTCTTAGATCCAATTACCTGACCCTACTCGACCACTAGTTTCGGGGTATCCCTTATTACCCTCTCCATACCCTGAGCTGCCCGTACCAATTCCCGCACAGACTAAAACTACATGGCTATTAATATCATCCTTAGTTCCTGCCTCAGTCCATCACAGAACCTCTCCACCCTGTGGCGCTTTGTGGGAAGGTAAGTGGAGGCAAAAGCTGCCAAGTCCTGAAATCTCCTCTCATACTCCAAAACTATCAAATCTCCTTGCCTCAAATCCAAGAACTCTTGTTCTTTCTCCTTCATATGTTTCCAGGAATAGTACCTCTCCTCAAACTCTTCATGAAAGTCCCTCCATCTCAATACCTCCCCTGATCTCCTCTCTCTAATGGTCTCCCACCAAGAGTGGGCACTATCAACCAATAGTTGAGTCACGCAATCCACCCGTAGCTCCTTTTGCACCTACATTTAATTTATAACTCTTTCCACTTTCCTCAGCCAATGCCCAGCTACCTCAGCATCCTCTTCACCACCGTAAGTCATATAACCCATCTCTCTCATACCCTTCACCCATTACACCATGGTGACTACTCCCCCTGATCTAGGAGCTGTGCTGGAGGCTCCCGCTACCATTCCTGCTACTACACAGCTACCTCAGCATCCTCTTCACCACCGTAAGTCATACAACCCATCTCTCTCATACCCTTCTCCCATTGCACCATGGTGACTACTCCCCCTGATCTAGGAGCTGTACTTGAGGCTCCCTCTACCATTCCTACTACTACAACTCTCACTATATGTTCCATAAAAGCAGGATCTGAAAATGGGTTTGATCCAACTACTGGTTCCACTGGTGGGGGTATATTATCTCCCCCCCGTCTGTCTGATACCTTAGGCATGGACACATCTACCTAACGGGACAACGAATCATCTCGAAGTCTCACTGACTCGCCACCTTCAGAGTACACTGATGTTGCAGGTATATGAGAGGAGGTGTCTGCCAAGGGATCCCAGTCTGGATCACTTTCATTTTGAAAACTCTGGTCACTTCCTCGAACTGGGGATGGATCAGTCCTGGCTCTTTACCTTGTTCTCACCATCCTGAAACACATTTCAAAATCATATAATCATTTATGTCCCTGGAATAGCAACCTGAGCTCTGATATCAAACTGTAACATCCCCCATTTCGGGATAAAAAATAACACTCTCATGTCAACCGAAAACAAAGTAAATTTTTTTTCCTTATATATATATTCATGATTTTCATATTAAACTCTACTGAAATTTCGACAGAGTCACCCTTATACCGGAAGGTCCTAAGTTATCGATATGTAACCTATTTACACTTCTAATAACTCGCATCTCATAAATGTATGTTAGTCCAAATGTGGCGATCCCCTTACCCGGGATCCTAACATACACTAAATGTATGTTAGTTTACGCCTCAAATCACACTTCTTATATTTCATTTGTCAATGATAATTTCATCACTTAGCAATTCACACAACAACCTTTCCCCTTAAGTACACATACATTCAGTAATTCACATTTCACATCGGTAATATATATTAAATAATGGAATTTAACTAGAAGGTAAATGTGCGATTCACCTACTATAATAGAAGCTCTACTCGTGCTCCCCTACTGCTGCTTTGCACCATGCCTGCAGTCCCTCATACAAATCACAAGTTTATCTCGTAAATTTTTCCTCACTCAAGGATATGTTTTATAATAACGATATCAACAACCAATAAGTCTTTCTTTCAGTCATTTCTTAATATTTTATGTTTTTTTCATTTAACCCATTATTATTGTCGTTCTTTGTACAACCCCAGTTATCATTCTTTTCTTTATATTTGAATTGTTACTGTTCAACTGTTACTGTCTCGTTTTTGAACTGTTACTATCTGACCTCTCCTTAGAGTTTTAACTATATCTAGAGTTATAGAACTCCGATTCAAGCAAGATTAGTCTCGTTGGAAAGCTAAGACATGAGGCTAGAAGTTCTATGTTTAAGGAGAACCTAGTTCTGCCTCTAAGATAGTTAAAATTGCTCATCAACAAACACTTGGACTGTTATTGTCCAACTATTACTGTCTTGTTTTTGAACTGTTACTGTCTGACCTCTCCTCAGATTTTTAACTATATCTGGAGTTATAGAACTCAAATTTATAATTTAACATCCAAGTATCAATTCATAATCGACTTTAAAACAACTCATAAGACCATGTTTAGAATATCTTACCCGGTACAAATCAAGGTCTCGATCCCTCATTTTCTTTCTAATGATAGCCGGCCCTCCCCTCTTCTCTTCTTGTTTAATTTTTCTTGTTAATCCTTTGCTTATTAGTATTTATTTTACCTATAACCCTTAATCTTGGAAGGGTTCTTGAAATTTGGTGTTTCTCTCTTGATCTATAAAAATAGATACCAAAACTCCCTCTCTTCTTTCTTCACGATAGTTGCAGATTTGTTTTTGGTAAGAAGAGTAGTATTTATACTCTATAATTATTCTTATTTGCATTCAGACCCCATTTTCTTTAAGTGTATTCGTTTTGCCCCTACTTTTTTTTAGTTTAGTTTATTTTCTTTAATTTAATCCAGCCTTGATTTTTTCTCGGGATTTATATGTATCTACTATTAAAAAAATCCCTTTTCTACACCCTACCTCTTACAACCAAAGCCTCATCATAAATATCAATGACACCACCACTAATGTGCATATCAATGTTTTTTTAGACAATATGGAATCTTTGACTTCATTAACCAAAATGGCATATTTACCATATAAAAGGTTTGCCTACGATATTTTTAATAGGCTGGTAGGGAATGAACAATTTAAAGGCTTAATATTTAATGAGAATCGAAGAGCATCACTAAAAGATCCATTAGAGGTATCAATTAGGATATATATAAAGCTACAAGTGGAATTTTACTACGATTCCAATTGGGATGAAAACTAAATATCTCAAGATTTTCATCTTATATGGTAAGCTTATTAACTCATCTAGATAACAGAAAGCAATATGTTTAAATTCAGGCTTGAAATCTACCTACAAACAAGGAAATTCAGAAAATGTGTTTTTCATATGATTTATGGATACTTACATGACAAAGAGTTAATTACATGTTTGATCCTTGTTTTGCATGGATTCCTTATTTTCCAAGAAGACCAACTAGGCAACAATTCTTGTTTTGCAAGGATTCATTTTGCAACAACAATCCTTATTATTGAAGGACAATAAAGATAATTTTGAGCTTATTTTCTTCATATAAGTTTTACGCCAACAAGCATAATTTTTTATGACTGTTGGATCAGACTAGAATTTGGCCCCAAGATTCTAAAGGCTTTATTTTATATAATTTAAAACTTTTTTAGTGATTGAAAAATAATAAGGTTTTATGATAAAGCTTAGAAGCTACTATGCAAGAATTACATTACTTTTCTAGTTGGTTTATTACTCTTTTTTTCTATTTTATTTTAAAATATTTTTTTATTTTTTAATGACACAATCCAAGAAATGTCAAATTTAGATTTTGACATAAAATTTTCTATGGTTTAGTTTACGCTATCGAGCATAACTTTCAACTCGACCATTGAATTAAGCTAAAATTTTTACAAGAGTTTTAAGACAAACTTTTCTACTTTGGGTTAAGATTTCAGTTTAATCAAAGTTTAGGAAGGGGTTATTTAAAGGGAAATATATATTGCTTTTATGGCTTCAAGTTTTGGCAGTTATGATGTTTTGAATAAACAAGATTTATTTTTTATTTGGCATGTTGCAAACAACCTCGCTTTGCATGAACAAAAATTATACACTAATTTATCAAAAATTAAATGGCTTCATGGCATTATTTGTATACTTTAGGTTTTAGGTACAGGGTTATCTTCGGGTCAAATTTTTTTTTCAATACCTTCGGTTATTAGGTATAGGGTTACCTTTGGTTTAGGGTTTCAAATCTGATGTTCAGCTTTTATAGGTTGGTTTTCAATTTCATTGTTGGTTGCATGATCACAAGGTTCGCATCACTTGGTATCAAAGCAAGGCTTTAAAAAATCAAGTTATATCGTTTATTTTCTTCCTGTTATTTTTGGATTTCTTAACTTTTATTGTCTTTGATTTGATTTTCAATTATTTCTTGTCTAGAGCTGAGTAGTTTGTATATAGGGTTTCTTGATAAAAAAAATCATATTACATTAATTTTTCTGTCCAGATTAGCCACGTTAGTTTTTTCAAAAATAAGGAAGCAACCAAATCGCAAATTTAGGTTTTTTTTCAGTTTTGCTTTCAAAATCATAGGTTTGGGTCAATTCTTTTTTAGTTTTCAGTTTCAGGTCATTTTTTGTTATTTTATAGTTTAGTTCAGTTTGGTTTTATAATTTTTTAATTTATATTTGGGTAAAATCTTTGTCTTTCTGTATCATATAATTAATTCATGTGGTGTCTTCATCTTGTTGTGTTACTATTTTCGCAAATCACCATAAGCAATTTATGTGAAACACAAGAGGAGTGTAAGCATGTGAGGGAGTGAGCAAGGAAACATATTTTCTTTATCACTAACTAATCTTTCAAATTTGAGGATGTCCAAGTCAATCAATATGGCACCACTAACAATGGGTAACGACATTGCTTTTTAGTTATGAGCTGTCACTCAATATTTAACAAAGTTCAGTTTGGTGATGGGTTATATGTAGAATATGATGGAAAGATTGGAGGGATGTGTTAACGAACATATGGTTGATTAGAGGGAATACAATATGAGTAAGGAAAAGAAGCTGAGGTTACAAGTTTCAAATATTTATGATCATAATGCTTTTATGATGTTAGATAAAGAGCACGAAGCTGAACGAATTGCAAAGGTTTATAAAGAAACAAATAAAAAACATGAAGAAATGAGTGTTTAAGTTCAGCACTAAAAGGATAAAAAAAAAAAAAGAGAGCAACAATGGTTATCATTCAAAAATATATATACAAGTGGATGGCAAAGCATGCTTTTTTGAAATTATTATCAACTACCACTTTCATACAATATTGTTGGAGGCAAGTACGGGTAAGAAACAAATTCAAAAGGCTTCAACAAGAGGCTCAAGAATTGCCTATTATACCTATTGGTGATTCAAGAATGAATCATCTTGAAGAGAGAGGGAATAATATGATCCAAGCAAGGTCAGATTTGAATTTTGGCGTAAATTTTTTATTGTCCAGTTTTACACTATCGAGCATAACTTTCAACTCAATCATTGGATTGGGATGAGATTTTTATAGAAGTTTCTAGACATGCTTTTCTCCATATTTCTTTCAAAACAATCATAGTTCGAGAAGAAGTTATTTAGAAGGAACTATTTATTGCTTTTATGGCTACAAGTTTTGAGAGCTATGAAGTTTTGAATTAACAAGGTTTTTTCTTCGTTTTGCGTGTTGAAAAAAAAAATATTTGCAGGACAAATATCGTACACTAACTTATCAAAGATTAATTGGTTTTGTGGCGTCATTTACATACTTCAGGTTCCTAAGTGCAATGTCATCTCTGGGTCCAAGGTTTTTTCTAGGGGTGAGCATAAAAACCGAATAACCGATTAAACCGAGAAAACCGGAAAAAAAATAACCGGAAAAAACCGAATTAACCGATTAGAAAGTCACAAAAAAAATTCGGTTCGGTTTGGTTTCGATTTCTAAAGTCTGAAACCAATTAAACTGAACCAAACTGAACCGGTTCAACCAAGCCAACACTTAAAAAAACAAGTATAAATAGCTTCTAACCCTAAACTTAAACCTAAATACATTCTCACCCCTTAGTCGCCCCTTCTCTGTCTCTCATCTCTCAAATGACAAATCTTCCATGCTTTCAAATCTTCACTTCTTTCTACCTGGCCATTTTAAAATGAAAATTAAGGCCTTTCATGAAGGAAGTCAGCCACTCATCTCAGGGATATGCCCTGAACTTTAGCTTGAGCCCTTCCAGTAGTCTTTGCTTCGTGAATGGAATGACTTTGTAGTTTCAAAAGGTGGAGTAGATCTTGGTTTTATGGATTGGCTTTCTAACCATCATGAATATTGACCCCTACGATTCTGTCTTCTTCTCTTTTAATTTTCCAATCTTCCATCAGGCCGGTTCATTAAAGCAGGCTTCATTAGGACTACTGGAGTTTCTTTATAAATGAAGTGTCTTTGGTTAGTTTGATTTGTTGGCTTCTTGAAACACAAAAGGCCTTTGAGTTGGAGAGCTTCGAGGATATGTTTAAGGGTTTCACGATCTTTCGATGGGGATTCAATCCCTTGCTTAAGGGTTTCATCTCTCAAATCCTTTGCGTTGTGTTTGTTCAGTTTTAAAAATGAAAGTGCTGAAAAATATTGTCAATAATTTTGGTTTGAACCAGTTTGGAAGGGAGAAAAACTGAACCAAGCCAAAATTAATCGGTTTGAACCGGTTTTCGGTTCGGTTCGGTTCAAAAACAAAAAAATCAGTTTGGTTGTTTATTTTGGTTTAAAACCGGACCGAACCAAAAAAGTTCAGCCCTAGTTTTTTCCAATATCTTTGGTTCTTAGGTACAGGGATACCTCTAGGTCAGGTTTTCAAACTTGATATTTGGTTTTCTTGGGTTGGTTTTCTTGGGTTGGTTTTCAATTTCATTATGGGTTACATGATTATATGATCATAATGCTCGCATCACTTAAGGTTCACATCAATCTTCCTCTTTAATCATAACATTAATAGACTTTAAATCCATCATAATAGAACCAAATTCATTAATATGAGTCTTAATTTAAATAATTTTTACCATTCATGGCACATACAAATGATGTTTCAATTAAAACTTATTGGTGAGGGATTTTGTAATTTAAAAGACTAATATGAGTTATAAACTACTTACAATATTTTTGCTAACAATCTTACATAAAGCCTCATCGAATAAACAAAACTTGATACAGATCAATCAATAACACATCCTACAACACCAAAGGATCCATTATAAGTGCTAATTAGACTAATTATGTGTTCAAGGGAAAAGAAGATAAAGGATGCATTCAATGAGCTTATTTAAAGTATTTGGGCCAATGCAAATTTCAAGGATACTACAACAAGTGATGAGCATATAGTAATCAATTTAATATATATGCAAAAGGAGCCTGATCCATCTATAACATGGGCTTAATTATTTTGCAATAATGGGCTATCCAAATTGAGCATGTGGTAGACTTAATTAATTAAATGTTTCCATGTGTTTTATTAATTCCATATAGTTTAGGAGTCCTTATTATATGTGGAAACATTTATGGAAACAAAGGAGTTCATCTTGGATAAGTTTGACAACTCAACAATTCTTATCCAATATGAAAATAAATTTTACAAAGAGGACATGTTCTATAAGGAAACTAAAAGGAAGCAAGAAACTTATTTGGAAATGTTTCCTTATCATTCAAGGACATTAGAGGTGATTTTGAGCTTATTTTTTCTAATGCATAGTTTTACACTAACAAGCATAACTTTTAATTCGATAATTGATTGTACTGAAATTTTGTTAGAAGATTTTAGAGGTCTTCTTATATATACTTTTAAAATGTCATAGTGATCAGACATTGAAAAAGCTTTGCAATAAGGTCCAAAAGCCATTATGCGAGATTTGTATTATTTTCCTAGTTGATTTATGAATTTTTTTCTATTTTATTTGGAACTCTTTTATTATTTTTTCAGCCTTGTATAAGATTTGTTTTACTTATACTAAATAAGGTTATCAACATTAAAGTCTGCCTATCCATATCTGCCTTTTAATCATGTGTTATCTATGTGAGTATTTTCTCCTCATCTAGCAATGCCTTTTGCAACCCTTATTTTATCAGAATAAGCCAAAACTAAAAGCTTGATCAAATTTCTCCATTTTAAATTTTATTAACATCTTAAACATCCACAAGAATAAGCAAGAGCTTCGATACCATTATGTTGGAAACACCTTAAAAGAAGGCCAAATGATACAAAATATTCTTGTAGATTGTTAATTAAAAGAGAAAAAACAAGAACACCAAAATCTCATGTGGTTTCAGCTAATTTGTCTAATCCATCAATGAATACATATAAATATTTTACTATATCAACACAAAGTGAATACAAAATACAAGTGATGTGCCTTAGCTTCCTAACCCAAACAAGCTAACAATCTAATGTGAAGATGAAGGAAGGTAGGTTTGGTTATATGATTTTCTCAAGGTGTTTAGGCTCAAAATTACGTAATTTATAATGGAAATGAGGGATAAAGTCTTAATGGAACTTTTTGATAAGTCGGAGTCACCACAAAGGAATTCCAATCAGGATAAAGACGCCACACTCGTTGTGATTAAGAGTGATAAATATGATTTGTTCTTTAACCAATTATGAAAATGGAAGAACAAGGAAGAAAACTTTTTGAATGAGAAGTTGAAAAGTTTAATATTATTGCTAAAAGTCACAAAACATGGTCTAAAACATCATTGTATATTTGGAACAACCCTCCAAGTCTAGGAAATACCAAAAAAAAATAATGGAGATCTAAATAAATGACTTTGTTCAGAAAAATAGACAAATAATAAATAGCACACATTTTTGACTTATAGAAGACACAAACAAACACACAAAACTAAAACAACCATAACTTTTTCTAAAAAAACTCCAATCCATGCATGGTTGAACAATCTGGAAAGATGACATTCTAAACTTGAAAACCATGTAGAATAGGCTTTATTTTCCCATGCGTTAAACAAGATCAAATTCAGGCCAAAATTGGTCAATGGACTGATAGTAAACTCAAACTCGTCAAAACTCCCAAATCATAACCCAAGTCTTATTTGTAGACAAACAAACATATTTAAATCATTTCCATTCAGTTCATAAGCCCTCAAACTCACCGAAGCTTTAGTTGCGTTAATCTAACTTGTTAAGGCACTTTGTAGTTGTTTTGCTTGAGCTCTTGTCATTGAACCATTTGAATGCCCATACACATTAGAATCAACTCATTCCATGTTAGAATCATGATGCATATCTTCACCCTCGGGTTGAAAGTGATTTGTCCTCAAATCAGAATCATCAACATCTTCCAAGTAAGGAGACAAGTCTTTTACATTAAAAGTAGCTGAAACATTGTACTCACTAGGAAGGTCAACTTTGTAAGCATTGTCATTCTCACTCTTTCAACAACCTGAAATGGTCCATCAACTCTCAGCATCAATTTGGACTTTTGCTTGCTTAAAAATCTATCTTTGCTAAGATGAATCCAAAAAAGATCTCCCAGCTCAAACCTGATCATTTTTCTCCCTTTATATGTTTGGCATACTTTGTTGTCTTCTCCTCCATATGAGATCGAACCTGTTCGTTGAGTTTTTTCATCATTTCTACCTGTTTAACCCCATCCATAGAAGTCCTATCATCAATTGAAATAGGCATTAGATCAATAGGAACGCAAGGGTTAAAACCATACACAACTTTAAATGATGAAAATTTTATAGCTCCATGCACATTACAATTATAAAAAAAAAAACTCCACAGTAGGCAAACAAGTCCCCCAACTCTTCGAATTTTTACTTATAACAACTGGCAATGAAGAAGAAAGAGTTTGGTTCGCTACCTTCGTTTGTCCATCAGTTTGCGGATAACATGTTGTACTGAATAGTAGTTTCGTTCCATACTTCCTCCAAAGAGTCTTCCAAAAATGGCTTAGGAATTTAGTATCATGATCAGATACAATACTTTTAGGGACTCCATGTAAATGTAGAACTTCTCTAAAGAAGAAATCAGCAATGTTACAGCATCATCAGTCTTGTGGTAAGCTATAAAATATGACATTTTGGAGAATCGATCAACCACAACTATAACTTAATCCTTTCCACATTGTGCTCTAGGCTTCCCAAGTACAAAGTCTATACTAATATCCATCCATAGCTGCTCCGGAATAGGTAATGGCATATAAAGCCTATATGCATTCTCCTTGCCTTTAGCCTTCTTGCACACAACACATCTCTCAATTACCTTGTGAACATCCTTCAACATGTTAGGCCAAAAGAAATGTTCTTTCAGCAGCTCATAAGTCTTCTTTTCACTGAAATGACCACTAAGACCACTACCACGAGCCTCTCGCACAAGCAACTCCCATAAAGAACCAGAAGAAATACACATTTGCCCATCTTGAACAAGTAACCTTCATGCATAAAGAACCCATCATCAGCTCCCTTAACACATATGGCAATCACATAAGCAAATTATGAATCATTAGCAAACTGATCCTTTACTTGTTCAAAACTCATCAACCTTGCATTTAACATATAAATCAAAGCATACCTCCTAGAAAAAGCATTGGCAACTACATTATCTTGTCCCTTTTTATACTTGATGACATATGGAAATGACTCCATAAATCTACCCACTTAGAATGTCTTCGGTTCAACTTGCTTTGACCCTTAATATACTTTAAAGATTCACGGTCAGTATGCACAACAAACTCTTTTGGTAATAAGTAGTGTTGTCATACCTCTAAAGCTCGAATTAAGGCAAAAACTCCTCGTCATAAGTTGAGTAGTTCAATCGTGCACCATTAAACTTTTCACTAAAGTATGTAATAGGCCTCCTTTCTTGCAATAACACAACCCCAATTCCAACCCCGAAAGCATCACACTCTATCTCAAACGTCTTAGCAAAATCTGGAAGTGCTAAAACAAGCATAATACATAACTTCTCTTTAATCAACTCAAAAGACTTCTGTACATTTTCACTCAACCGAAACTCACTTCTTTTTTTCAAACATTCGATCAAAGGTGCAACTATATAACTGAAGTTCTTCATAAATCACTAATAAAATGAAGCTAAACCATGGAAACTCCTCACAACAGTAATACTTGAGGGTTTCGACTAATCTTTAATTGCTTTTATCTTTTCTTTATCAACCTTAATCCAATTACTATAAATGATATTACCAAGAAACACAACACTTTCTTGACAGAAATGACACTTCTCTAGTTTCCCATATAATCTAGCATATCGCAAAGTTTCAAATACAATCCTAAGATGCTCCACATGATCATCACAAGTTCTACTATTGTAACATCCCCCATTTCTGGGATAAAACAACAATCTCATGTCAATAAAAAAAACAGAGTAGTTAAAATATTTTTTTTTGTATATATGTATTCATGGTCTTCGTATTAACATCTAACAGAATATCGACGGAGTCCCCCATATACCGGAAGGTCCCAAGTTACCGACATATAACCTGTTTACACTTCTAACAGTTCACATCTCATAACTTAATTCCCAACCCAATCATCCTGGGTTTCAATTCCATAATTATACTCACACCTATCGACCATAATATTTATGATATGCATTATATAACAAAAATATCATTATGGATGGATAATTTAAATAAATATAGATACATAGACATGAAATATGGATATATAAACTACAACGTTAAATTCATCCAATCAAGTTTAAACATTTATTATACAAATTAAGTTATACAAACATTTTCATGTTTACAAAATACAAGGGTATACTCCCTAGAACCTAGATTTCAAAAAGAGAACATAAGCTAGGATCTACTCCTGTCGTGCATGCCATGATCCTGAAACAAAATACATATTATTGCAAGGTGAATATCACAATAAATATAACAATATGAATATCTAATAATTTCAACAGGGTAACATGCATTCATATTTCATTTACTTCTCCCTTCTAGTTTT
>Ga0325414_1001583_pt1 | contig 22196 bp, 9 predicted proteins | sample PopdelMetagenome_8_FD_206183 | JGI IMG/M metagenome (GOLD analysis project Ga0325414, IMG submission 206183) | Populus deltoides microbial communities from Bellville, Georgia, United States - Leaf-PdKOR-R3 | ecosystem: Host-associated > Plants > Phyllosphere > Phylloplane/Leaf | place: USA... | reverse complement strand
TAATAAACTAATCATGCTCCAAACAATGTCTCTATTTGTCTACTGCCAATAAAATTACTAGATATTTCTTCCTATATGTAGATAATCTCAAATACCTAAGCTTTACTTAGGAAAGCCAATGGTCTCCGTTCTCGACTAAGAACCACCCTTATTCTTGTAGCACAAGCATTAATTTATAGTGCAAAAATCATTCTAGAATTAGATATTGCTAATACCGGTGTATCATAAAAAGTTGTTTTAAGTCTTTCAAAAGCCTTTTATGAATTCTTATACTAGTTAAAGATATCTTGAGTAGGTTAGTCAAGGGACTACTTAGAATCCCAAATCACCCTATAAATTTCCGGTAATAACCTGTCAATCCCATAATTCCTCTAAGCTCTTTGATTATTTTAGGAATAGGACAATTTCTCACTGCTTCTATCTTTATAAGATATATAACAACCCCTTCAGCTGATAAAATATCCCTAAGTTATTCAATTTGAGATTCACAAAATGTGCATTTAAATTGTTTGGCAAACAACTAATGACTCTTTAGTGTTTTTAATATTGTTCTGAGGTGACTAACATAAAGTAAGGTTATACACCAGAATATTATCAAAGAAACCCAACACAAATATTCTCAGAAAAGGTTCAAACATATTATTCATTAGTGCTTGGAATGTTGTAGGTGCATTTGTTAATCCTAATGGTATCACCTTAAACTCTTAATGCTATGGATTATAAAGGTCATCTTTCAAATGTCTTTAGTGTGCATCCTCATTTAATGATAACGAGACCTCAAATCTAATTTTAAAAGATATTGTGATTTATATAACTCATCCATAAGGTCATCTATTAATAGAATTGAAGATTTGTTCTTTATAGTCAGCTCATTCAATTGTCTGTAGTCAACACAGAACCTATAGTTGTTGTCTTATTTTTTCTCTTAACAATATTGGAGAAGTAAATAGGCTGCTATTGTGGTGAAATATTCCATTAAGAAGCATCTCCTTCATCAATCTTTCAATTTCTTATTTATGTATAAAAAAACTTTTTCAAGGTCTGATGTTAAATAGTTTAACATTTGGAATCAAAGGAATCTTATTATACAAAGTCCTTATTTGATTCATCAAATATTAATTAAAATTCTTTTTAATAAAGCCTTGATTTTAGGATTCTTTTCTTTTTGCTTAAGTTCTTCTCTGGCTTCAATTGAGGAAAATTATCCTACAAAATCATATATTACCTCTTTGAGCTTTTTTTAACATTAGATGTTGTGATTAATTACAGAGTGACCTCCTTAATAATCCTTTTAAACTCAATCATTCATCCTTGTTTTCTAAAATACAACTTCATCTTGATAAAACCAAAGAGAATGCAAAAATAAGATCTCAACCAATCCATTCTCAGTACCATGTCACATCTCCCTAACTTAAAAACTCTCAAATCTACTTGAAATTCATGCCTTTATATCAACCATATAAATCTTGGACAATATACATTACAATTCATAATAGTGCTATAAGTCACAATCACTGCTGACATAATAGTTTTCTCAATGTTAACTATGATCTCATTAACCACATGTTCATCTATAAAACTATGGGTACTACCATTATCAATAAAAATTTCCTTTAACTTTTATTGTATTATGATTATAACTTTTAGTCAATGCCTTAAAAAATAAGACATACTCATCCATTGGATCCTCTTCAGCCATAATTTTTCACCATGTTTATAACATTGTCCTAATTTTCTCATTTGTTTATATAAGGTTTCATGTATTCGTTTTTCTTTTAGTGTCATATCAGTTCTTATAATGTAAGGAGTTTTCAAAGATGAATTACCTGGTGGTCTTTTATTATTGAAAGGAGACGATATTCTAGGCATCATTCTATTCTTCCTTACCACAGCATGGTTAGATTTTTCTTGCCACCTTACTTGATGAAATGCTTGTATCAATGTTAAAGGCTTTAGTATTTTTAATGTTGGTGTGATATCATCTTTAGGCCATTGATAAAGCTCGATATATAGTATAATTCTAGTAATGAGGGATTTGAAGTGCTCATTAAGATTTGAGCTCCTCGAACCTTTTAAACATGCTTCTTTACTCTTTTATCCTTCACCAACTTGTTGAATTCTTCCAGTACATCCTCTCTACTGCCAAAACTTGTACAAATGGATTCTTCCAGTACATCCTCTCTACTGCCAAAACTTGTACAAATGGATCAAACAAACTCTTCCCACTTAGTCTGGTCATGATCTCTAATCAAGAAACCTTCTAACCAAACTTATGTTTTGTCTTCTAAGTAAAGTGAAGCTATTTGTAAAATGTAACTTGAAGAATTTTCTACATTTCCTAACCCACCCCCTTGGATTCCCTATGAAATGTAGGTAGTTCTACTTTAGGTAATGGTACATTGTATATACCTCTTTGTCCTTCATTGATTCCCACAGGTTCATCTTGGTTATGATTTTGTTGTAGACAAATCACACCTCTTGTAATAGCTTGGTTCTTCCATTTGTGCATTAAGTTGTTCATTCCATTTAGCCTGCCCGAATCTTGCAATTCTTGATGAAGAACATGTATCCTCACATCCAATTGTCTACAATGCTCTTCCAAAGCTTTGTTATCTCTGTTTTCCCTTTTGCAATAGCCTGGATAAGTATATTCTAATACCAACATGCTAAAGCCTGCCTTAACAAAGATAATTGTAATTGAGAAAATAAGATTGAGAGTTAGAAGTTATGGAGAAAGAGAGATTTTTGTTGTTGTACAGAAAATATTATAGAACACATGAATTATTATACCAGTAGTTCTTACTAACTAATTACTTTCTACTAGTTCATCACGTGGTTTGATATTTGTAATGTAGTGGCTAGCGTCTGGGGTTTGACAGCTCTTCAGTTAGCAGATGAAGAATTTCTGCCTTTCGACTATCTATCCTATGCATACGAGCTCCAGGTAATGTTGATCTGTAGTCTGTACATCATAATCAGTGCACAGAAGAGTAAATAATGATTTCTTCCTTTTGATGAGAATGAAGTATTCTTTTTTAAAATAAAACAACGTTTTATTAAACATGATTTAATTGATTGATTTTTAAAACTAAGAGAACTATTTTTAATTTATTTTATAAAATTAGAAAGACTAATTTATAATTCAGAGCCTAACATTGATGGCAGTATTAACGATCGAATCCATGCATTATAGAAAAACGCAGAGGACTTGGAAGATGAGATATCGGATAAGGGCATAAGACTTGCTCCCCTGTTCGAGTCCATTAAGAGACTAAGAGATGCAGCTACAAAAATAAACCAGGAGAGAAAGGTATGGCAAGATTTTCTATCAAGTAAAGATTGACATATCAGCATTAATACCAAAGAATTATGAATACTCAGGCAATTGAAGAAAACAGAGTGGGGGCATGGAAGTTCAAGAAAGATCAAGTGAAGGTGAGAGAGATCAACGACAGGCTGATGATGGCGGAACGAGCATTTACAGACGCAGAAGGGCTTTCTGGGAGGCCATGGTACAAGCATATGGTATGTCTCTTCTTAATCCTGAGTGATAATATATATATTACGACTGCCAAGAGCAGATAGATGGAAGTGATTCTCTGTATTTGTGCAGATATATGCACCGTCAAAGCATGATGATTATGGATCGAGCTACTTTCCTGGAATAGACGACGCGATTGAAGAGGCGAGGAGTCTCAGCACGCCAGAGGCATGGCGCTCGGTACAGCACCAAGTTTGGAGGGTGTCAAGAGCTGTCAGACATGTCTCGCAAGTCCTCACTGGTGAATTGACTTGAAATATGCTGTGTCTAAATCAAAATCACCTTGGCTTGCAAGATGTAATAAAAAAGCTTCATGCAGTGGATTCAACGAGCTGTCTCTAAATGGTGTTAATTTCTAATTAAATCCAGAGATATCATGATGAAGTCTTCTGTCGCCATCATTCTATTTGACCTTCGTGTTTTTTCGTTAACCCAGTAGAGTAGTACCTTCATCCACCCTGAGCAAAGCTTCTATCAATAAAAAAATGCTTTACATGGCAAGTTCCAATGCCCAAACTCTCTCATCATATTGCTCTGCCTATGTAACCCTCATGTACACACTCATTTGCAACCTCACCCTCGTTTTGACCACTCTAGTTTTATAGGCAGCTTGATAGAAGAATGACTCAAAAGAGTTTTAACAAAAATCAGTGGAATTGCCACTAATCCAACAACTAAACTAGGTTTTTCGGACAACCCTTGATGGGAATCAACAAGCAACATTCATGAATGTGCTGATTGGATCTATTACAAGACCAAAAAAAAAAACCAAGAGAATCACCGAGGTATTGGGCTGGTTTATAATATTTGGATTGAGCCTCATTTAAAGACTACAAGTATAAGCTTTGTAATCTATTCTTATTCAATCTTGAATTTGTTTATTATAAATTCAATATCTAATTATGGTTATTTTATTCTCATCATGCAATCTTGGATTTAAATTAGATATGCAAGTTTAATATAATTCCAATAACTAATTATGATTATTCTTTTCCGTATTCAGTTTTAAATTTAAGTTAATTATATGGATTTAATTTAGAATGGTTAGTTAATTAGGTTTTATTATTTTATAAGTTATATTATACAAAATAACAATGAAAAGACAGATTATTATGCTGCCATTAAGAATAAAACAGCGTTAATACACTTCTTCTTTAAATTATAGTGTCGTGGTTTTTTACTTTGATTTTACCTTTTTACTGGGTGAGCATTCATATTCTTTGTGCCTGCCGGGTTCGCATCAAGCCTTGTTAACTTTGCATCATAGAACAGTGTGCAAGCAACTCAGAAACTTAACACCAACAGCAGTGCAATGAAATTGACAAGATTTATCTATACACCCATACCTTCGCCTTTCAGCATTCCGACGTATGAATAACCTCTAAAATTGTGGTAATTCAACATGCAGTGCCAACTTATACAATGAAATTCAAAAAGGATATTTAAAAGTGTGGTAAAAATTGTTTTTCAAAGTGTTTTTTCACTTGAAAATACATTAAAATAATCTTTTTAAAAATTTATTTTTGACATCGCTACACCAAAATAATTCAAAAACACTAAAAAAAAATTAATTTGAACGGAAAACATCAAATTTTGAAGAAAAGCAGGTTGAACATCAACGTCAAATGTCAAATGGGACCTAAATCACCACTACTAAAGAAACATCAAGATGCAATATTTTAAAAAATGGTGGTGCAAGACTGCTGAGAATTCAGATTTATCAAGTTTGCATCACAGAACCACTCACATAAGAAACTCAAAGCAAATACCAACCTCATTGCACAATCGTCAAGTTTCATTCAAGTTTTAATTTCTCCATCCAAGCACTCTTCCAAGTATGGAAAACTCTTCAGCACATAAGAGGTAATACAACACGTAATGCCAACTTTAAGATTTACATACTAAAACACATTATATAAGAAATATTATGCGATATTCAAAAAATAGTAGTTTATATGATGCCAGGTATCCCCACAAATGGATATATGGAAAGGAACCAAATTACCTTCTCAAATATTTCTTGTAAAATCAAATGCTAGTACAGAATGCATAATTTTAATTCTATGGTAAGGGTGACGCTGCCAGTGAATGACGAGATTGAAGCATGCCTTTTCAATTATATAGTAAAGTCATTATCAGCACACCTTCAGAGCAACATGGAGACAGGGAGGGCAGAAGATTATTTTGATGGTTGGAATATCCAATAGACACCGTGGGGCATGCATAGGTTTACAGTGAACAGGACATTTTGCAAAAACACTGTACATAGCATGCCCAGTACGTCAGGTTAACATTCTGCCCATTTTTAATGGACATAGAAATACATTTGTCTATTAGTTCCACTGTGTCCTATAAAAGAAGCAAATCAGTAATTACAAGAGTTCTTTCATTTTTCTTCCTCAATCATTAGATGCAACCAACTTTCTCCACAAACACCATTGGGCTTTCAAGTTTGAACTAAATTCTCGCCTACTCTGCAACTTTTTAGTGTATGTCTTCGCAATATAAGAACAAGAAAACTGATGCAACCATAAGTTGCTTGCCCCCATCCCACCATTTTCATTGCTCATGTAATTAAGATAGAAAGTCCTTGATTTTATGTCTTGCATTGATATTTCTATGCATGTTGTCCATGGAAACAAAAACTATTCTCACTACCCATGTAATTGGGATTTATGATATACTTTGATTCTTGCCCAAGTTACATAGATGTGAAAAGGTTAGAGATATAGACTTTATGTTAGAAGATTTAAATAAGCAAAAGGGAGAATATGCAGGGAAATTTGGATAAGGAAAATCTTTAGATTGAATTTTGATAGAGAGAAATTTATGAATACTAAATAGAGAGACAGAGAAAGAAAGAGAATGGTGTAAATAAAAAATATGAGTTCCATAAATTCTTAATTTTCAATAGCATTATATAAAACCAAGAGATAGAAAAGAAATGAAGAGAAAATATGGAGATAAAGATCTCATTCAGAGAGTAAGATGAGAGAGGAAGAGGACTTTGAGGAGTAAGATTTTCATTTGATAGACTAGTTTATTGAATTTGATTTGAAGTGGATGATGATAGATAGGGGTATTTTATGTCCCATTACATATGGGTACTGAGTTAACCTACCCGAGAATAGTTAGCAGGTTAACAATACATATCATCTAGAATTCCTACAAGCTTAGAAGAGCACAATTTGAAAAATGAAAGAGCAAGCGAGAAGAGAGAATATATGCCCATGGTTGGACATTAAATTCAACACCAGAGAGAATATATGCCCATGGTGGGACATTAAATTCAACACCAGATTATAATTTAACGTCTTTTTCCTATCTTAATATTCTATGTACAATTGAACTAGCATTATATGTACAAAAATGAACTTGTATGCGTACTTTATTTACTTCCAAACCTTGATAGCCCCATCTCTGCTACTTGAAATCAGAAGTCTCTGGTTCAACTTGACAGAAGCCAATGAGAGGATGGAATCTCGGTGGCAACCAGCAGAATCAGTAGCTGCAGCTGCAAGAACTTGCTTCGCTGTCAACTTGGCTGTTAAATGTCGTCTTTTTGTCTCCTGTTTGCAGGGAAAGTCAAGCAATTTTAGCATTAAGAACCCAATATTCTGTACATTGAAAATTTGAAAATTATGTGATTGCTTAAATGAAAAGATTAAAAGAAAGTGAACAGAAAAAACTTTCATTTGGCTCAAATTGCTGTCATTTTAACCAAGATGATATCCAGAAGGAAACATTATTTGAAATATCATCTGTGATCCAATTAAATTAACTGGGTGACACCCTAACTTTCTGGTTCATAATGAAATACAAAATTACTTTCTTTTTTCTTCAAGTTAAATAAGTTGCTATTGATGAAAAATCCAGCACTACATATTTATATAAACAAAGACTTTGGCGCACATAACAATGATACATAGCTAGGCTCTCTCCCTCTCTCTCTCTCTCACACACATATCACTGAAACAAAATCCAAAATCATCAGAACTGGCATATTAAATTGCAAAGGATAAACAAGTGGAGGAAGGGAAGAGAATGCATTACTACATTCATTGAAAATGCAATAAAAGCCAGCATGGGAACAAAATATCTGAAACTTGCTTATTAAATTGCAAAACATAAAGCACTGGTCAGAAGAAAAATGTTTAGCTATTCTTATAAATTCATGGTACAATTTGTTTGATCATTGTTTTAAGTGCTTCCAAAATTGCTGCGTACATAATTTTCAAATAAAATCCTATATTGTGTTTTAAGAACAAAAGGGGCAGCCTTTACTGGTAAATTAAAATAGAAATTCAATTGGTTGATGACCATGCTGTTAAAACTTAAAATTGCAGGTAAACTTAACAATTCATTCATTACATCTCAAAATTCACCAAACATGTTGGCAGGGGCCAAAATTACACCTATTTAGAATCACAAAAAAAAATGATGTGTCAACTCAGACTCATTAAACACATAGGATGTGTTATTGACACACGTGTCAACCAATATATGCACATTATCTCTTCTGGGTTATTTAATCAACAAATAGGATGTGTTATTGACAAGAAGGCCCATTAAACCTTCGAAACTATGTTGTTTTAAGCAAGTCCAAAAATGAATTAGGTTGGGTGATAATTGTCAGGGCATCCTAAGGTGTGTTTGGCATTGCGTTTCAGAAATGCTTTTAAAAAGAATTGAAAATTTTTTATTTTTTTCTTTGCTTCAAATTAATATTTGTTAAGTGTTTGGCATTGCGTTTCAGAAGTGCTTTTGAAAAAAATTAAAATTTTTTTATTTTTTTCTTTACTTCAAATTAATATTTTTTTTAATGTTTTCAGATCATTTTGATATGCTGAGGTCAAAAATGATTTTAAAAAAAAAAAAACATTATTTTGATGTGTTTTGGAATGAAAAATACTTTGAAAAACAACCGCTACCACTCTCAAACACACTCTAAGTCTCGTTGTTTAAAGCAAATCCTAAAATGAATAGCTGTTTGGGCTCTCTTAAAACTATGTTGTCTTCAGCAAGTCTTAATGAATTATGTTGGCAATAAATGTTAGGGCATCCTAAGTCTGTCTCTCTCATCACCATGGTATCTTTCTCTCAAACCAAGATTCATCTCTTTGAAGCTTTTATTTTTAATTTTGCTCAACTCTCTCTTGCTCTATCCATTTTATACCCAAGAGAATTTATCATAAAAAACTGTGACAAATTGCATACATTCTCTTCACCAGAAAAACTTAGACAATCTATCTCATCTCAAAGATGAAATCAAATCGATACAGAAAAGTCTTATTTCCTATTTATGGATGCCATTTCCATCATAGCTCATTTTGCAATCTTTGATTTTCATAGTAAAATATACCATGACTTACAAAAAAAAATAAAAAGCCATTTAGGATACTTAGAATCTTTAATACTCATTAAGATAAAACCAAAGTCTTTTAGATAATATGATCAAAACAAGTGAATTGAAGAAATTAAATGGCATTTATCTTTTCACTCTTCAGTCTTCACTCTTGTAGCTAATATAATCTCTTCGGAGCAATTAGTATTCCAATTGGGACGTCAAAGAATCTTGTACTTATTTTCAATAATCAATCATTTTTTATGCAGGTTGGTTTTGTTATGTTCATTGTACTGATTATGAAAACTCACTGGATCTTGACATACAAGACGATCTTATCATCTCTATCGAATGGTGTTTATAACCACCTCTAATTTGTTTGTGATTGAGAAAATGATTTTGGGATTATCATATCTTGATAGTAATAGTGTCCACTAGAATCCATGGATGGAGAAGAATAGTGTTTTTAACCACCTCTATTGAAGTTGTACGAGATTGAGAGAATGAATTTGAGATTAGCATATCTAGATAAAAATAATGCGCACTATAATCTATGGATCAAGAAGAAATGATAAAACACAATATGAGGTATCAATCCAAAATACTAAGTCAAGGAGTTATGCATTAAAGAGATATGACATTATGAATTGCTACTTCATATAGAATGGTACTGTATGCTATGTTCAGGATTGGACAACACCACTTTCAAAATGCAACAAATTGAAGGAGGGGAAAAGAGAAGAAAAGAGTAAAACATGAAAGGAAGTCTGAATTTTTATTTAGTATGATCAGTGATTTCGCAATCTTTCATGTGAGTTTCATGGTGTTCTCAGCTTGTATGTGCATGCAATACAGACTGCAGTAATCATAGTTCTGTTATAGCTTTTACCTAATCAGGAAGTCATCAATGCAAGTAATATACAAGGTCAAAAGAATATGAAAACTATGAAACTAGAAAGGTATAGAAGACCACATAAAAATTTGATTAGCATTGAGCAACAAAAGATAACAAATAAAGCAAGCAACAAGAGTTTCCAATTCAGCACAATTGTATCTACCAAAATAATGGACTTCTTGTCAGCACATACCAACAGAGCTCTGGTATGATTTTCCCAGCTATTAATTATAGACAACATTCTTCAACTATTTCTTAAAGAAATATTTTATAACCACCAATTTCAGCAAGTCCAAAGGTAAGATCATACCAAATCAACAGAAGAGGAGAAAAGAAAGCAATGCAGCTGAATATCAGAGAAGGATTAAAAACAGGGAAACCTATCAAGATACTCTAATATAGTACACCATTTATCAATCATACTTTTCTATAAAAATTTAGCTGGTTCCTAATCTCTAATATACCTCTCTGGCAATTATTTCTATTAAAATTAAAGGCCGCACACGCAACACATGATAGAATTATTATGAATTGAGGAAAATACCCTTTAAGTCCATAGAATATACCTTTCAAGTAAAAATAAAAATTAACATTTATAAACTCAAGGAATCAGGTAAGATGCATACCTGTACAATTTGCACTCCAAAACTCGACCTTGTTTCATACAGATTATCATTCCCAGCTCCATTCAAATTTGGCCCAGAAATACAATAGCTTCGGTCAGGGCTACAATAACAAAAAATCAGACAGTTAAATCCATAGTTGCCATGAGATGTGAAGTGATTTTAAAAGGAGAAGACAGACTACAAAGAAAAAATACAGACTACAACCTGAAATGGTCCCATCTACGTATCTTCAAATCAGTTCCCCCAGTCAACAAATCACCACCTGGTAAGGGAAGCATCGCACGAATACCAGGAAAACGAGGAGGTGGTTCATTAAGCTCCTCAACTCTGTACTTTGGTTTAACATTCCGCCTCACATCTAGTTTAAGATTTGTCTTACTGGATGGCCTGGCCAAGGCCCATGGTATATCAGACATTTCTTCATTGTCATAATTTGCAACCCTCATGACCTGGAAGAGAAGTTTAACAATGCCATGTAAAATTAACAATGTAGAGAAGGATAGAGTAACAGTATAAATTAAAAGAAACTAGATCGAAAAAGAATTTTTATGCAGCTATAAGTAGTACAAGACATTCTTATATCATCTAACACTAGGAGAATATCATTTCAAGCAAAATGTAGCACATAGCATTTGGAGATATAACACAATATTCATCCTCGAAATTCATAATCAATTGCATCTCTTTCATAATATAAAATCTTAAGTACAACCTTTGGGTGGTTATTACTAAAAAGATTATTTAATGTAGCTGTGTATCTGCAACAGGCCATACCCCATGTAATTTAAGTTCTTACAATAATTACCAATATAAATCAAAAAATAGGCCTAACATATTGTGTGTGTGCGAGAGTGTGCAATGGTACTAGATTGCCTTTTCAATAATCCATAAGTCACCCACTGCACAAAAACTTCAATTTGTAGCGAGTGTCGCAGCAAGAGACGTCATGCATTGTCAAATTTTAGATTACACAGCAATAATTCCATTCCAATGTTCAAATTAGAGCAGAAATAATGGACATTTAAATATTGAAGTGTGAGACCAAAGCAAATCCTAAACAAATTAGCATATACACGATATCAGTGATATGCAAACCCTTCAGAACTCAGTTTTCTACTAACATACAGTCCTTCATACCAAATTTTTCATCTATCAAAACACAAGATGTTAATATATGAAATGTTGCTTTTCGTAAAGCCCTTTTTTGCTCATGTAGTCTGTGTAACTAAAGCTCATAATGTAACACCTAGACAATAGCCAAGGCTATTGTGCATTATCCTATTCTACGCCACCCAATCTGATTATCAAAGGCAACAAATAAAGACAATTAGCACATACCTGGTGGCAGCTCCCAGTCTCAGCATTCCAAAGAGAAACTTCATTAGACCCTGCAGCAACATATATGAGTGGTCTTGCAGTGCTGGTTACAGTGACATTTGGAGGAGGAACAAAGAGGCACATCTTCTCTACAGGGCATACATGAGAATACTTCCATGAGTTTACAGGGATAAGGAACCTCAGATCCCAAAGTGTTAGCACACCCCTGGAAGAGCCTGAGACGAACCAGTTTCCACAAGGACTTGTAACCAGAGATGATATGTGGCCTTCCTCAGGAACTGCTTTTAATGTCCAGGCGTTTGAATTGGCCCTGATATCCCAGAGATGGATCCCACAGTTTTGGGTGCTGTACATAACACTCTGGCTATCACTGTTATCACTGGTGTAGTTCAAAAGACTAAGAATGGCACCTTCCTTGATATCCTTCTTTTTTATATCAGCAATCCCTGAATACTTCTCAACAACATTACCAAGGCCTCTGGACATGTGTTCAACAGAAAACATATGAATTATGCCATCACATGCTCCAACAACAACTTGAGCTATGTTGTGAAGCATAACAGTGCATAGCGCTCGACTCCCCTCCAGGTGATAAGTTAACCTTGATCTAAATGAGATGTCCTTCTCCAATTTTCTTGAATCCCACACCTTGATAGTTGAATCATCAGATGCACTCACAAAAACGCTATGATCACTTGAAACTGCAATGTCATTGATGGCAGACCGGTGCTCCTGCAAGTGCGCAACCAACACCCCACGAGGTTTCCAACCTGAATCAGGAATTGAAGCAGTCCGTGCAAATAACGGCAATCCAGTTAGATCTGTTGGAGGGGCATCTTCCACCGTCAAAGAACTTCCTTTTGAAGTTCCATATAATCCCATATCTTGATATTTACCATTAAAGAATGATGTTTGCTCATTTTCTCTGCTTTCTGGTTCATGTACCACTCTATAAAATGGTTTAGAACCATTAGTAATGCTAAATGAACCTGAAACCAGCTTAGGTGCAGGAACAGAACTAGCCAGGCTAAATGATTTAATTCCGTGATCCACCCAGGGCATGTATGATGAACTGATTGCAAGGGAATTCATTTGCAACAAAGAATCAGACGTTGCTGGAGGAAATTTTACTGCTCGCCTGTCCATGCTAAAGGAGTATATGGGTATGCCTTCTGAGGATTTATCATGTAAAAAGCTATTCACACCACTAAACTGAGGGGACATACAACCTGAGAATTGCAACTTCTCTGAGCTCAGGGCATCACGAATGTCAACTTTGCTAGAAGCATTGGCTATAAAGCCCATAGCTATTAACTTTGCATCACCATCCTCTGGCTGTCCCAATCTATCAGCATCATGATTTTGATCCTCGGGACTTGGTTCCTTTTCAGGCCAACTCTTCATTGAATTCGGTTCCTTATCATCTCCCTTGAGCAAATCCTCAGGTTCCCATTGTTTTGACTGGGCTGATGAATTGTACCATATTTTTCTCTGTCTCTCTAGCATGTCTGAACTCCGGGCATTTTCCAAGTCGTGGTAAAACACGTGTCTTGAAACCGGAGGAACCAAACATAAAAGTAGAGACTTCTCTGAAGCTAGAGATGCTGGATGTCTGCAAAGGAAAGGGCGTATAACTGGTGCTAGGAAAACATATGAATCTACTGCTCCTAAACTCTCACTGCTGGCAGCAATGAAAGAGACAGCTGACCTTCTAACCCATTGACTAGGATAGCATAACAATGGAAAGGCATGCTCTATCATTTCAAGCAGTACCCGCTTCCGTAGGAAGCCGCGTTTACACAAAATTGCCAAGCAGTCCAATGCATTTACAATGACAACCTCAGTTTGATCACTTAAAGCCTGATCAATGTAAGGTAAAAGATATTCTTCCACACTTCTTTGGCCCACAAAGAAGCAGACATATACAATCTTGCTATAGAATAATGCCCTTAGTTGCTCATCTCGATCATTGAGAAATGCAGGAAGGATTGGTAACAGAAAGTCATTGCTTTGTCTGTGGCCAAAGAAGCAGCACAGATTGCCAATGTCCTGAAGGAGTGCTCTCCTGATATTTGGAGTTTGTTTTGGACCCATGACAAGTTCCTGAACAACCTCAGCAATTGATTTCCTCAGCTGTGACAACTGCGCATCATTATTTACTCTCTGCAGCTGCCCAGGTCTTTCAATAAATGATGCCATCGAATTCTGTGGTGAACTCATTTCATCAAGAACACCTGCCTTGCTCAAGCTTATTGAATGAATCAAGAACCCATAAGCAGTTAAAGCCAGCTTCGCTATATTGCTGGCGTAACATATTCTCACACTTTCCTCTGGATCATCAGGAAGCATGGAAAGCATTGGAAGAATATACTCAGGGAAAATCTTTGCATCGCTAGGAGGAAAATCACGAACTAAAGGCAGAATGTCACACAAGGTTTCCAAGGCAGCAGAACGCACTATTGCTGCTGGATCCGAAAGCATTGCAATAACATATGGCAGCACACGCTGTAAGCGATCTTCATCATCAATATATAATGAACAAGACTTCAATAAAAGTATAGCCCCTCTCCTCAAATGTGGCAACTTGACATTACGTATGCAAGAGCATAGCAGAGAGGCAATCAGAACCATACCTTCACATTTCATGCTATCTTCAGGTAACGGTAAAAAAGGCATACCAAAGGTATCTGATTGACTGTCATAATCGGACATCAATGAACTCAAATCATCCATTGTAATTTTTTTCAGAAATGGATGATCATTTCTCCTAAATGCATTTGAGATAGTTTGAAGAAGCTCATCAGGAGATTTGGTGCTGCATTGCTTTAGATCCTGGCAAAATTCAGAACCAGGTGCACTCTCAGGCATCAATTTCGCACTATAATACCCACTGCTTTGTTTTACATCCCCAAGCAGGCTATTGATATCTCCAAGAAGATTGTACTGTTGATAAGTTAAACCATTTTCTATTCTCTCTCTGTTTCTCCAATGACTTGTCGAGTCCAAGTTTTGTTTTTCAACCATCTCTTCTGATAGTTTTCCATTCAAACTATTTGCAAACATGTCTCGTCTGGTGCCAGCCACCTCACTTGTCCTGCTTCCCATCATTTGCTTAAGTATCTCATGGAAAACACTCTGGCATATTGCAACCTACAGTACAGATAAAAGAGCCTCAATGTGTAAATATATGAGTTGCAACAAGGACAAGTTTTATGTGCTATATCAAAATATCCTACCCTCATGTCAGAATGAAGTGGATTCCAGCAGCAGTAAAAATTATGCAGAAAGGGTGAGAAGTAGCTTGGAAACACAACAGCTGCATAATCTTGTAGGTAGCTTTCAGCAGAAAGACGTGCCTCAGGCTCCAACTGGATCATATGAAGTATCATCTTGCGGATTCCAGAATCTGGGATCTGCACATCCAGAGCATAGATTTATCGACCATAAGAGCGATAGTTAAGGATGATCGAGATTTATCCAAGTTTCACCAAAGCGATTTAATAAAGTTCTAAAACACTACAGGCTTTGGCTTAAGAAAAGCAGAATGAAATGGGAGGTTAAAAATGAAATTTTAAGGATAAGAGGGACAACGAGTGAAATATCATGGGAAGACTAAGTATTCAAAATAGCGTAAAAACCCAGATAAAATTGAATGCTTCACAAATGATAAACCCACCTCTCTTATTCTTCTCTTGGTGGGTAAAAACTGATTTACGCACAAATATATTGATACTACTGTAATGAACTAGACAAAGCGAGGGGGAGATGAAGAGAAACAGAGGAGAGAAGGACCTTTTCAAGATATTGGCTAGGATCGTATTGTCCTCTACGATAAGCAAGAAGCTGGGAGAGTTCAAACAGTTGCTGACCCTCAAGAAAAAGTTCCGCAATTACGCACCTATATAGAAACATGATGAATCAGATAATTGTTGCAACACAAAATAAAACATATAAAACCAGTACTTCAACTACAAAATTTGATCAGTTTTATATTAGATCCATGCAACCCAAAAGTGATACCCCAACCAGAAGTCACTTTACTTGATTCTGCATTGTTAAAAATATCAGGTCACAAGAAATTTGACCTGTTTACCAATCCCAAAAACAAAACAAAAGAGAAAAAGAAACCTTGTTTCTTTTCTTTTTTTCTCTTATGTCCAGAGGCTGTTAGCGATAGGGCAGTCGCAACCCTCTTCCCCCAACCTCAAAACCTCCCAACATTCTTATGAAGGGAGGATTACCAGCGACACAGTTGGTACCGTCAAGAAAAGGAGGGAGGGCGATTTTGCATTTGGATTATGCTAAACAATGAAAAGAAACCGCAGCACAAAATCATGTAGATTACCCTGCATAACTAACAATTTCTTTGTGCATTACAGAAAAAAGTTTGCACACGGTGGGGATATGAAAATGAAGCTTGGCAAGAATTGTGAAGTGAAAGCATCATGGAAGATAGAGATACTACTATACTTAGCAAGCTCACCCTACAGCAAATATGTCCATGGACGGCAACAGGGGTGCATCTTGAGCAACTTGCACCTCGCCTCCATGCTCATAAAATCTCTGAAATTTGAGGATGAGTAAGTATAATATATTGCATGATAACAGCACTGAACAATAAAGGAAAACTGGAAACAGTTTAGAACCATATGATTCTTGAGTGCCTTGATGATCAATAAACAAGCAGTTAGTATACAGACTAGAGGGGAAAACAAAAGTGTGACTAATGCAGATGGGGAGCATTAGGATCAAAGATCTGTTGGGACAAAACAAAACCTCGGGTGCAAGATAACAGAGCCTTCTTCCTCCCGTGTCAAAGAAGAAAGAGAAATCCGAAGGATCATCATAAGGGATGTAAGTTGGTTTAAACGAGGCGAAGTCAGCAAGATAAAGCCAATTCCAGGAAGTAACCAGCACATTCTCGCATTTGATATCACCTGCCATTGACAAAGAGTATCAGAAGATGCGAACCTCGGTAGAAACTAAAAGCTAACTGCACTCACCATGACAAATGCCCTTGTCATGACACTGTTTCACCGCAAGAAGCAACTGCAATGGAATATGTATAAAAATAAGAGTCCAGAACAGCTGTATTTTAATTAATAATTTTATTGCTAAGAAAGTGAAGGAAAGAAAGGAAGACCTGAAATGCCAACCACTTCTTTTCAACAAGACTAAGGAAAGGACGAGTACTCAATCGATCATGAAGATTATTGAAGAAGTACTGCCTCAAAAGATAGGCTGCCTTATCTGTTTCTTGAAAAAACTGCAACATCAACAACATCAGCATCAAAACCCAAATCATCGTATCGATTTAGTAGTCAAAATTGCAGACCTGGAAGGGCCAGACGTGATGATGGTCAAGAGCACGGAAGGTATCCTTGATGTTGATGAGACGGCGGTGGTAGTCGGTGAGATCAATGTTATCACCACGCTTGAAATAAACCTTGACCAGAACTAATCCCTCATCGTGCTTGCACAGTATAGACTTGAAGAACCTGCCGCGGCCTAGCACCTCCTTCAGTACCAAATTATACGATGACGGCAAGTCGTGCAGGTAGTACTCTGATGCCGATGCCTGCGTCGTCCGCGCGATTTTGTTTCCCATGCTTTCCTTTTTCTTTTTTTTTCTTTTAAATATATTCTAATTTAATTTCACCATTAGGTCTTCTTCCGAGATCGTTTTGCTTTTACAATTATCCCGAACCCGAGAGAGGAAGAGAGAGAGATAAACCATGAATTAAAGTATTCCCTCTCCTTCGTCCCTTGATATTCTCTGATTTAAATAATACACGCAACTCCAACCAAAGCTAAACGATCTGTCGGGGTCTGGGCAATTTTTCAGCTGTCGTGGAGCCAATTATAATTCGGTCCCTGGTTTTTTCTAATGTAATCATTTTGGTTCTGTAGACCTGGCAAATGTAAAAATAGGGTCATGCTCAAGCATCTTCTACTCAAAACCCAATACGACCCGAACTCGGAAAGATTTTGGTTAGGTCACCCCAAATTTTTGGGTAGCTTATCGGTCAACCATTATATTAAACTCTAAGTTTAGAAAGCCCTTAATGTAATAAAGCAAAACATAGGTTTTGAATATAAATAAAAAATTCAAAATTTTTCTTTTTCTTCTACTTTTCATTAAGGTTTATATTCTCTTAGTATTATTAAAAAAAAAAAAAAAGCCATCAGTCTTTCACTATTCATCAAGACATAGATTATTATGGATTAAAACAATGTAAAGATAAAATTGTCCTTGCCAAAAATACTTGTTAAGCATATAGTTAGGGGTAGAATTGTTTTTTCTACGAGATACATTTGACATTAAAAAAATAATTAGAGATAAAATGATTCATTCGGATTTTTTTGCTACAATATAAATATTGATTTGCCTTTCAGGGCATAAAATTTTAACATTTGGATTAGGGGTTTCCTTCTGTCTTTAAAAAAAAAATTGTTGGAGTTACAACCATGCCTTTGAGAGGGGGGAAATATACATGTGTTGAGGGGCTTCTCCGTCTTTTTCTTTTTATTAAAACAGTGCAAATACGAAATTACCCATAGGTTTTGAAAGGAAAAAAAAAAGTTGCATGTAGGGATGTTTTTGTCGTTTCCATATGGTTTTGTTGTAATTATATGGTGGGGTCAGGGGTAATCTATTTGTATGTATATAAAATATTATTTATATTTAAAAATGGTTGACACTTGCTAAGCACGTGCCAGCGAGTGGACACCACCTTCATCTTTTTCGGGTGGCACATGCAACGCCAAAACAGAACTAAACGATGACTTTCGGGGTGGCATTTGATGCGTCTCACCATCCCAAGCACAATGGTAAGGCGTGTTTGCTGAGGCAACCCTCGAAGGAGCTCTAGCTGAGGGTTTTTCCCTCCCTTCCTCTCTCCTCCTAAAAAACCATGCTGCCCATTGCAAAAAAAAACAAGAAGATTTGGCTATTTGTGTGTTAAGTTAAATTAGATCCTTATTCTTTTTATTGTAATGTATTTGGCCTTCAATTATTTGTTGAATTATTTTTTTTTTCAATTTCATCCCTTCACAATTGATTTTTATATCAGATTTGGTCCTCGTTCTTTTAATTATAGTGTATCTGGTCTTGAATCATTTATCAAGTTTTTTTTTTTAATTTCATCCTTTTCCACTTGGTTTCTATATTAGATTTGGTCATTATTTTTTTAATTGTGATGTATTTGGTCTTGAATTCTTTATTTAATTGATGTGTCTTTGAATTTTATCCATCGACATTTTACTTTTATATCAAATATGGTCTCAATTCTTTTTATTGTTATTTTTAGTTATTCTTATCCTTTTTTAGATTGAATTTTTTTTTCAATTTCATCCCTTATGATTTGGTTTTTTTTATTTTTGTATCAAATTTAGTTCTTTTTCTTTGTAATTCTACATTTTTAAACTGTTCTTTTTAAATCTCTTTTTTTTTATTTGTTTTTTCGAGTTCATCCCTAATTATTTTGGTTGGTTATGAGTTTTACATTGTTATTTTTTCAGGTTTGACTTTTATATTGTGATCCGATCTCATGATCCATATTACAAAATTCTAAAAGTTTGATCGAGTTGACTTCAGTCATTTTTCATTACTTTTAAAAAAAATTCATATATCATCATTGAGTTCATTGAAAATTGGTATTTTTTTATTTTTTTTTAAAATAGATTCATTTGTTACTTTGAATTTTTTTTCATTTTTGGCTTTCAATTCAAGATTTTTATTTGTCCTCGTAATTTTATTTTATTTTGCAAATGAGGTCCTTATTCTTTTAATTGCTATTTCTTTATCCTTTATTTTTTTCATTTCATCATTCAACATTTTAATTATTGAGATTTGATCTTCTAGGTTTTTTTCATTGTTTATAAGCCCTGCTCAGGAGTCAATCTGGGATAATGATCGGGTCACGAGTCGAGTGGGTTGACTCGAGTTAACCTAACCTAACCAAATCATTTTGTTTTATAAAAAAATTCAAAATGATACCATTTTGAAAAGAAAAAAAGGAAAATAGTTAACGGGTTTTGACCCTGTTTTCCTTAGACTAACAAAATCATAGGTTAATCGAGGTTTTTGATAGTCTTACACTTGATCAATTCTCCCTCAATTTCTTTTGAAGCTTGTCCAGATCATAGGTCGAACTGTTAGGTCAAGCCAAGTTTTAAAATAGTTGTTTTTCTAGATGTGATGCTTCCAGTTTAGTCAGTATATGGGGTCATGGGTTTAAAAAGTTTATACAGGTTAATATCATTTCCTTTCTCAATTACATATTTTGAAGTTGTTTGTTTTAAAAAAATGATCTTTGTTTATCTGGATGGCCTAGGTTTCTTTTGAAGTTGCTTTTTTTTATCATTTTTTATTTTGACCTTCAAAATTCATTTTTTTAAAATTAAACTTATTTATTTTCTGTTTTACTTTCTATTTGGTTATCATGTCAGCATGATCATTCTCGCAGGTTTTTGACAACCTCACTCGATTTTGTTGGTGCTTCGTTTTTTTAATATTTTTTAATTTATTTTTTTATGATTTCATCATTTTATATTTTGATTTCTAAAAATTGACGATTATTATTATTTTTAGTTTTTTTTCTATGATATGGAGTCATAGGTTTTTTTCTTTAAAATATAATAACAACATTTGAGCAATTTTTTTTGCGTTGTAAAAACAATTATCCAATCTTCCGCAAAGCACGAGCGATCTATCTAGTTTTTTCTGTACATTCTGCCCAGCATGTTGAGGTGATTTTGTCTAAAAACAGGTGGTTTTACTCTAACAAAGAAAAAAGATGGTATTACCACTTTATGCCTTGACAATATTATTCGAGATTATATAAAATGAGAAAAGTTATGTGTCAAACTCTCATTTAACTCTTATTACGAGATAATTTTATATATAGATGGCAAAATATATACAAATGTTTGCTCCGTACAAAAAAAAGTTGGTATCTTTTAGAGGTTGTTATTTTCTTGAAACCAAGAAGTGATTTAAAAAAAATATTAGAAAATAAGTTATTCCATTAAATTTTGACTTTACTTCTAACACATTGCTAATATAATGTTGTGTTAATTATCATAGTTATATAAGATGCTCGTGAATGATACATAAGTGTGCAAATGTTAATTAATAATATTTAAAATTAAAATCTTTCTTTTGCAAAATCGAATTCAATAGGTTTAGGTTAGGTCATGTGTGTAGTTATTCTAAACCGAATATAATCATGCCTCAAAAAAAACTCAAACCTAAAAAAATTCAAACCCAACACGATTCAACTTTTTTTTATATATATATATATATATATATATATATATATATATATATATATATATATATATGGATTTTGGTTGTAATGTAGAGTACAAAAAGAAAGCATTTTTGGTCAAAGAAAATCGAAAAAGTCTCAAATATGATTTTCAAACAACATTCAAGTTGCGCTAGAAATTTAGCTAAATGTTATATAATAACCTTACCTCAATTGGGTTGATACTTCTTATCATTTTCCAAGAGTTGTCAAGGTTCATAACTTTTAGCAATTATTAGAAGTAGACAATGAACACAAAAGTAACATTCAGAGAACGTTTGGGAACGCGGCTGCGGCTGTATTTTCAAAAAATTTAATTTTTTTTACTAAAATTTAATATAATTTGTATGTTTTGAATCGTTTTGATGTGTTGATGTCAAAAATGATTTTTAAAAATTGAAAAAACATCATTGACATGCATTTTAACACGAAAAGTTATTTTAAAAGCACCCATAACCATACTCCAAACACGCTCTTAGCTAAAATTCAAGATTAACTTGGAGCTCAACTTGGATGTTGTTAGAAAACCATATCCTCTACGTTGGGTTGGATTTTCTTCAACAAAAAATGCTCTCTCTTTATTCCCTACGTTACAACCAAAATCTATATATATATATTGAACTACAACAACTTTATAAAAAAATATTGATGTTTTATCGAGTTTATTAGCTAAAACTTGGCTAAGTAATTTGAGATTTTTAGTATGAGTTTGAGGGTATTTTTATTTTGGTTAAAAGTGCCAATTTTTGTAGATAAAAATGTGAAATATAATGAATAATTGTAACTGATAAATTTATTTGGGTGGTATGTGTTCTTTTATTTTCAATAACTAATTATATCAATCAATTCTTTGAATTGTGAGATATGTCAGCATTTAAAATAAATATTTACTATAAATTAAAGTTATTTTATATTATTAGACTTGTTATTATAAAACATATTTTAGTTAAGAAGCTATTGATATTTCAAGTGCAAAATGATAATATAAAATCTTGATAAAAATATAATTTTAAGTACTAATCAGTATGCTTGAGTCTATCTGGATATTAGTTATGAGAGCCGAATGTGGTTTGAGTTATTATTGTTGTGTTTATAAGTATTAATATGGGGTAAAATTTTGTACATGTATATAATTAATAAA
>Ga0325414_1001580_pt1 | contig 22206 bp, 9 predicted proteins | sample PopdelMetagenome_8_FD_206183 | JGI IMG/M metagenome (GOLD analysis project Ga0325414, IMG submission 206183) | Populus deltoides microbial communities from Bellville, Georgia, United States - Leaf-PdKOR-R3 | ecosystem: Host-associated > Plants > Phyllosphere > Phylloplane/Leaf | place: USA... | reverse complement strand
ATTAAATGATTATGGACATATCTAAACTAATTATCTTTATCTTGAGTCATCAAAAGAAATTAGATAGTCAAAAGCTAAGTATCTATTACATTTCTTCATAAGTTCTTGCAATCACCACAAATATATCTTTTTACTTCATTATTTCTTCAACTTATATTACAAAATGAGTTTTCTATTTAAATTTTTAAATCTTTAAATTAAATAACATTTATATAATTGCATAAAAACATAGAGTTACATTCAAGAATAATTAGATGAGAAAGTAATTTTACATTTATAAGAAAAAATAGAAGAAAGACCATGTACACATTTCTTATTTAGTACCACAACCATTCAACCCTTGAAAACACAATCATATTGGTTTTTCAACATAATATATGTATTATATGCTTCAATTCTAATTAGTGATTTTATGTCTAATTTCAATTGATATTGTTAACATTTATAAATACTAATTTAAACTCAACTTGATATTTTTTGAAACACTATAAATTTTATTTAATTCATTTTTATTTGAAAAACCATTTTTTAAATTTTAATAAAAAAATTAATCATATTATAATTCTTATTAACAACCTAAACTCTCTTAGGATCAATAAAATTTATGAGCTTAAAAAATCCCTTTATATAAAAAAACAAATTTCTAAGTTTAGTTTACTTAAAATTTTTAATTCAATCCTGATTGAATTAGAATATTATAAAAAAATACAATTTTGAATTAACCAATGCAATTCAAACCTAATCCAATAAAAATTTTTAAGTTTAGGAGAAAAAAATAATTTTAATTTTTTTAATTTTATGTATAAAATTAATTCATAATTAACAACAACACCATAATTAAAAGAAGGGCATCTATCCTGGAAATTGGGATCAAGGTAATCAATAACCCTAAATATTTAATAATTTATCTAATACCACTGTTGAGTTTCATAAAAAAAAATATAAATCCAATAAAAATAGTAATTTTAAATTTTCAAGAGTTTCATGAATCTCATTAGATAATTTTAGGGTTAATTAGAGTTTGGGCAATGATTACCTGAAAATCAATTCTATTTTATAAGGTTTTATTAATTTTTTAAAATTAGATTATTATAAATCACAAGCCATCCAATTATCTGCACGAATAATCAAATCATAAAATCTTAAATTCTTTTAGGAGAGAGCTTGAAGTGCTATGTATCTCTCTCGTTTTTTTTTTAATTGTGTGTAATGTATCACCGTGCTCTATATTACATTCATCTTAAAAAAAAATGAGGCATATTATTCTTTTTATAGGAAAAAATTAATAATTATTAATGACAAAATATTGGTTTGTCCTTTGAAAAATATAACATACTTTATTTCTAGACAATTATTAGAAATTTATGCAATCAATTTTTTATTTGATTTTTCTAAGTTTAAAATTGTAAATTTCATGTATTTAAAACTTATTTAATCAAGTCATACTTGATTAATTATTTCAGTTTAATTTCTCAACAATGATTCTTAATACGTTTGACTTATTATGTTTCTAATAAGTTAGTTCAAATATAAATATTAATTTCAATTAAAATAGAATTAGATAAATTAAATAATTTAACTTTATTGCTACACGAGATGTAGGTAGATCTCTGAAATGGTCGTTGTTGGATTAAAAAAAATATATTTATTGGAGTCTGTACTAGTTTTTCAAGGAGATTAAGAATTTTAAAGTATGCATTGGTTATATAGATTCAAGTAATGAGTTGATTATGCTTAAAAAAAAATAAAAATTATCTTTATTGCATCAATACAAATGAATTGTTATCTTAACAATGTGTTTTTTCTAAATTCATTTCATACATGTCATTAACTATCCAATTATTTTTTAAATTTATTTGCAAATTATTGTTGATGAATAATCGTTGAGTTAATGTTGCCCCTCAAATCAATTGTCTCACAATTCAATAAATTTTCGCAAAGCAAGATGAAACTATTGTTGTACTTAACTTTTATAGATCCTTGATTTCAGGAAAATTTGTCAACTCATTATTGAACTCATTTTAAGGTTAAAAATATCATGTTAGGTCTATGTTGATTGCAAAAAACTAGAAGATACGTTGATCTCACTATTAAAATCCAAGTTCACTAAAAACATTATGCTAACTTAATGAATACCGTTTCGTATAAATTTTCATTCCAAGAGACCTATTTCTTGAAAAATCATGAATGCATAACTCAGATGGTAACTTTAACCTTTTTATATTATTATTTGATGACCCTATGCATCCATTGAAGGTTAAAAAGGATCCTTCTAGCAAGAAGGATATACTTGGCAAGTAGTTGACTGCATCCGATGAAACATATTAAACTTGATATATAGGCTTCAACATTTTTTGCTGCCTTTCTAAATAAATTTTTGTTAAGACGTCTCCTTCATTCCTTAAGTAAACCTTCTCATATATCTGTTCTTTCTTACACAAATATCATTACAGTGTTCGAAGACAACCAGCTGTCAACATTCCCAATAAGTCCATGGTTTTATTATTTTATATTTTGCAAAAGATGCTATATATTATTATTATTATTATTATTATTATTATTATTATTATGAATTCAACTTAAGCTTTTATACCTAAAATATTGGCTTTGATTATTACAATAGTCTTGTCACCTATGCTGCGTTGTGGATCTAATTCTAAGGTTATTTTAAACATAATAAAAAAAATAAATTAAAGTTGTGGATGCATTTTTAAATATGGTGATTTTTAATTAAAATACACACATACATACATATACATATACATATACATATACATATATATGAACAAATAAACCAAAAAAGAGTTATTAATGAAAAACTAATTTTTCTCCTAACAAAAAGACAGATGCGTAAGAAAGGATTTAACATTGATTGTTTTATTTATTTTATCTTTGGGGTTATTTTTTTTCCAAGAACAAATGAATTTTAATTTTATAAATACATCATACAAATACAAATTAATTTTATAAAATATAAAAAGAAAAAAATTAAAAATAAATTACATTAATCTCTTTAAAATATTATATAATAAAAAAATAACTACTGTGAATTAAGCAATTAAAAAAATAATAGAAGAAAGAGTATTAATTAAAATTTAAATAAAAATATATTGCAAAGGAAAAAAATAAATAAACAATGGAAGGTATCAATTAAGATTATAAAAAAAGAGAAAAAACAAAAGATGAATCAAGGTGATTGAAGGAGCCTAGCAAGTTAGGCGCGCGCGCCAAGCCGACAGCCTAAATTAATCCTAGACGCATCTAAGCTGTTTTTTTTTTTTTTTTTTTTTTTTTTTTGGGAAGGAGCATCGCTTGTTCATTCCCTATAATGTATGACCTATCATTGTCTACAATATATTTTGGTCACTTCAAAGTTTAGAAACCCAAAATCTCATTTTCAGCTTGTTTTGAAATTATAAATACATCATGCAAAATGCAAATATCATTCTTTAAGTATTATAAAGTTAATTTTTTTAAAATAAGTATTATTTAAAAAAAATGAACTAAATAATTTAAAAAACACAAGAGAAGGAGTATGAATTAAAATTTACATAAAAAATTCATGCAAAGAAAAACATAAATAAAAAGGAGGGAGGGTATTAAATTAAAATTAAAAAACACAAATAAAAAAATCTAGATACCATTGGGCCTTGCAAGCTAGGCTCTTACTCCTAGCCAACATAGGAGACTAGGCATGCCTGGCCTAGAAGCCAAGGCCACGCGTTCGGATTGTTTTAATTTTTAATTTTTTAGTTGTCACCTAGCCCTTATTTAAAAATAAAAAATAAAAGCACATGATGCGACATTTCAAATCCAATTTTTGACTAATTGAGAGATGGTTGGAAAATAAGACTAGGTTTTTTTGTACCAAAAAATATGTTTTTCAATCTATTTTTACTTAGAAACACCTAATAAATTTTTTTATAGTGCTAATAAACAAGTTTATCAACTCAAAACACAACAAAATTGATCCAAATATACAAAATCAAACTAGAAAAAACAAATCTCTCTCAACCATGATGAAGTTTATTCAACAAGTTGAAGGTTAAAAAACACTTCAATGGAACTCATCTCATAAAATAAAACTTGTTGATACTAAGATTAACTTTTATTTATTGCTAGAATACAACCAACCGCTTTAAACCATAACTTATTGAATTTGTTATTAAAAGATTCAATTGAAAAAAGTAGTTTATAAATGACAATGAAAAAAATTATTCTAGTATATTAGTTAATATTAGATCATTGGCTCATGTAATACTGCGAGTTTGATCAAAGTGTTTTTAAACATACAAAAAAAAAAAAACACATCCGGGAATTGTTAACGTTTTGCTAGTAATATATATATATATATATAGAGGTTGACCTGATATGACTAGATTGACTTGATGGGTCTAAAAGCAACCTGAATGATTGGTAAAAATATAGTTCGATTCACAAAAATTCAAGACAACTTTTTTTTTTTTAAATAATATGAAAACAACAACATATTAAATCGGTCCTCGCAAACATAGGTTAACTTGCCAAATCCCGACCTGGATCATAAGATCATGATAACCCCATATAAAACAAATAAAAAAATTATGAAACTCAATTTTCAATCAACTCAATATTGAAGAAAAGAATTGAAAAAGATTAATTAAAAAATAGCAAAAACAATTGACCTGCGTTAACATGTCAAACCCGTGATCTAAATTATAGAAAGTAAGAAAGAAATAACTTGAGTCAATTCGGGTTAACTTGCCAAACCTGCGACCAAGATAATGAGACTGCGATAACCCCATATAAAGCAAATAAAAAAACTTATGAAACCTAATTTTCAATAAATTCATTATTGAAGGTTAAAAGTTAAAGAAAAATCTATCTAAGAACATGACACAATAAAACAAACTGAATCTGACTGAGTTAACCTGTAAAACACATGTCTTGAGTCATACAATCAAGATAACCTTATAAAAAACAGATGATGACAAGCATGAGAAATCAACAAGAGGAACAATAACAACAACAACAATAAGCTTAATAGAAAACAAGAAGGGAATTGTTTCAATATTTACAATAAATATCTGCAAAGGTAGATAATCTAGATTGGGTCGTACTTGAAACCCAAGCTCATAAACATAACTCAAAACAATAAAAAAACAAATAAAGATCAAACAAGATTTTTTTATTTGAATTTGATGAAGAACACGAAGAATGTGTTGCGATGTCATGATCACACAAATTAGTAACCATAACTTAAACAAATAAGATTGTATAGAGTAAGCAAGTGGTCGATCCCATGAGGAATATATAGTTCAAATTTTTATGCTAAATGATTCAAAGTTAGGGGGTTTTGAGGTTATCTAAAGTATGTTAGGGTAAACAAAATAAAGTAATCAAACTGAATTAAATAAACTAAAATTTATTAAGAGAAAAACCTTGGTCTCAAATAAACATCCACCGATAAAAATCAAAACTGATGATTGAAATGAAACGTCAATTTATATTCTGAATATTTATCCTTTTTAAATACTAGTCAGTTAATCAATCCGAAGTATAACTAACCCTAACTATTAAACAACCACAATATCCACACTAGTAATTTTATTTAATGACATCCTTAAGAACCAGATAGGTTGATAAATCGAAACAACTTAACTGTTTGCAGTCTATGTTCAATTTAATTGAGTGTTTTCCCTAAAATTAACAATATAGAGCCGCCATAATTATTAAACTTAGTTGCTTCATAAGTTAAATATCATAACTTTGGTTTTGATAACAAACTTAGCAATAAACTAGGTAGAATAATAACTTAGAGTCCACTCTAAAAATCAAATTAAACAATCATAACAAATAAGCATAGGAAAACATTCATACTCATCATATAAACTGAAGAGAAAATATAAAATAGATCTCATAATTTTTTGAAATTTGAAGGCTTCTCTATAATTTCAACTAAGAAAAATAACTTAGCCTTGCATGACTATAGAAAAACTAAGGAAGAGAAAAGATGAAAACATAATTTCAGGTATAGGAAAAAAGGTTAAAGTTTCTTTGTTTTTCAGGCCACCACCTTTTTTCTCTCTCTTTCCTTTTTATCAGATAGAAAACCTTATTCCCCACACTATTACTAGTTCTTTTGTATCCTAAAAAAAATAGGAGTCCTTTCCAAAGTAGACAATCTATAATCAAGTAGTATAATAACTACTTTCCTATAAAGAATGAAAAATAGTCTTGCATAAAATCTTCAAGTTTTGATTTTGGACTTAGTGAAGTTAATTTTCCCAAATAAAGACCTTTTTCCATATGAAGAAATAATTGTCATGTCGGTTTGATAGGTCTTTGAGTCAGGAATCTAACAAAATTGAGTTTGATTCAAATGGACTTCTTTAACTCAAGATAATCAAGTCGGAATGGTTGAAAATTAAAACTAGTAGAATACGAGACTTGTCTTTGAAGGCTTCAATTTCCATGCTATTTCTTCTTATTTTCTTGCCATACATGTATAGAAAGATAAGAGTGTTAGATTTCTAATGCCACTGAAATCATTTTATTTTGACCTCTACAGCTCAAGTTCTATGTAAAACAACGATGTAGGTCAAATTTGACAATATTTAACACAGGTTGGAACATGGTCTGAATTTTATCTCCAAATTACTCCTTTTCAAATCTTACATCCAAAACCTTAAAAACATTAAAAAAAATCAAGACATTTTATATAAAAACATGAACACAATACTAGGTAAATATAAGTAAAACTATCAAATAATATGGTTGCATCAAAACGTCATAACAAGAAACCAAAAAGGTTTGTTCGATTTATAACCAAATATAACAAATCAAGAGATATAGGGAGGTTGAAATCATGAAAGGATCAAAACATTACCATCTACTCACTTCATTTATCATTGGATCATCATTCATTTGGTCAGAGAAAATTCTTATTCAAAAACCAAAACCCTAAGATTAAAACACTTTAAAACAAGTTATAAATGCAAGAGATCCTTAGATTATTGGTTGATGGTGTCATGTGAAGATGCTAATGCAAATAAAAGGATAAAAAATGATCTAAATCATGGAGCCAAGACAATGTTCTTCCCAATAACACTTCCTAGAAAACCTAGAAATGCCGAGGAAAAGAAGAACAAGCTGCCAACCAAGAAAAAAACATTAAGCGCCTAGAAAATGGCCTCGACCTATCTACCATAGCTTAAACATGTTTACTATGAAATGCTGAAACCATCAAAACAATAGTAAACAAAAGATTATAGGAAAAAACAATAAGCAAAAACCAAAGACATCAAGCAGAAAAAACCTCTCCCTATATATAAACAATGTTCCATTGATTATAAACAAAGTCTTGAAGCTTAAATAACATGCTTATAACTTCAGCAAAAACAACAAACAAAACTACAATAAACTAAACCATAGAAAAAAATTCAAAACCTAACATGTTGTCACAACTTCAAACAAAGTTAGCCTAGCATCAAAACTTGCAAAAACAACATTCTATAATAACATTTGTCATTCCATAATCATATTCTAACACATCAAAACAAAGTAATAAACAAAACTTGAGCATATAAAAGCTATATTCATAGCATGTTTAAACTTTCGAAAACAATAATCATGGCTTTCAAAGTAATAAATGATTTCAAATGATACATAACAAACATCACAAACAATAATATAAAGATAAAAATAAGGAGGGAGGGAGTGTGCTCATTGAGCTTCACCCCCTCATCAAAGTTTGAAAGCTTACCAAGCAATGAAAAAATTGATTCTTTCTCTGGATTCCTTGCTTCTTTCCTCGTGATTTCTAGCTTCTTCTCAATATCAAAAGGACACTCTCATTCTTTGTTTTTTTTTAAAAAAAATCTTTGGTACTTTTCTTTCCTATTTATTCTAAGTGTTATATTGACTTTTTTTTATAAAAAAATTTCTCTCCTTTTCTTTTCTGTGATTTTTTCTTTGTAGTTTCTTTTCCTTCTAGTGATGTGCTCAAGAACAACCTATTATAAGCAAAATAAAAAAAATTCAAAACCATGGTGGTTTTGTCAAGAGTTTGTTAGAGAAGATTCTTGCTCATTCTCTCATTTAACCTTCATAGAAAGGTGCATCCTGGTTCTTTTTTTATCATTTTATAAGCTCAAACCTATCTAGAGAAGGTAGCCATGAAGATTAAACAAAAATGGTGGTTTTCTTCTTCAATGATGGCTAACCAAATAAGCTACTTTGGAGAGATTATAATGACTAACTAGATGTAAATGTGAGATAAGAGCAGATAATTCTTTTAGAGGGAATGCATATCTACCATGAGGATCAAATCTCTACTGATTTGGAGGTTTAGAACTTCACATTCTTTGATTGGAAAGCGAGCTCTCGATCAGTTTAAAACTATCAAATGCAGGGGAAGTTGATTAGAGACAATATATTGGCTGAGTTCATTGAGCCAAAATAGGTATAAATGTGTGATGAAGATAGTTAATCCTTATAGAAAAGGTGTTTATCAGTCCATTAGTGGTGATTTGAGCCTATGAGGTGGTTAGAGATGGCATGTTCATTTGTTTGAAGATGGCGACCTAGTCGGCCTTTTCAACTGAAAAAAGAAGATAAACAAAGACTAGACGACATGTCACTCATTTTCTTCATTAAAGATGAGTGACATGTCGTTCCAATTAAACCTTAGAAATTAGGTTTTTCTAATTAAGGTTTTTGCAAACTTCAATTTGGCCCCAGTTGTTTCAATTCTGGCATAAGCATTCATAATTTACACTGAAACTTCTTAATATTTTCAATCCCACCCCTAAAAACTTTGATTTGATACCTTTTGTTGTTACTCATTTTTGGACCCCACGTGCTGGAGACAATGTATACCTTTTTTGAACCAAGTGTAGGAGTTTAACTCATGTTTGCTGGAGGATTGACAAAAATAGAGAAAGAAATATTTTTTTTCGAAAACCTGTTTGAGCTGTTTTCTGCTCTCTTTATCCTTCCCCTTTGCTGCCAAAATCATCAGGTTTTCTTAGACTGACTAGGGGTCTTCATAATGCTAAATTCATTCCTTCGTTATCTTGTTTTTTAAAGTTGGATAAATCCCTTAACTTTTGCACTAAAAAAAAACTGATTATGTTGCTATTGCAATTTTTTGTTCCAAATTAGGCTATGATTCTGACTTAGTTTCGTATGATATCTGACCATCCTAGCTATATTCTGTCACTCATGGCATGTTGAAAAATTGACCTACACCTTTATTGGGTCCTAGGGATCACTGATCATAGGGCAGACTCTTAGTCAGATTTGGATGCTTGGCATTGTTAAATCAAGAACCTTTTAGACCAACGAGATTACTACCAGATTTTGTTCTTTAAAATTTTTTTATCTCAACTCGACTCCATCAAAGTTGTAGTCCTAGATGCGTAGATAAATTTGGGCTTTTGAATCGCTTGATTTCGATATCAGAAGCTCAAGATATTCCCGTTTGAATATCTAGTGTGAAAGTAGGGATTCCTGCCGCGAGAAGGATCCTGACCCGATTTTCGCACTAAAAACTCTATTTCTGTCATAAATTATGATGATTTGTTCTTAGGTCATACTCTCAGTCATATCTGGATTCTTGGCATTGTCAGTTTCTAAATCAGATCAGGAGACACTTTTTGATCAACCAGATTACTGCCAGATTCTGTTCTTTAAAATGATTTTATCTTTCTTCGACTCCTTCATCAAAGTTGTAGTCCTAGATTCGTAGATAAATTTGGGCTTTTGAATCGCTTGATTTCAATATCAGAAGCTCAAGATATTCCCATTTGAATATCTAGTGTGAAAGCAGGGATTCCTGCCGCAAGAAGGATTTTTTCCCTAAGTTCGCGGGACTGATTCTAAGGATTTTTTTGGGATTAAGGACTGAATCGAAAAGTGCTAAAATAAGGGATTGAATTGAAGAAGGATATTGAAAGCTGGAGAGGGGGGCTGGATCATCATAAATGACAGGATTTTTACCACATCAAATAAGGAAAATAAGACTTTGCCGCTGCACCCTCCATCTGATTTCTTTCTTCTTTTTTTCTCTGCAAATTCCTGCTGTTTTTCATTTATCATCACACCTGATTTTTGGAGCTGCAACCACGTTTTTATTGCCTCATTTTAAAGGGAGCAGCTGGCTCTATGGAAGGAAAGAAAAGAGCCACACCATCCTCTAACTAGGAAAGAAATCACTGCTGATCACAGAATCATAATCAAATATTCTAGTTTCCTATTTCTGCTCACCCGATATGACACCCTAGAGTTAATGTAATTTTTGTTTCCTAAACAAAGCCATGTATAGGCTATATAGAAGCCTCGACTGCTGACCTAAAGGGGGGAAGAAAAATAGAAAAAGAAAGGAGAGAACAGAGAAAAACGAGAAAAGAAAGACAAGAAGAAACGAGAGAGAGGCAAGGCAGAGAAAGCCATAAGAAGGACACTGTCGAAAGCAAGGAAAAACACAAAGGCAAGGGCGACAACTCCACCAGCACAACACGCCTTCATCGCCATCATCTTCGTCATCTCGCGAGAAAGCATCAGCAGAAGGAGAGAAAACAAAGAGACCGAAACCGGCGTGGCCTATCTGTTTCGCTGTCCCAGAAGCAGCAACCATTGGCTGAGCGCAGAAGCTTCAGCACCTGTCGTCTTGGTCCGTCTCAACACTAGCTTTCAAGAAAAGAAAAGCAAAAAGAAAGAGCATAAAAAGAAGAGAAAAACAGAGAGAAAAGAGCAGAAAAAAACAGCCAAAGATGTGCAGATAAAACGCGGAGAATAGGAGTTTCTGTTCGCGACTGTGAAAAGAGAAAAAAAGGAAAAAGAAGGCAAAAAAGAGAAGGAGGGAAAGAGAAGAGAAGAAAACAGGAAGAAGCAAGGAAAAGAGGCCAAAACCAGTGTGGCCATTGTTTTTTTTTTTTGCAAGAACCAGTAGCCAGCGACCGGGTGCAGCAACTGCAGTGCCATCTCCTTCGCCTGTTTCAGCGCCAGGTAAGTCCATGTATTCTCTTTGCTTTACATTTTAATTATATATGTTACTGTGCAATCTTTTGTTGTTACTGTTCAAGTGAATTATAATTCACTTGAACAGTTGTTTAAATTTTGTGTCCTGCCGGTCCCCTGTTGAGGCAAGTGACCTGGCCGGACCTAATTCTTTTTTTTTTGAAAAAATAAAAGAAAGAGAAAGAGATTTATTTTCTAGAATATTTATTTTAAAGTCTGAATTTTTTTATGTTGTAAAAAAATATATACCAATCTCGTATTTAGAATATCCGGTTTTCGACGCAATTGCGGCAAATATACATATATATCAAAATTTGTTTTCTTATGTGTTGCATACGACCAATACCCTAACATTTTTTGAATGCCTTTTTTATATACAAAAAATATTGAAAGTTTTGAAAATGTGTTTTCACATGGATTTCTTAAACACAAAAAAATTTGTTTTCTTGCATTTCTGGATTTTACAACATGTTTGTAAAACTCCAAAGGGTATTGGCCAATATTCCAAAAAAAATACAAAAATCTTATTTTGAGAGAATTCATCTATTATTCACCGCTAATATTTGGATAAAGAAATCCTTAAGGGACGAATATCCAAAATATTATTGGGAATAATTTGTTATTATTCATTGTTAAATTTTGGATAAAGAAACCCTAAGTGGTAAATATCCAAAATAATTTTCTAGGAATAATAAGTCATCACACATCTTTGAAAGAAGCCTCAATTATAATTGAATACATTTCAAATTTTGACTCCACGGTTTACGAGCCGTGAAAGTATGAAACACTAAGGCAAAAAGAGGCTTTTTAAAGCGCTCTGAATTTCCTTAAATTTCTAAATCTTTATCCTCCCTACTTGCGATTTATGAGTCGCAAACTCTTGAAATACTAAGGGAAAAATGAGCTTTTAAAGCACATGAAATCTCCTTGGATTTCTACCTTAATAAATTTAATTTGAATCAAACACAGATTTCAAGAGATCTGCATTGGTTCTCCTTGGCATTTTGTAGACATATCTAAAGGTATGATCAATATTGGCCAAAGGTTCTTCCTTTTAGACTTTCAACCCAAATCCATTCATCATAGCAAACCTATCCAAACACCAACACCATAGCAATTATAAAGCAAACCAAACACCAAGCAGCTTACCTTAGGTAGGGCATACTAGGGGTGCTAATACCTTCTCTTTACGCAACCAGTCCCTTACCTTAGAATCTTCAAAAGACCAGTCAAGGTTCCTAGTGATCATAATACTAGGTGGCGACTCCCTTATTCACAATAAAACAAAGACCCCAAAACCAATCTAGGATTGCCGCTCCGCCGCGAGGGTGTGACACCTCTGATTTGAGCGCCCTTTTCAAATTGGTTCTTGGTTTCTAAATTGTTCAAATTGACCTCTATCAACCATCAAAATTTTAATTTCTTTCAAATTGACCCTTGAATTTCATTGGTTTCAGTCCTTGAACTGATACGAACTATGTCAAGTCCGAATTTAGCCTTAAAATGTTTGTTAATCAATTTTGTGAGATTAGACATATCTCTCAAACCGTATGTCAAAACAAGTTAATATTTAACAAGGAGATACTAGACACATGGAAATATCAATTTTTGAAGTTTCGGGTCAAATGAAGTTCGAGAACATATTATTTTAAAGGGTCGAAGTTAATAGACAAATCTTGTCAAATCTGCTAAAATACACCTTTGTGTAATGTTTGGGACATAACAAGAGCTACAAGTGGATGTTTTCTGTGATGCAAGATTTTCTAGAAACTAGACATCATAAGCTTTCTAACCATATATTGTAGGCATATTAATTCATCCAGACAAGAGAGAATGATGTGTTTGAAGTCAGATTGAAAAATCAAGAATGTTGTGAAAATTGGAGATTCGGGCTACATGGAGGAATTTTGGCATGAAGTCTTTGTTTTTATTATCCTATTTTATTTATTTAACGCCGAATAATTATTGTTAATTTAGGTTTGTTCTGTCCCATTAGAAATTGTTTAAAGGTTTATTTCATTATTGGACTTACGGTAGTTGATTACTAGTTTAGGTCTATTAGCTTGCAACCGAAAAGGGATCCTTAAGGGTTAGAGGATAATATATTATGTTTTTTATATGTAAATTTCAATAGCAAGTTGGAGAATAAATGTGAGTTTTTCTTTTGTTTCCTTGTGGCAAAACAACTTTTCTTTGTATGGACAAAGATCGTACACTCACTTATCAAAGATTAACTGGTTTCATGACATCATTTGCATACTTAAGGTTCTTAGATACATGGTTAAATCTAGGTCTAAGTCTTTTTCCAATACATTTGGTTCTTGGGTACAGGGTTACCTTTGGGTCAAAGTTCTATCAAACTTGATTTTTGGTTTTCCAGGTTGTTATCTACTTTGTTAAGGGTTGCTTGGTCATGTGATCAAGATGTTCATATCAGTTGGTATCAGAGTTAGGATCCAAAAATCAGGTTATATTCTTTATTTTTTTCTTATTAGTTTTGGCTTCCTTAGGTTTAATTATCTTTGATTCAGCTTTCGATTATCTCGTGTCTAGAGCTTGGTAGTTTGCATCTAGGGTTTCTTTAAAAAAAAAGTTATTTTAGTTTGTTGTTGTATCATAATATATCAGTAGCATAAAGAGTCCAAAAAAAAAAAAAGAAGAAGAAGAAAAACATCCTAAAGTCATATTTGTCAAATTTACCACAAAACACAAACAAGGGTGAATTTGGAACAAACCAATTCATAAAATTCTCATATTTTAGACACTGGTTCTAGGAGTCCTAATCGCATGTCATATAAAACTTGAGCTCATTTAGAGATCATTTTCCATAGTAACCCAAGTCAGGATTAAAACTTGTCGTAATAGGTCAAATTCGTATCAGAAGGGAATCTTGGGACAACTAAATTTGGAAAATTCTAAAGATTTATACATTGGGTTTTAAGGTTTTAATCGCACCCCATATGAAATTTGAGGTTATTTTTAGTTCGTTTGCTATAGGAACTAAATTTGAAATTTGAACTTGTCGTAAAGGGTCTAATTTGCTTCAGTAATTCAAACTTGTTTTGCTGCTGTTATTTTTCAATTATAACAATATAATAACATTATAATTTATATATTTAGGTGTTAGTAATTTGAATATTTTTTTCTTTTACGCACTTGAAATATGATAAAATCAAAGATGTTGTCTAAAAGTGAGTGGCATAAAGAGTACTCAAAAAGATATGCTTCAAAGTTGAGTTCACATACTCTCAAAATATCTTATGATCTCATATCTTGAAAATTAGACTTTCTTTACCCTTTTATGAGCATGAATTAAACCTTCGATAGTTTTCTTTGCTGGAAAATATTTGAATCCATTAAGAATTCTTTCCTTAAACTCACTGCAAGGATCAAAATACAATGCTTTGGGGTTAATATGAATGTAGTTTTACCTGATAAACATAGGTCCCTTTTTCTTAATGGACTTTGTTTCTTAAAGCTTTAATCTTTGTAGCAATTTTTAATGGCTCCTCTGTTTTGGTCTACTCAAGCTATAACTTGTAGAGTTTGATCTATGGGAAAAGGACGCTCATTTGATGAGCTTTGATGATCTTTTCCTATCCTATTATCTGGTCACCTTTGTCTCATTGATCAAGGCTCCCCTACTTATCATTACAATCATATGAGTATCACCGTTAGGGTGTCATGACCACCACTAAGTATTCATTATACCTGCTCTATGATAGCTTTCCTGGTTATATCTAAAGTTCTCATAAGACATTGGAGGATTTAAACAGCTTGCTTCCCATTTTTTTCCTCTTTGAAATTGAACTATATATTAGCCAACCTTGTTGAGTTTCTTAAATTGCCCCAGCCTAATCATGCCCCATGTATTTTATCTTGTTTTGTTTGCTTGGTCTTTCTCAAGGATGATATTATTCAGAAGATGTTTGGTTCTTGCAAAACATCGATATCATAGAAAAATCTTTGAAATTTCAAAGTTATCTCCAAATGCAAAAAACCATTTCGATGCAAGTTTAAAACAAATTTGTTTCAAAAAATTCAAGCAAATCTCATGGACAGGGTTTCATGAAGGCTGAATTTTAGATTTTTTTCAAGTTTTTCTCTTAGTAGAAATGTGAGGTTACCTTATGTTTTCATGATTTGTTGGTCAAAAGGCTCGAGTTTCAACTTAAGAGTTTCAGAGAATAGAAAATCTTTGAAGCATTCATTTCATTGTATGAATAATGAAACATAACCATATTCTTTTGAAGAACTCATTTGGCATGGGAGAGCATTACTTACCAATATAGATTGCTTACTATTGATTAAAAAGGACTTTATCAAGCATGTAATGTGGATTTTGGTTCTTCATTATGAAAGAAAATGATATTTATAGGCCCCAAAGGTGTTTGAGTTTCTAAAGACTCAGGATTATTGTCATTGTGTCTTTTTTTTCTTTCATCGTGTTTCCATGATTTACCCTTTTTTATTGAATTGGCAGGGCAACCTTGATCTATTTTGACCTTGACTTGGTCATTTTTTCTTTCACTTGGGCATGCTCCCCATCATTTGGATTTCTTGGGTTTTTTTTATTTTTTTTTAAATTTGATTTTGAGCATCATCATCATCATTTTTCTTTACACAACATGCCCAACCTTTTTTAATCTTTGAATATTTGCGTGCCTTGTTTGCTTCTATTTGGGCACTTTTGATCTTTCCATTGATTATTGAGGATTGTATAATTTCAAGGTCAAATTTCATATTCCTCATACTTGTGCATAGTATGGGGTGTGATCCAAGTCAGAGTTCTTTTGCAAGAAGAATTTTATTAGGTTTAACGATGACTTACAAAGGATATTTTTCAAGTATTGTGAAAGGAATATCAAAAATGGTTTTTCATCATCTCAAACGCATGCGTTTAGGACTAGTAAGTTTTGTTTTTATCCATTGTGATTAGTTAGACATGCAAATTAGTTTCCATCAAATTAAAGTATACATCATTATTCAGCCAACTAAAACCCAGCTTCAGAGTTAGTATGAATGGTTTTCTTGGTTCATTTTTCAGGTTTCTAAGCATTTGGTCACCTCATTATAAGATTTGTTTGATAAATCTTAACCTCGCTTGTTAAAAACAAATACCAATTTGACCTCTAAATTTGTACTAGAAAGTTATGATTTCCTAAAAACTTTGATTGAAATTTGTTTGATCTTTTGCAAAAATCAAGTTTTTTGAGCTTATGAGATCACGTGAAAGGCTATTTGAAATTCTCTTAGAGTTTTAGATATACTAATGAATTGTTATTTGATATTAATCGATTCCACGACAAAGTACATTATGCATAGTATTTCTTTACAATATCAGAGTTTATAGGCTTAGGTTAATCATCTTCATCCATTTTGGTCAAAATCAAAGCCCATAAAAAAAAAGGCTTTCTACACCATGTATAATCCTTTATAGTTTGGGGCCTATTTACTCCGATCTTCTTTTAGGTTTGACAAGATTGTTTTCAATATGAGGTCTCCCTCACCCTTGAGTTGACCTTCTAGTTGTACACCTTATCTATTCTGCCCTGATACAGTTGGTGGTGACAAATTGTTGCTAGTCTCTTCTCAATGATTAGATTCAACTATTTGAATTTTAGCTTTATCCATTCTGATGCTTCCAAATCTACATCATTTAGAATTATAAATGATGGAATCTCTACCTCTATGGGCATCACCATATCCATTACATATGCCAAAGAGTATGGAGTTGCACCTGTAGAAATCCTGAATATGGTGTGGTATGCATGAAGTGCGTATGGAAGCATCTCATGTCAATCTTTGTAGGTGACCACTGATTAGTATTTAAAAGTGCATTCTCATTAAGGTTTTATATTATCATATTGCACTAAAGTATCATTAAATTCCCTAACTAAAACATGTTTTATAATAACAAGTCCGATAATATAATATATCTTTAATTTATGGTAAATGCTTGTTTTTAATACAAGTATATCTCACAATTCAAAGGATTGATTGATGTGATTAACTATTGAATTAAGAAGACAAAGAAAGGGCTAAGAGAAGAGATGCTGGTTTAAACTGGAACATCATTCGGTTATTGGATCATAACTGGAGCTATAGACCTTGGATTTAGGTCTGTTTTATATGGATGGAAAGCTAAGACATATACCTAAAACTTTCATGAGGAATCCAAGACTCAATTCTGCCATTTTCAAGTTCAAATCTTAGCATCAACGGAGAAGTCAGAATCTGTCCTGCAACTCAGACACTATTTGGTGTTCATCTCATATCTTGAGTTCTAGAAGTCTAAATGAGCTCTTTTTTTTTTGTTGGAAAGCTGAGATAATTGCCCACAACTTTCATAGGTATAATGGACTCTAATTATGATGTTAGCAATGATGTTTTGGCCAGCCAACAATATCAATAACCAGTAACCAACAATGTCAATAACCAGCAACCAACAATGTCAAAAACCAACTACCAAATCAATGGTTGGCCACCAACTAAATAGTTTGTCAACCAATCAATAGTTCCAAATTTTAGCTTATAAAAGGAGGCATTTGCCATGTATTTAGTCATCTTGGTTTTCAGATCAAGATCATGTTCTTGCTTTCTTTCTTTATATCTTTGTAATGTTCAAGTTTTCTTTCAAGCTATATAACGGGTTATATAAATCAAACCCCTAAAAAAAACCTGTTACTTCTTTCTTTGTTTTAAGCACTAGGATACCCTGGATAGCCTTTACTTTGTCTAGATCAACCTCTATCCCTTGACTGTATACTATGAAGCCTAATAATTTCCTTGTTTTTACCCCAAATGAATACTTGGTTGGATTTAATCTTAATTGAAACTTCTATAGTCTTTCAAACAACTTCCTCAAGATTTGCACATGATCTTCTTTTTCTTTTTTGTTTTAGTAAGTATATCATCCACATATACTTTCACTTCTTAATGCATCATGTCATGAAATAAAATTACCATTGCTCATTGATAAGTGGCCCTAGTGTTTTTCAAACCAAATGGCATCATATTACAATAAATTATTCCCCAAGGTGTAACAAAGGTATTTTTTTATTTATCTTCCTTGGTCATTTCAATCTAATTATATCCCAAAACTTCATCCATAAATGAATAAGTGATACTTTTTGTGGTATTGTCAACCAATACATCTATATGGGGTAAAGGAAAATCATTATTTGGGCTTGCTTTATTCAGATCTTTATAATCTACACATATCCTGATTTTTTCATCTTTCTTGGGAACCACCACTACATTAGCCTCTTATTGAGGGAAGTGGATCACATCTAAGAATCTTGCATCCCACAACTTCTGGATTTCAACATTTACTTTGAGTAGCATGTCCAGGCGCATCCATCTCAACTTCTGCTTAATAGGTTTTCTACCTTCTATTAAGGGAATTCTGGTACCACAATGTTAGTACCTAAATCGAGCATGTTTGCATATGACTAAACAAAAATGTTTGCATACTCTTAAATACAGAGACCAAATTTTCCCTTTCCTCAACCATGAAAGGAGTATCAATCTTCAACTCTTTTTTATCTTGTTTAGTGTCTACATTTATTACTTCTAATTCTTTTTTGGCAGGTTTCCATGTTTTCTTAGTTTTTTCAACTAACCTGACAAACTCTTTTAAATCATCTTCTTCCCATTCTTAGTATAGTGGGTTTATAAACTGATGAAAGATTCACTTTCAAAATCCCTGAAAGTGAAAGTTGTGTTTGTGTAAGTGTGTATTTTCATATAAAAGTAAAAGGAAACAGGATATATTTTGAACAAAAAGAAATGCATGATCTAATTAAAAATAAAAGCTCATTGACAATTGAAAAAGCTTGTGGCATGTGAGCTAGATTGCTAACAAGATCATAAAAGTAAGACAAAGTAGAACAAAGACAAAACATTTTAACAAACATGATCAAATAGGAGCAATTACTTTTTAAACACAAAAGGAACTTGCTCAGCTTTCCAATTCTGAAATTTCTCTCCATTAGCTAGCTTCCTGATAAAAGCTTTCGTAGGAATCTTATCAATGACGTGAACAGACAATTGAGTGAACATCTCATATTCCATTTTGACCTTTGTTTCTTCAAATTTTTTCCTTGTTCTCACATTCTAAAGTGTTTATGCAGAGATCAGCTATCTTCAACACTTCATCACTAAGTCTTATCACCTAAGTTGATCTTGAGAAGGATATTGAGAGTGGTGGGATCATCAGATTTTCTTATTGTGGATCCCTTTCTTCAATTCTTGTTATTTTGGCTTTTTTCTTGACCTTAACAACCCACTGGCAGCCATTCATTCCTTTTGGGCTTATATCCAAACTTGAACCTCTAGTTAACACACTTTATTTTCATTAAAATGGCATGCTCTAGTATTCTAGTGTTAATGTCAAATTAAAATGGAATTATTTCCCCCCAAAGATAATTAGCTGCCATCCTTGCTACTTCTAAGATTCTTATCTTTCTTAGCATAAAATTCTCAAGAATCCACTCAACATTCATAATTTAAAAAACATGAGTATTCTCATCTTTGCCATCTTCTTCCTCAATGAATGGTATAGTCACATTCCTTATTATGGAAATTGTTTCTTCATCCTTGATAGTTACTGGCATTCAATTTATGATGTACTTCAAGCATTGACGTAAAGAGGAAGCTATTGCACCTGCTAAATGGATCCAAGTGTAACCAAGAACACTTGTGGCCCTACATACAACTCTACTTCTAAGTTTTCGATTATCTCTCTTGGTAAGCCATCATATACCCTTACCATTATGGTATTTGGCCTCAAATGTGATTCATCAACAAGCATTTCTCTTATCATGTGTCTTGGCAATACATTCAATATCAAACTATTGTTGATTAATACATTTCCTATCAAGATATCTTTACATCATATTGTGATGTATAATGGTTAATTGTGCCCAGTACACTCATGGTCTAATTCATCTTTGGTGAAATATAGATATTTCGAGGCCTGGATTATGCCTACCAGGTTTCATGATTTTTTGGTTGATATCTTGAGGCATATACATCTTGTTTAACATCTTTTGTTGATGTGGTTTGGAACTTAAAATTAATGATAGTAGTGATACTCTAGCAGGAGTTTTCTCGAGTTGCTTAACAACATTGGACTCACTGTATTTCATCAACTTCAAGAACTCATTAGTCTCATCCTTAGTTACGATCTTATTTACTTCTTTTGATAGATCAACTCATTTCCCTGAGCTTTTTTTTTTCAAGTTCCTTTAGAGTAAAGCATTTTCCATTGAAATTCAAGCCTGTAATGTCTGCTTGAAAAACAATTGTTGGTTATATACTTTGGAAGGAATATCCCTAATTATATGGCAAGGCATTATAGCTTCCATTACTTGCTATTTTAGGCTTAGATAAAATAAATCTAGGCAATAAATTACATCGGATGAACCTCCGTATTCTTGTTAGGTTCATCAATTACAAGTTTCTCTTATAGCTTCCATTACTTGCTATTTTACTTGTTGCCTCTTCAATTCTCAAAGTACCTTGAGTTAGCATTTGTATCACTTTATTGTGGAATTCTACACATTGATCAATCATATAACCCTATTTTTTATGATACTTGTAGCAACTCTTACTCACCAGCCCAATTTTATTATTACCTTTCCTATGACCAGTTTTTACAAGCATTTCAAAGATCTTATCCATAGACACCATCAAAGTTCTTGACTCTCTAATCTCAATTGCATTTACAATTCCATTACCTGAATCATGATTAGATAAATGATTTGTATTCACATTAGGAATTTCATCAAATGTTATCCATTTTGTCATGCCTTGAATTGCAATAGTTTGTTTTTAAATGCGTAGCAAGTGTTAATATTGCATGCGGCTATGCCCACATAATATTTACAATTGAGCTCTTGCTTGTACTAATTAGAATATGGTGGTTGTAATGGTATGTGAAGAGTTGGAGCTACTTATCCAATGCTCAAAAATTTCTGGTACATTTCACCTATGAGTAAAGGAAGTGGGGGTAATTGTTCTTGAGCTTTTTGGTATTTTCTTTTGGATTGATTCTTAGTTTGGTAATTAAAGATGTTACTTTATATTTCATTTTTTTAGTGGAAAAAAGGGAGTTGAAGTTGATAGTAGCTATTTAGGATGAAGGGGTTTGACTATTGAAATTTTGGAAATTATTCTTTTTTCTCTTATATTCACCTTCAATATTATCAACACCTTTCTTTTTACCTCTAAAACCCTTCTTCTCAGTGGGTGTAGATCCTTTCACTCCTTATCCCTTATTCAATACGTTCAGCCATCACCATAAAATCGATAAATTGTTAAGTTGAGCTGCCTATTACATGCTCGTAGTAAGGTGCTTTGGGGTATTAGCAAATAAGGTGATCATCTTTTTATCCAAAAGTGGGAGATGTACTTTGCCAGCCAAATCTCTCAATTGTTGAGAATATTCACACATAGTCTCTTTATCTCCTTTTTTACAAGAAGAAACTGGCTAGACCTATCAGAAGCAATATTCATATTGTATTTATACTGCTTAATAAAAGCAATTACAAGATCTTTCAAGCTCTGGATTTCTATGTTATCCAGCCTCATATACAAGTTTAATGCTACAGCTCTACTCAAACTATCTTAAAAGAAATGCATTAATAGCTTCTTATCATGTGTAACCACCATCATCTTATTACTGTAAGATTTGAGATGGGTGGAAGGACATTGAGTTTCGGTATACTTTATGAATTTAGGTACATGAAACTTCTTCGACACAACCACATTTAGAATAAGACACATCTTAGTAGCTCGAACGGGATCATATAAATTGACACCTTCAATAGCTTTCACTCTTACTTCTAATATTGTTATCTTATCATACTCAATATCTTTAAAGTATTTTATCTTATTGGACTTAGTAGCAAATATATCCAAAGTCATTGGGGCTGATGTGTATATAGTTGGTTTCACAAATGCCATATTGTAGTAGGGTTCCTAACCTTTATTAAAGTCTTATGTTGTGTATTCTACGAGTTTCAATTTTGCAAGGACCTATATTTCAACATGTATATACACACATGATTTTTAAAATCCCAAAGTATGTATGCATTTATGCTTATGTATGAATGTGAATGTGCACTCATACATCTAATATATATTAGCCTTATCAAAGCGTTGATCCATGACTTTACTTGAATATGGGAAAAATCCATA
>Ga0325414_1001578_pt1 | contig 22215 bp, 22 predicted proteins | sample PopdelMetagenome_8_FD_206183 | JGI IMG/M metagenome (GOLD analysis project Ga0325414, IMG submission 206183) | Populus deltoides microbial communities from Bellville, Georgia, United States - Leaf-PdKOR-R3 | ecosystem: Host-associated > Plants > Phyllosphere > Phylloplane/Leaf | place: USA... | reverse complement strand
ATGAAAAAAGAAAATTAGAACAATAATTTAAGATTCAAAAACTGAAACAAAAATGGAAATCTCCCGACTAACCTCTAAATCTCAACAAAACCAAAGAGACTTCACAGAGAGAGAGAGAGAGAGAGAGAGAGAGAGAGAGAGAGGAAAAAGGGTTTTAACGGTAAGAAAAGGTATGTGAGTCCTAATATATGCTAGTATTTTTTTGGAGCTGTGCTCTAAGTTCAAAACCTGGCCCATATTAAGCCCATCTAGAACATGGGAGAGGTTATCAAAAGGTAAAACTACTTTTTTAAAAAAAAAACAATTAAATGAAAAAAAAAAATTAGAACAATAATTTAAGATTCCGAACCTGAAAATAGAAACGGAAATGGCCCGACTGACCTCTAAATCTCAACAAAACCGAAGAGAGTTCAGAGAGAGGGAGGGAGAAAAAACGGTTTTTAACGATAAGGAAAGGTGTGGGCCCTAATATATTCTAGTATTTGTCTGGAGTCGCGCCCTAAGTTCAAAACCTGCCCATATTAAGCACAACTATAGAATATGGGAGAGGTTATCAAAAGGTAAGACTCCTTAATGATTGGAGTCATGCCATTGTAAGGACTAAGAACAACTATAGTATATATTCTTATCTTTCCAGGCAGTGTAAATGCCAGCACGTCATGCCATTGTAAGGACTAAGAACAATAAGAAGGAGGACATTCTTTTGCGAGTCGCTTTCACCCATCTAGATTAATTCTGCACAGTCATCATCCCCAGACCTTCCCTGTAACTCTTTTAGCGACAGAACATGTAAATAATAGAATATTATGACCTTTACCTTTATTTTCTAAATTGCAAACAACACACACGTAGTTTGGTTTAAATCCTTCATTGATAGCAAACCATGCTATACATCAATTACACAAGTCTTCATGTCGTGCTTATAGTCACAGAAGGCAGGATGCACTTCATTCACCACTCTAGTGCCGTTCAGTGTATATTTTATGAGAGAGATTTCTTTTTGGGATCGAACAACTTATGTTTTTCTTCTTCAAATCCATCATTTAGTGACTGCGCATCCACCGTCGCAACTCTCGGGCCTGACACTTGTCCCCAGAGCCTCAGACTTGTTATAAACTAAGCCTCCCCAACAGCCAGGGCCAACCTATTCTAATTCTAAATACAACATGGATCAATTGGGAACTTGTGTAAAAAACAAATAAACTGTTGGGGTATAAATGTACCATATTGAAAGAAAGAAAGAAGGAAGGAAGAGGTATAAGCACGATACAAGTGAAACACCATAAATACCAAGGTTATTAACTATTCTACTGTAGATTAACCCAACACTAAAAGGGAAATAATGAAAGGGGACACTGCCAAGCTAGGACGCCTAGAAGTTAAACACGACCTGGCTAGCCCAAGGCCGTAGATTTCCAAACTGATAGAGCCCAAGAACTTATGTCTCAGATTTAATAATCGATAGCAGAGCTCAAAGAGATCCGAGTTCTGATGGAGCTCAACAAGAAAATTGAAACTTTATACCAAAAAAAAAAAAAACTCTAAGCACAGAAACCAAGAAAAGGAAAAATAAAATCAGAAGGCAAGTTTTGATGGAGTCCAACAAAAGAACTAACCTTATGCCAAGAGAGAGTAGAAATTTAAGAAAGAGAAGGTGATGGGCTTACACAAGAAATGATGTGATACTAGTTACATGACCAGTACGATGCTGTGGGTTAATTTTTTTCATAAAAAATATCAAAAAAAAATTAAGATCTAAAAATATTAGGTATTTCTGTAAAGCTATAACCAAGAGTCTTGGGTTTAGTTGCAACATCTGATCTAATAGTAATATTTATAATATTAATAATAACATTAAACTTGCATAACCCAAGTTTAAGTGGGTCTGGCTGCAATACCAGACATAATAGCCTTGGATATGGATCTGGTTGCAAGGTCGTGTCATAAAAATATAATAATTAAATAGATCAATTAAAAAGAAAAAAACTAATAAAGAAAAAAAATCTGAATTAACTCGGTCAATCCTTCAAAGTAAGCTAACCCGTCAAACCTTGGATTCTTATCATGAAAGTTTGATAACTAAATAGAAAAAAAAATTAATGGGTTACCCTGAACTAATTGGGCTAACTCGGCGAACCAGGTTAACCCGTCAAACCCGGGATCTGTGTCATGAAAGTTTGATAACTAAATAGAAAAAAATTGAATATTAACAAACTAAATTAAATGAAAAAAATTAATTAAAAACAAAAAAAACAAAAAAAAAACAAAATGCATCAATTTTTTCACTGTAGACTGCACAGTGCAGTCCACAGTCAAAGGCATAAAAGCGGCAAAAAAAAAAAACCTAAAGGCATCAGCCGATAATTAAATAGGAAAAAAAATTTATATTAATGAACTAAATTAAATAAAAAATATTAATTAAAAAGAAAAAAGAAAAGAAAAAAAACTTATAAGAAGAAAAAAACACAAATGAAGAAAAAGAGAAAGAAAATCTAAATTAATTGGCTTAACCCGTCAAATCTAAGATCCATGTCATGAAAGTCTGATAACTAAATAGAAAAAAATTCAATTTCAATAAACTAAATAAAAAATTAATTAAAAAAAAAGAAGAAGACATTACCCTTTTCACCGTGGACTGCACTGTGCAATCCACAGTAAATGACATAAAACGAAAAAAAAATTTATGATGAAATAGAAGCCTCTAATATCAAAACCATTGTTAATTTAAGCCCACAACACTCGTTCCCTATAATTCATGTCATGAAAGTTTGATAACTAAATAGAAAAAAAAATTGACAGGTTTACCCAGAATTAACTGGGTTAACCCATCAAGCCTGGGACACGTTTCATGAAAATCTATAATTAAATGGAAAGAAATTTAACATTAACAAACTAAATTAAATGAAAAAAATTAATTAAAATGAAAAAAAAAATTAGGTTAATTCATCAAATCACATTAATCCGATAAACCCGAGATCCATATCATAAAAATCTAATAACTAAATAAAAAAAATTTAACATTAGCAAAATAATTAAATCAAACAAAAAAAAATTATTAAAAAAAAAGCTTACCGTTTCATTTACTTTTTAATATATGTTATAATATAATATAATATAATATTATAATTATAATATTTTTCCCACGCCTATTCTATCATTTTTACCTACCAGAGAAATCATCACTTCTATATAGGATATAGGTATAGGACGGCCACTAAAGATTGTACAGGCTAAAACTTAGCCCAGCAGAGATGAGAAATGCCTTTACAGAAGAAAAGTCCCAAGTTCAAACTACTGAAAAACAAAACTCTCAAGCCAAGCAGGCAGGCCAGTAGGGTTAAGTAGCCAACAGAATTTTGGGCTGCTACGTGATTACTTGTGGGAACAAAGTAAAGCAAGCATGCTGGTATCAGTTACTTGGAAAAAGCTAACAGGGATAAAACCTTTTCTTCATTTACTGTGGTGTGCTATTTACAGAGAAACAACTATTATGATACACCACTACATTACAGTTCAGTGATGAGGGGAAGGGGGGAACATGCATCCCTCAAAAACCCATAAAATCAGCAGCGAATTCCTCATCATTTTTTGCAAGCATATCTTTTAAGCTACATTCAATATTCCTTCCCTTTAGCACCCAGAATCTGGGCATTATCTTCTTCTCCAATGAGTAACTGAAATACCGCGGGTAACCCACTACGTCTTCCACCGGTTTTTTCATGGTGTTCACAAGGAATTCATACTTCGGTCTCAAAACCTCATCTATGCTGTACCCTAGTAAAGGAGAGAACCTGCGGACCATGAAAGCGATATCCTTCTTCGACAGTCCCACATCCTTTAAGTATTTCATCCTGCCACCATGCAGTCCAATTAGTAAAAAACACAGTTCAAGAGAGCTTTGACATGACTCATGGAGTGAAATTCTAAGTAATACATAGCAATGATAAATATTAGGTTCCAGCCCCAGAACTTGCATTGGAATGGCCTATCTATAAAGAACTTAGTACTGAATAATTGATATGTAAACTAGACAATCTCAGGATGGGGGAACTAATGTGACCCGGGCACTCAGAAAGAAACCCGAGGAAGATGTGACAATCTAATAGAGGATATCAGGATAAAGGCATTACCGAGGAAGTATAGTTCGGTTGACATCAGAGACAAGAAGCTCAGGGTATTTTTTAATAACACGAGGAAGATGGTCTTTAGAAACACCAATTCGATCTAGGAATTCAATCTTCTTCTTCAGAGTTTTCTCGATGCTTGCAACAAAAATCTCAGGACAGCGAATGGCTACCTGTCCCATAGTTTCACGATCAAATCCGAGATCTTCCAAAAACAAAACCACCTGTTCGTTATAGTGTTAGCATTTTGTTATATTCAAGAAAGAAAAGTGCAGACAGAACAATGCACTTATATCATGAATGCAGACAGAACAATGCACTTATATCATGAATGTTTCCTCCCAGCTGCCAGATAAAAGGTATCGACGGCATTGTTTTACTTTTCATTCAAGTTCAAAAACTTTGGGAACAAGCTATACCACAGGGAAACCTAAAGAAGCACTTGGATTCTATGGCATGTTACAGGGTTTGGTTACAATAATTCAAAATTATAAGATTTCAATAAACATGTTGCTAAATCTCACAGGCTAACTAGCAGAGCCTGCAGCTAATTTGCTCATTTGAAACTTGAGCTTGAACCAGGCTCCTTGGAGCTATCTTAAAATATCCAAAAAATAAATCAAGAGCTAAATCCTTTAGCAATACTGAAGTGTGAAAGCCAATTGTTTCACAGAGAATAGTAGTTGATCATCCAGTAATGCTTTTTATCCATTATTTTCCATTTGTCTTCTCTTTGATAGCTGAGTCAAACCATTGATATTCCCCACCCCAGCTATGATGTCAATCTTACTACTGACATAAGACATAATTGGCCCTGAGGGCTACTTATTCCTCCATAAGGCTGAGATGCAGCAGCAGCAGCAGCACCAGCCAACTTCTTCGCAGGATTTCCCAGAAGGCGTAGTTTTGTGGTTGTCAGTTCCACACATCTTGTTGATTTTTACCTATATAATTTTGCAAGCATTATGTTCCCCCCTTCTTTGTCCATTTTCCAATTTGTCATTCAAGGTCTCATTACGCACAAAAAAAAGAAGAGAATACACATATACATATATCCATCTCTGTGTGCTTGCGCGCGCACACAAAAAAAAGAATATCCCTCCCTCCCTCTCTCTCTCTCTGTGAATCCAAAAATCCATGTGAAAATTCAACAGCCATTCCATGAGCGGGGACCTTGAATTTTATCATGGATTAATACTTGTTGATTTCCTTAGAAACCAAAAATATTTAGGAATATAGAGCATCCAACTAAGAAACTGATCTAAAAACTAATAAAACAGCAAAGATCACAATGACGTTGTTGATTGCCAAATGTGTTTTTTCATGTTAAACTAGAATAAAAATTAGTAATTGCATACCTGGAGAAATTCTTGGGGTTTTCTTAGTAGTAATTGAGGACTCTTCGAAATAACCTGACCCAACTTCTTGTTTCTAATGCCCAACTCAGCCAACTGTTCCACCATTACCTCAAGCTTGCTAGTTGAACAACCTAATATGTGAGGCCAACTTCTTATTGCTGTGTCAACACTTGATTTGTCTACCTGATATCAGTAATAACAGACCAACTATTTTATTAATCAACATAATAACAAAAATTGGAAGGAAAAAAAAAGGGAGAAAGGTAAAGCATCAGTGGAGTTGAAGAGGGAGCATATATGTGTGCACATAAGTAGATACATATATACACATTAAGCATGAGTGGACAAGTATTACTGAATGCTCATATTTTATAACGGTAGTGAGGTGCAAGAATGAAAGATGTCTAGCAAAACCTATTACTTAATAGGAGTTTAGTTGCACTGATCTAAATTAGTTTGGAAATCATTTTATTGTTTCCTTCACTTAACTTAGAAGAAGTGAATAACAAATTACATGGTGCACCAAGTATTTTATATATTTTTCTTTGCTAAGACAACCTTGGCCTTCAATTTTCATTGATATTCTTACAGCAAACAATTATACAGACTTATCTAGAATGATATTTCCCCAAAAGTACGTGATCCCAATGTATCTTACTGTATGAGCAATTCAGCATCAGCAAGTAAGCATGGTTTTATGGAAAAATCACACAAGAAACAGAAACGAACTCCAATGTTCAGCATCAGCAAGTATGAACTTACACAATATTACCTTCTCCATATGAAAGAAAGAAACGATCTCCTTGTAATTTTTCTGGATTGCTGTTGAAAGAATCCATGGATATTTTAGAAGCATTTTACCAAAATCTTTATCAAATGCCCAAACCTGAAACCAACGGATGAAAAAATTCTCTTATATCACAGAAAGGCAAGATATAAACAAAGTGATAGCATAAAATCCATCTAATGAAGCTACTCTGTTTCAGTGCACTAACTAAAACATATAACACAAGAAAGATGGTGTTCCCTGTTTCACACATGAAAAGTTACCTTCTTGAGAGCCTGAACTTTTCTATTAATGCCTGTAATGTCACAGATTATAACAGGTGGAAATAATAGGAATATCTCTCTCATATGCTCCTTTGGGACTCCAATACTTTCAAGAAATTCCACCATGGGCTTCAAGTGCAAATCTAATGGCAACAAAAGAATACGTGGAAATGATTCGACTAGACATCGAAAAGTGACTTCTGAAGAACCCAACATATCTAAACCTCCACGCCTTGCTTCAACCTACATCATAGCACAGCAAGCTTATCTTACAATCTGAAACCAGTAAAAAACAATGCCCAGCTAAGCTCATCAGTTCCTCTTAAAAAACAAATCCTTGGGCTACAGCTTAAGAGGTAAAGTGGTGCATGGATTGCCTCCCTCTCCTCACCACGCACACAGAGACCCCTCCAAGGAGATGAAGGAAAATTCTTTCAACCAAAATTTTATAGTAAGAGGCAGGTTTTTCATAATACGAATTCTAAATGAAGAGAGAACCACCCTGACCTTTTCAAAAAGTGACAAGGTCTGCTGCAAGTCTTCATCAATAGGTATTGATAAGTTCATCATCATACAGCGAGCATATTTTCCAACAAGCCTTTTATCATCACTGTCAGAAAATAATATTTCCTTCATATACTTAACCTAAAAGCCAAATAAAAAATAAGCAACAACTCTGCAGAATGAATAGAAAGAAATATTTATCCACATATAAATAAAAGCAAGGAGCTTTTCCTAAGAAAAAGAAAAGGATCAACTAATTCAATGGAATTCTTCTCTATCTAGCACAATCTTTGAAATGAAGACGCATGGTGCCAAAGTACAATGATAGGGAAACAAAACAGTAACAGTAGGAAAGCAAGGCTTAGATGACTAATATGACTTATCCTTGTGAATTCAGTTACTTACATGGGCTTTTTCACTAGCCAACTAACCACTGGAATGATTAACAAGCAACAACTAGACTACATAGCAATATCAACAGAAGCTTCGTAGTTATATGAACAAATCCTTATTCGAATAATCTAATCAACAACAGTTTGTAGATTGTAGATACATTTAGAACAAAAAAAAAGAAGGAAATTTTAAAGTTCAAATGAATTATAGAAGTCACTTCGATTCATTTTCCGGTGAACATAAACAAAAAAAATTGCTATTCAAATCAACTGCACTTTTCTATTTCACCAAGATACAAGACAGTTCAATAGTGTATCCATACTACATAAAGTGCCCGACTTCACTATCAACTAACTCAAAAGAGAGAGAAAAGGAAGCACAAAGTTTGAAACTTTACCTTGTGAACAAGGTTAGGAAGTGACTCTCCATGGAGGTACCGAGCAACATTCATGGAAGAAGACAAGCTTAATCCAAGACTCTCCAAGAAAGCAACTTTACCATTATCACCTTTCTCTTTTGCCATGTAAGCTACCTTCTCTTTAAAACCCAAGGTTGCAAATTCATTTCCATCCCCGCCACTTTTCCACGAAGTCCACTCTTCCAAATCCTTGACACTATCAAACAACATTTTAGCATATTTTGGAGAATTCAAAGCAATGGAGTTGGATTCCGGTGCGGAGATTCCGAATTCTTGAAGAAACTGAGAGATGGCTTCTTGGGTTTCAGTAAAGTGGGCTTCTTGTTGACTGGTGTATGGTACTGGGTTATTGTTGTCGTTGGGGTTTTGGCATTTGGGGGGGCATTGGTTTCTAAGGAATTGGATTCTTTGTGGGAGAGAAAAGAGAGGGAATTTACAAGGGAATTGGATTTTGGGGTGGAGTGTGGGAAGGGGGTGAGCTTTTGGAGATGGGAATGGGAAGTCCAGAGGGATTGAAAGGGATTTGGTAGTCATAGCTGAACTGGGCAGTGATGCTGCATCGAAAACTAAAACTCGAGGCTCTTCCTGCTCTAGCTAAAACCCTAAAACCCTGACTGGGACAAAGAGAAAGCATGTTATTGCTACGCCGTTTTGATTGGTATGAGAAGGAGTTAAGTGTTGTTATTCAAAAATAAAGGGGCAAACTTCAAACATGTTCCCCCAACTACTGGATTAGTATCACTTTTACCTTCAAACACATTTTTATATCAATTTCATCCCTCAAAAAGTTCGATACCTTCTGTTAGAATTATTTAATATAAAACGACCCTACAAAATAATGTTATTTAAGAAAAAGAGAGAGTATAACTTGATATGAAATATTTTGTTGGTTATTGGGTTAGACCTGGTCTATCCATGATAGATGGGTCTGATTCAATTTATTAGAGAAGTTACTAAAGAAAGCAATCGCCTCCTCTAATTATATATAAAGGGATATAACTCATATGAAATCATTAATTTTTATTATTGAAAGAACATAGTTTTCTCTTTCTCTTCTCCCATCTTGACTCTCTGCATTAACTTGACAAGATTTACAAAGACGTTCGTATTGTGAAATATCACTTTGGTTCTAGTAATTGAAGTGGCACTGAAGTAATTGATTCATGAATAAGAAAATGAATTCTCACAAGTAGGTTTTCCTTTCCGATCTATATATTTTGTAGATAAAATTTAGATTATTTATTATTGAGGATGAAGAGACTCGGTTAAGATTTTTTTAAATATGAAAGATAAATTTGTTGTAGAATTTTTTTGAAAATAAAAGTGAAACTACCTATAGATGGAAGTTTTTTTAAAATTTTCTCAAAAAAAAAACTAATTACTTTCTTTGATTTAACTATAACTTATGTTAATTAATTGATTAATTAGTTCCTATTGGATAAAAGCAATTAAATAATCTCTTAATCATCTTTAATTTGATAATTTACTTGAAACTAAAGGAAGCGCTGAATTATAAATGGATTAAGAAATATAAGAATTGAACATATAAAGGAAGTACTTAAATTTATTTTCTCTTAGGAATTAGTAATCAAATTTATTTTCACTGAGAATTGAAAGGAAAAAAATGAGATCAAGTTAAAATGTATGGAAGTGGTGTAGTTTAGGGTGTTGTGGTACTATGGTGAGTGTGTTTAAGTGAGGATTTTGATTTTCTTTTTCCTGTTTCCCAGATTTTCAGAGTAGAGTAGAAGGTAGCAGAAAATGCAGGTATTGGTTAGAAACATTTTCTAATAGTGTTTCAAGTGTTTATTCGATACATTTTGAACATGTTCTTTTCATGTCTGAACAAGTATACAAAATCTAAGTATGTAAGTGCATGTCCATTGCAAACCAAAAGCAATGCAAATTCCCCAGCTTCATGTTTATGCTATCACCGGCTAGAATTGCCCTGTTGGATGGATTCTCCGGAAAAAAATGTTGCTGCAAGAAAGCTACCAGTCGCCTTCTTTTAGCCTTCTGGTGTTGGTTCTGTGAGTAGAGAATTTTAAACAAGTTAATTACAAGACGACTTTAATTTCTATGCAATTGTATGGCCATCTTGTTTCCTAATATTTAGTACCTGCTTCTGCTTTTGTTTGCCATGAAGCTAGCGGTTGATTGGCTCCTTGGGCTTCATGGGTTTTCAACTACGAAATCACACGTCACTTCCTGCAGAATGTTTATCGACAATATTTAGAACAAAATCTATCCACCCCTGTTTACTTGGGAAAATGGAAAATTTATATGCCTGCTTCTACAAAACAATGCTCATGTGAACTCTTGCGGTGGCTTTTAGTTAATGCTCATGTCTTGGGATTTTTATGTAATATTCCTTTTATTTTTTTAATCTCATTCTTTAGGAGCTTTTCCTGGGTTAACTTTCTGGGAGTTTTACCTTATTTACTGAAGATTGACTGAGGTTGGTGGGAGTCATTGAAGTTTGGCTGAGGGGGGGAGTTATTGAAGCTTGGCTGTGGTTGGGATAAGGAACGAAACTGCCAGCGAAATAAAGGTAGTTCATCTTTTCTTCAGCCAAATCTCTCAGTTTGTTGAGCTCTGGCAAGACTTCTGTGCCAAGATCTGGCCTGTCTTTCCGTCTCAGTTCTGCACATTGGAGTGCAAGCTTTGCATAACTTAAAGCCTCTTCAACTGGCCAATCAGGCACATCTGGGTCTAGAACTTCTTTGAATGCCCCATTTTCAATAGCTTGTTCAACAATGTGAGTCAACCCCATTGGTGGCCTGGCTGTTATGATTTGCAGAAGCATGATCCCTAAGGAATATACATCAGATTTCACACCAAGCATTCCAGTTTGTTGGTACTCTGGATCAATATAGCAGAACGTTCCAGCAGCTGATGTCATGTAGTACTGTGTTACATTCTCAGCTGTAGCAGGAACAAGCCTGGCCAATCCAACATCCCCAATCTTACTGGTGTAGTTGTTGTCTAGCAAAATGTTTCCTGGCTTTAGGTCACGGTGCACTAGGGGCTCTGGCTTGGTCTGATGGAGAAAGAGTAGACCTGTGGCTATCTCGGCTGCAATTCGAAACCTGATTTGCCAAGAAAGAGCTGGGGTATTCCCTCTCTTGAAAAGACAATCTTCTAAGCTTCCTTTTGCCAAGTGTTCATAGACTAGAATGCCATACTCTGGGCAGGCTCCTATAAGCAGTACCATGTTTGGATGCCGTATTAAGCTAAGCACTTCAACCTGAAAGGTAGAGGTTAGATTTTTCACAAAATGATCGTTGTCTTGTCTTAAAAGAACTACACCTCCATAACTTCGATTCAACATCATATGCTAGAGTTTGAAAATGGTGTGCTTATTTATTGTTTTTTTTTTCTCTTTCAATGTAAAACACGAGGCACCATATGGTATTGTGGTTAGGGTGATTTTCAAAGTGTGTGTGGGATTTGATGCTTTTTTAGATTCAGATGTTTTTTTTATGGTTTTGATATAAGAAAGTCAAAACCATAGAAAAAAAAAACCCATCAAATTCGTGCTTTTTCACACAGGAAGAACTTTCAACCGCATTACCTAACACGCCCCCAGTAGACAGGAGCATTATTAACCAGTTTTTCTTTGTTCCTCACCTCTCTTTGAAATTGTAACCTTCCTTGGGCCGCATCAGGACGTAAAACCTTTACTGCAACTGGTGTATGATCAAGATAACACTTGTAAACTGGGCCATAACCTCCTTCCCCGATCTTCTTTGATTCCGAAAAGTATTGTGTTGCTTCTTCAATCTCCTCAATTGAGTATCTCCTGTATCTGATATCATTATAGGATAGATTACCCTTTGATTTTTTCGTTTGTGCAGCTTCTTTGAGGGCTTTCTCTATGTTGACTCTCCTTTGTGCTTCTATTTCTGCTCTCCTCTGAGCTGCTTCAGCAGCTTCTATGGCTTCTCTGCACCTGGCTTTCTCTTGTTCTATAATTGATAGTGCAGCTTCCTCAGAAAATCTTGCCTCTTCCAATCTTCGTTCTTCTTCTATTCTCCAGCGATTCAGCTCCGTTGCCTATATGCGTGTGATTTTAGAACCTACAGGGAATCTTACAAGTGCACATGGCAAACATGACTTCTCTGTACCTTTTGTTTTGCTGTAAGTGCTTCTCTACATGCTTCACTGTACATTTCCATTGTTTGCTTCAGCTCTAGTTTTAGCCTCCTCATCTCAGATTCCATGTCATCCTATGTGTTTACAATACAGATAAGTAGAAATCATTTAGATCAAGCATCTGTGCTTGTGATCACACATTTTGCAGTCTTCTTCACTTTAAAGTTAAAACAACACGTGAAAGACAATGAAGAAATCAAAATATGAAGTTGCTGTTTTCAAGCATGTAAAGATGTAAGATTATGCTATAATTAGCCATCATAAGACGTTGCTCAATCTATCTTAGTTGATCAAATAATAACTCTAGGATAAACATCCTTTATTTCCTGAAATGTTTGCGGTGCACGTTTGATGGTTAGTGATGATTGTTTACCAAATCATGCTTCTGTCAAGGTGGTTAATTCCTTACCAGGCTATGTGTTGAACCGGAAAATGACGTTCCTCCACTATCATGTGAAACTGATGAAAATCCCTGCTGGGAATTGGGGCCAATGGACTTTGGTCCTGAATGTATAGATGCAAAGCTAGTTGCTGAACTAGTTGAAAGCCGTGGGGCTAGTCCAGAATCCATGAAATCATAGGTTGTAGAAGACATGCGGTCAGTGCTTGGCCTGCTTGAGCTTACAAATGATATGTCAGTTTCTGACATTAAATCTGCAAATGATCTTACACTATGACCATATCTTCCTGTTCCAAACGGTGACCTGTTGTTACCCACAATTGTATTGAGATTAGCCTTTGAACAAATCAAATCATAGGCAAGCCACAGCAACCAAAACCAAGAAATTATTTCAAGACATCCCAGTCTATCACTTTCTTCTAAGATATTTACTGATTATGTATGCACATCATATTATATTATACTAAGCTCACCCTCATCCCCCAATTTCTTAAAATGATTTGATGCACTCCTCACTTACCTGAAGTTTTCATCAACTGAGATGTGATGGTTGACTGACGCCGTCCTCTCTGTCAGCAAAAGACCATAAATTGGATTTTGGATTAGGACTAAAACAATATATAATAAAACACATTATAATTGAGAGTACAAACGTTTTATACTCCAACTATGTTTGTATAGTGCTTCATGAGAGTCATCTCCTGCACTTTTTTCATTCTGTTGGTTTTTTATTTGATCTAGCAGTGGGGAGACAAATGGGGCGGCACGAGAAGCATTTCTCATGGAAGAGACCTTTCCTTTTGAGACTGCATACACAGTACAGAAATCCGGTGCCCCTCTTGACACAGTGCTTGGGACATCTGCCTTGAATTTTCTGTATAACAAAACCATTGGAGTTAAGAGGATCTGTAGTCACTGAATGCACGTAAATATCTGCAAGAAAATGGAATTCATTTGTCAATTGCCATCTCTCTCATGATTGTAATTGTTGATTATGTTTCCATCCGTACATGAAGTCATCCTGACTGTTCAGTATTTTACTTATCAGAGATTTCCAAACAAATTTCAGTGTTGAGAATGTATAAAAGTGCTGCTAGTGTTCTGAACGTTGACATATGTGGGAACTTGTCACTTGCTTTGGAGAAAAGAATGGCTTATTAGTGGCTTGCTTTGCTTTTATAGTGGTTGAAAATGCTTTTTTTAAAGTGCTTTTGATATGAAAAACACTTGATTTTTTTTTATGGTTTTGATATAAGGATCTCAAAACATTAAAAAAAAATAACACCTGAAAAGGCATAAACCAAAATTCACTTTGGAAAGAACCAGAACCGCAATACCAAATGGTGTACCATTAACCTGTCATTCAAGTAAAACCGAGTTTCTCTTTTGTTGGAAACAGCTTGCGCTTCCTGTTTCTTTGCAGATGGAAGGTTCCCTGAATTTATATTCTGGTTGAGTGTGTGCCAGTAGAGTTTCCAAGTTAGGATGGGGCTGAGGGGGTGCAAAAATACCTCATAAATCCACTCCGTGACGGGGTGCCGAGAACCAAAGTCTCGATTGCAGCATGGGCAACATATTCTGTTATTGCTTTTGCTATATCAGTGCTTTCAAGTGCAACATCAAGGCAACGCACCTGATGCATGAAAAAAAATCTGCATGATGAAAAGGAAAGGAGAAAAGCAAGGTACATTTATCATCTATTTGCATGACATGAGAATTTGCAAATGAGGGTTTTCTTCAATCACTGGGGTTGCATATATTTATATGTTTATAAGAGATGCCTGCAGATTTTTTAAGTTCCTTCTGTTCTTCTCATGTTGTAGACTTTTTCCATGCAAGGTGCCTACGGATGCATGATTTTATTGTTGAAAGGAGGTATGACAATGACAGGGCTTAAAAATTACATCTTTACGGGTACAATAGCATCGAAATGCAAGGAAGAGATCCTTGGCCATCTTCTCAAGCTGCTGCTTCCCCGGTGAAAAATAATCACCAGCTGCTCCGTGGCCTGATTGTGAAACAAGAAAAAAGGAAAACACGTGGAAAGAAAAGATTAGAACATGAAACCTGGAATTTGAAGATTCACTCGAGAGATCAAAGGAGCTGCAGGACGTTGAATGTAAGTTGAGCAACCCCCTTTACAATGTAGGGCACGTAGGTTGCAGTATCATCATAATTATAATCTATTATTATTGTAGATAATGAATCAGAGAGAAAAGAAGTTACTAGTAACAAATGATGATGATGATGATGATTTGCTAAAAACATGGATTAGAACAACAGTTTGGCCTTTGGAGAGAAGATTTTCCATAGTCCATTTCAATGCATTTTGGCTCCCTTTGTCTTTGTCTACTGCAACTGCCACCAACCCCTTTCCTTCTCCTCCCTTCCTGCTCCACTGTCCCTTTGAAAGCCACATTTTCTGTGTTGTTTCTCAACACTCAAGGAAAAAAAGAGTTGAAAAGGACAGGAAAAATATATTCACAGAAGTGGATAACAATCCTTGCAGTCATTTACAAAAGACCACCTGAGAGACCTAGAAAACCTCTCTTCTATCTCTCTGGAGAGACAACAATTTTGTATGATGCCTTGTGGTCAAAGAGTTTTATGTGCTTTCTGTTGGGAAATGTCAATTGGATGCAAGCCTCTCTGTGTGTTACCAGCAGAAATGACACCCGTCATTCTCCCTCTCTCTCTCGCTCTTTCTCATTGTCTCTCTGTCCTTGTTTAGGTCACCTATATTTATCGATGGCTAAGAATGAAGCTGCGCCATTTCAATACACGTACAATGTTACCAAAAAAAGAATGGTTTTCGATAAAGTTTACATATTGATGGCCTCTGTATCCTTGTATTCTTTTCAAAATATGCAAATTTTTAATTAATGGTACAAGGTTAAAAAAGAATTTCAGTAGCCCACTTGGCAGGCAAAGCTTCAAAATTCTCAAGCTGGTGATTTGCTCAGGAAACAGATAAATGGCTCAACTGTTAGCAACTGCTGTTCCCTTTCACAAGAAGGTGATATGCATAGAAATCAAAGAAATGACAAATGAGATAAGATGTTCATTTCCATTAAATATTTTCCGTTCCCTTTCTTGTTAAAGTGTTGATATATTAGCTTGTAATGTTAACTTTCTTGTACCAATATCAAGTGTATATATATTTCCACCTTCTGCTAGATCAGAAGTCCTTGTGCACTGCAGGATGCAGTCTGTAATTTATTTAAATCTGCTGATTCTTGTTTCCAATTGTATGAATGAGTCTAATGGCATAAAATTCTCAATAAACAAAATTGAGACATTTTTATATCTTCTTGAAGAAATCCTTTCTTGACTGATATCTGGTTATAAAGCTTGCAATATTAACTGTCAATTTGAAGCCTTTAAAGGGAAAGGAACCTTAACAGCATGTGATTGTAGGGCTTCCCAATATATAAAAAATTACTTAAGATCCCAGTTCAAGCTTGAGAACGAGGGCAAAGCTTAAGCCTAAGGTACCTCATGGCAGGAGCATAAACTGCAGGAAGAATTCAAATACGTCATAAACTTGCTGAGAAAAGAGAGAGAGAATATATGGTAGGACTAGGGCATGCGTGGGAATCATAGCAGCTTAGGAAGCTAGAAATTAATTGCATTGTCAAATTGAATGTCAAGTGTACAAGTACAAAAAACAATGCCAGGGTTTCTGTGTATGCACAAGTGTGGCTGTATAGGCAGACCTGGTTTACTGTGATTGTGTAAATCAGGTATACCTGTTACTTTTAACGTGGGGAGATAACACAGATGATGACAAAAAATGAACTGAGTGAAAAATATTTTTTCTTTATGCTTTTCCTTTTTCGCCCAAAACCCAAAAGCATAAAATTCTATCAGCTAATCAACCCACATTATAGACTAACAACATTTTTTTTACAGTTGATAGAGGAAAGCTAACAACCCCCATAACAATCATTCCACTCTTGGTGTTCTTCACCGTGTGGAAATCCCAGGAAATTAACCTGTTAGCCCTTGTGATATTGTTCTATATGCCTTTTCCTTCATACTTGCCGATCATCATCGATCGTACGTGAAAGAAAAACCTTCTTGATTATTTCCTCTAACACTGTATGCATTCCCTTCACTTGCGTAAAAGTCTTCATCATCATCTCCTTCTTTCAATTCCTCAATCTTGTCGACAACTTCCTTAATGTCCGACCTTCTCTCAACTTCCCGTTCACAACAACTCAATCCAATTTTCAGAAGTTTTATCATTTCTCCCTTGCTATTTTTCGTTCCCAGAATTTCCTTGTCAAACACTTCACTTGTTCGCCTTTCCTTCACCATGTTATTAACCCAAGTTGCCAAGTCTGCATCGCTATTATACCCTGGTGTTAGATAGTTCTCAGGGAACTTGCCAGTTAATATTTCCAGTATTAATATGCCAAAACTCCATATATCTGTCTTGCTCGATGACCGGCCATGTTGTGCATACTCAGGCGACTTGTAAGCCATCATGAACACGTGGGCATGTTCAGGGTTGATCACAGGTCTTAGAGCATAATCTGTCAAGAGAGGCTCAAATGACTCGTCGAGGAGCACATTGGAAGATTTGAGGTGTCCATGAGGAGCTATTATAGGAAGCTGATTGTAGAGGAAAGCCAAGCCCCTGGCTACTCCTTTGACGATTTTCAAGCGGATACGCCAATCAAGTCCATCTTCTTCCAGTGAATGATTTCCTGAGGAAGACAGGTACAATGGCTGTAAGAATACAAAGACTTGATGGTTTCAGAAAAATTACAGTTGATTTCAAAGGAACTTACCATGAAGGTGACTAGCCAAGCTACCATTCTCGGCAAACACGGTAACCAAAAGCTTCTCATCCCTCCTATAATAATACGCCGCAAGAGGCAGCAAGTTTGGATGCTTCAACCTCCCTATCCTTCTCATGTGCTCATGAAACTCTTCTCTCTCCACATTGTTCATATGCCGATACCTCTTAACAACCACAGGTTGTCCACCGACGACAGCTTTGTATGAAGATCCATATGTCCCACTCCCCAAAACTTCTGCTGATGCTCTAAGCAAGTCTTGCAAATCAAATTTCTCAATGTCATCCTTCAGGAATGACAACTTTCCATGATCAGTTATCCTTGAATGCGAATTAGTCTCTGGCATTTCACGATGTACATCTCTATAATAGGAAGACATAATTCTGTTGGAGTTCTCTGATGCTCTCCTCTGCGTTCGTCTTTTACTTTCTTTTCGGGAAAACAAAAGGAAAGCAAAAGCAATGGCTGCTAGTATTAGCAGAACAATCAGTATAATGATTACAATATATAGAATGCTGAATTTCTTCCCATGGGCTTTAGGGGTAGAAGGTGGAGAGGGTATGCATGGTCCTAGAGGCGGTCCACAAAGTCCTTTGTTGCCTGAAAATGATTTAGTTAAGAAAGATTTTATCAGGGAAATGATGCTGAAAAAAGGTCAGAGATAAATCATAAAGATACATAACTAATCCGTGGCTGGATAAAACGATTACCTGCAAATGAGTTTGGACTCAATCTGCTCAGGGCTTCTGGGATTGGACCCTCCAATTCATTGTTGGCTACATTTGCTGTCTTCATACCCTTCTGTTGAAAATTGGGTATTTGGCCTTCAAATTGGTTTCCATCAAGCTTCAATTCCGTTAACTTAGGCAAGATTGCAAGTGATGAAGCAATCTTTCCTGTAAGCAGGTTATTTGCCAAAAACAGTCTCTTTAATGAACCCATGCCTTCGAATGCTTTGTCAGGAATGTCTCCAGAGAATCGGTTGTTTGACAAATACAACGCTTTTAACTTCCCCAGTTTCTTGAAATCAGGCAATGGACCATCAAAATTGTTGTCCATAAGGCTTAACGTTCGAAAGGAAGGCAAGGGAGCTAGTGCATCCAAATCAATATTGCCAGCGAGTCCCATATGTTCAAGCTGCAAACCCCAAATGCCTCCATTGAAACAAAGCACACCAACCCAATTTGATCTATCCCTTTCGCATGGATTCACCGAGACATTCCAGTTACTAATAGCCTCATTGTTCACTAGCTGTTCCTTGAACTTTAAAAGGGCATCAGAATCTGGTGAGCCAAATGATGTAACCACAATAGATAACACGAATGCAAGAACAAGGAGGACTAATGATGAGGTGGTTGCGCGCGCAAGCATAGCTACGTGCGCAGCCATTACCATTAGTACAATGCTCAAGAATTCTCAAATGCTTACTACTCTCTCCAGAATTTTCAAATGTAAGAAGTTTTGAATCACATATTTTTGTCTTTCTTGGTCTTGCAGGAATGCAAAATGCATTAGCCAGGACAGAGATGAAGTTGGTGTGCAATGCCAGGAATAGTAAAGATGATCAGGATGCATCATAGGTAACAATGGAAAGGAAAAATAGAAGTTGGCTAAGTGACTAAGATTTGCCTGTGTAACAGCTTAGAAGGGAAGTATTTTAGAGGTTGCGATGAATACAGGAGAGATCCAGGGCCAGCCTTTGATTTTGTTATGCTGATTATTAGTTGGTCTGCTATATTAAGCAGATATGCTAATTATAGGTTATGTCTAATGTTGGACTAATTGTTTGACCTGCTATATCTATGCAGCCACTATCTGATGTTCTTTTTCAGTTTTAAGTTGGCTACTTAGGCACTAACAAGAAACAAAAATCAAAGCAAATCACCAAAATCCATAGTGACAGATGAAACTAGCTGGGATTGTAAATGATTCGTGCCTAGAATAGATGATCGATTGCGCCGAAGTAATGAATAGTTTCTTTTAGAAGATCATCCATGCTAATTTACAGGACCAGAAAGATTGAAAATTTTTTATTAATATAATGGATACATGGTATTAAGAGAACCTTACTTTTTGGTTCAACTTTTTACAAGCTTCTGTGAGCATATTTATTATGACCTGCCCCAGAACCATATGCATATGGGGTCTGTGCAGTCTTAAAATTCACAATTTAATTTCCAGCTTCTCTACACAAACAGCTATATATCTTTCTCATGTACAAAATCCTTTGATTGACTCAAAGCTTCTTGGAAGGCAATGGAACATTTTTGCGGTATTCTGCCAGAGCCCATAAGGGGAAAACATTCTTATATGTTGGATAGTGTAACATACAGTTATTCTTGAAAACACCAGTAATTTCCTGCACAAAATATTTGAATGATCATTAAACAAAATCAAGTGAAAATTCAAGAAAATTTGAGCAATAATGACCAAATCAAACGTGTGTGTGTGTGTATTGTTACGACGACTAGGTCATATCAAGATACCTGCTGAGGATAGCTTCCATCTTCAGCTTGAGAGTTAATCAACAACTTAGCACCACGGTGAAGTGGAGTCGGATCCCTATCCGCCTATTTCAAGAAAAAACCATAACAAAAAGATTACCACATGACTTGAAATCCGGAAAGCAATTGAGCATAAAGTATATGCAAAATCATAGCAACTAGGCAAAGATTAACAGGTTCACTAGGAACTGACCTGGCCAGAATGAATCAAACCAAGCATAGCCCATGCTGTCTGCACATAAGTTGATCTCTTTTCTTCGAGAGGTGTATATATCTGAGAAATGAAACACACATTAATATTTATTCAATGTATCTGTCTTCTTGGCTAGTCATAATTCAATTGAAGAAATGAAGTTAATTACCTTATTTGGGCAAGATAAGTAGCTCTCGCCCCATCCACCATCTGGAGACTGTGCCCTGAGTAGAAAATCGACTCCTCTACGCATTGCTTGGTTATTATAGTAGGTTTTTCCAGCAGCTGCTAGACCAACAAGTGCGAACCATGTACTGTAAATGAAGCAAACTCCCCAGTTTCCATACCATGAACCATCAGGCATTTGAATCATTTCGAGATAATCGACAGCTCTTGCAATGAAAGTCTCAATTTCTTTCTTCCTGTGTCCAGGGTACATCTTCATAAACATCACAAATCCATGGATTGCAGATGATGTGCACTCAACATAGCTGCATTGTATGACAATAAAATCAGGCTCGGATGATATTAATATTTACGGTACAAAAGAAACCAAAAATGGGAAGAAGGAATTGAGTGAAAAATCTTACTCGTGCTCGATGACTATGTTCTCCAGGAATTCCATAGGATTGAGTTTCTAAGAACACAAAAGGACGAAAAAATACTCGGTTGATATATGGTGTCAAAAGAAAATTTTGATTCTAAAAAGAACAGGAAAAATGTTAGCATAGAAGTTACCTCTAACCACATTTCACCGCGAATCGGCTCCCAGCCTGCTAGACCACCTCTTGGTCCCTGAATTTATAGAATGAAGATCAAAATTCCGATACCAGTACTCTAGATGAATTTCTTTGGAAGAAAAAAAACATGTGAAGAACAGAACAGTTCATAACACAAAGCAGCAAAAATCACTCACCTGCAGTGAAAGAATGATATTGACTGCTTCAAATATCATCTGAGGATCCATTTTCTCACCAATGTATTCAGTGGGCAACATTTGAGCGAAGAGAACACACTGTACAAAAGAGAATAAAATTCAGTGCTGCTTTATTTTACAAAAATGTTATCATAAAATTTAACTTCGGTTGATGTGATTTTAACCTTTAAAGCTTCGGCTGTACAATCAGAAAGTTGCCAGCCATGATCCTGATCAGAGAAAGTCCATGATCCTTTAGAAATGTGACGATACATGCCCACGAAGTCACCTGCTGGATTATCCACAACCTTGAGCAGATTTGAAGTTCATTTTGATCAGTTAAGGCCACCAAATTATAGCAAGAAAAGAAAAGAAAAATAATTGGGTTGAATTCATGATTTAGTACCTGAGATTTCTTGATGAAATCAAATGCTTTAGCGAGCGTAGGCTTGATTTCTTCACCAAGCTCACTAGTATACAAAGCCTGAAAACCAAAAGTAGCATCCCACAACTGGCTACCAAAGCTCTGGACCTTCATTCCATCCTCTCCAACCCACAAGTAATCAGGAACCCTAGCAAGATGCCTCTTAAAAGCAACACCATCTGGATCTTCCACCCAACAAGAAAGCATGCACAGCACCTTCTCAACACAACCAATAGTAATGTATCTACTGTTTTCATCTTCATAATGAATGTGCTTCATTGTTACTTCAAGAGCCTTCTTTCTGACCAACTGGTTGAAGGGCCAGCGAGTAAGAAGAGGTTCAGACATCAAATACAGACTATCCCAAAGGAAATCCTGAATCAAGGAATGTGGATAGTAAAGATCCTCCTCTGCACATAAATGCCTGACTTGCTTCCACTTTACGCTTTCGTAAGGCTGAACGTACAGCTCTTCTCTCAATGACAGAATCAGAGGTGTAATTGGTCCAACAAATCTTTTTCCATACAGATATGACATTGGCATGTAAACCAATCGACAGTAGCACCACATTTTTGCTGCATTTTTTTTTATATTAATTAGCATCATTAACTTGTAAATCAAGCTAAAACAATGAAACGTACTGTTTTGCTAATCAATTACCTGGATGAACAGGAAGGGCAGTAGGCAGAATCCAAAACTCTGGGGGCATAGGGTTACAACCAGACCAGTCAAACAGGCCAAGAATCTATAACAAAATCAAGAAGAAACATTATTACACTCCACTTATCAATCATAAATTGGACTAGCTAGTGTGTGTGTGTGTGTGTGTGTGTGTGTGTGTGTCAGTGTGATTGTCTAAAAATCCTTTTAACCCAAAGAAAAAACAATCATACCGAAAGCCAAGTCTTGCCCCAAGAGGGAATGGAAGTGACACCACCACGGTCAAGAATCCATTTTCTTCCTCTTGCACA
>Ga0325414_1001577_pt1 | contig 22237 bp, 14 predicted proteins | sample PopdelMetagenome_8_FD_206183 | JGI IMG/M metagenome (GOLD analysis project Ga0325414, IMG submission 206183) | Populus deltoides microbial communities from Bellville, Georgia, United States - Leaf-PdKOR-R3 | ecosystem: Host-associated > Plants > Phyllosphere > Phylloplane/Leaf | place: USA... | reverse complement strand
AGGGAGGTTAACTATATAAATTGTAGATGATAACAACAACAACAACAAGAACAACAACAACAAGAACAACAACAACAACAATAATCATAAGAAGAAGAAGAAGAAGAAGAAGAAGAAGAAGAAGAAGTTAAAGAGGACTTTGAGATGTAAGACTAATGTGAGGATTAAACAATGATAAAAACAAATGTCAAGGTTAGAGGATCCACTAATAGTATTTTAAACAAGTAAAGTATAAACTCTTATTATTCAACTGGAAACCACACACAAAGAAGGTTCTAATCGGATTATAAATTGTTAACATGATTTCATAATTTAACTTATTCAAATAATGCTAATACTTGTAAATGTTGTCCGGCATTCATGATTATAACTTATGTTAATAACAAATCAAGTTCCTTTTGTCATAACCCATTTTTTTGTTATTCACCTTTTCTCTACCAAAAAATAAAAAAAATATATTCGAACTAAAAACAAAAAAAATCCAAAAAATAATAACAGTGAGAGGAGGATGTCAGAGCGCCCAGAAAATGGCTAGAAATTGGTTGAGGAGGCTAAAAAATTCAAAGATTAAAATTTGATAGTATATTTTACAAATGAAGAGCCTTGTTGACAAAGAAAAATTCAATTTGAGGAAAAAAAATCCAAAGTAAGATGTTTATGGACTCAATTAAATTTTATTGGAGGTTTAATTGAATTTATATAGGGTTTGATTACAAGAAAAAATGATTTTAAAATCATTTTAGGCTTTTAATTGGAAGAAATTAAAGTTTTGGGGTCAAAGTAGAATTTTTGAAAGTTGATTTGGTTAAATCAGGGGCTTAATTGCATAAATATTGAAGTTTGATGGCCAATGAGGGACTTGATTGAAGAAATCCAAAACCAAGGACCGAATTGGAAAAGGCATGTAAATAAAGAGACTGAAATTGACCAAATCAGGGGTCAAATTGAAGAAATTGGAAGTTTATTGATCAATTAAGGGTCAAATTGCATAAATCCAAAACCAAGGACTAAAAGAAAAAATACGTCGAAATCTGGGTTTAAATTGAAGTTCTTCATGGGTAAAATTGAACAAAATTAAAAGTTTGAAGCCAATGAGGGGTGTAGATAGAAATAAATCACAAATTGAAGGACTAAATTGTAAGATACTATTCATCGTTTTCTCCAGCGAGGCTGGTTGGGTGCCCACTTTCCCAAGGCATTTGGCGCCTCGTTTCTTCACCAAATTGGATGAAACGTACACGCAAACGATCCTGTGATACCTGACTACACACTAATGTAAGCTATTCGGGCTGATCGAGGCTGTAGAAGCGGTGGCACCGCCACAAAGTGAACAACCCGACCAGCCATTTTTCCTGCAAAACTGACAGTTCATCATTGCTACTTTGAGCCAATGGTTGAGATGCTTTCCGGTTGAACCAAGGGCTGAGATTTTGCACCAGAAGAGATAAAGTGTCCCTCTTCCACCGCCTATAAATAGATTTTATCTTCATGCTCAAGGGGTGGAGAAATTTGGGGTTCAAAGCCAGCCAACAAAACTAGCTTCTTCCCTTGAATTTTTCCTTTTCTGCCATCTATCTCTTCACACTCTCTCTCTCCCAGCCATCCAGGCAACCACTGTCATCACCGTCAGATTTTCAGCCACCATCTCCACCACAAGAAGCCAACACAACCACCGTCCAGCCACAGCAACGGCCGGTCCTCTCCCTCTACAGATTTTCCTCTTCTTCATTCTTCCTGCCGCAACCACCCTCAGCCAACACCGCTTGCACCACGCTGTCCTCCGCCACCGTCAGAACCACCGCAGGTCAGCCTTCCTCACCCCTTCTTCTTCTTCTTCTTCTTCTTCTTCTTCTTTGTCCCAGTGCGTGAACAGCAGATTCACGCCCACTATTCATGCAGCAGTGGGAATTGGCCCAGATTTGTTGTTATGCGTCGGGTCGGGTCCGGTCCAGTCACAAAAATTTTCAAAAAAATATTTTTAGAAAAATTTGTTATTTTTTCGCGTATTTTGTTATGGAATTTTGCTTAATATTGGTTTGTATTTTTATACCATAAAGATACGAATACAGTATTAAAATACTCGGTTTTCGTCAAAATATTGCAAAAAAAATTTATAAACAAAAAAAATATTTTTCTTTCATGCATATGACCAAGTCTCTCAAAGATAATAAAAAAAGTCATATCATTTTTTATATAAAAAAACATAAAAATTCAAAAATATGTTTTATCATGCATCTTGACTTTAATAACTAGTTTATTAAAGTCACGAGAACTAGGCCAATATTTCAAAAAACATAAAAAAAAATATTTTTTCTTTTAATATCCGGGATTAGGAATTTATACGTAAAACGTATTCCCAATATTAAAAAGGTAGTTTCTTTATTTGACGTTGGCACAATTAGGTTTTACCCCATAAGATAAGAACCTCCTTACTGAGGAGGGCTTTTCTTGAACCATAGATAGACCAACAATTAAAAAACATGACAAGATCTTAGTTTTTATCAAAGAATTAAACAATGCAGCTTACCTTAGGTAGGACATATTTGGGGCATACATTTCCTTTACACAACCAGTCTCCATACCCGATCTCTGAGACCAGTTGGTGTTCTTAGTGACCAAAATATTAGGTGGCGGCTCCCATTCCATTTTTTCCACTGATAAAAGACAAGAATTCCTTATTTTCCTATATTTTCCAAGATAGAAACTCCACACCTGATGAGGGTGGTGGGCGATCGCTGCGACGCTGCTCACGTGCGACACCTTTCATAGCACATGTGTCGGTTATACCGTACAGTTTGGGCTATGAAAGTGCCAAGTATTTGTTGTACCAAGGGTTATACAACCTAAATCTAGATTAACCATTTAACAAGCAAAGTATTAAAAGTGAATAAGATAACAAATAGAAAACATGTTAGTATCAAACATTAAGGTCCATGTTGAGTTTATACCATACATATTCTTACACCATTAGTGTAACCTTTTCACCTTGACATAATAAACTTAGCTAAACATAATGAAAGAGAGAAACATAAATAAACAAGATAAGAACATAAATAAGATATAAGTTAACTAAGTAAATGAAAGGAAACGAAAAACATAAACAAGAGATTAATATAAACGAAACTTAAGCATTACAAAATATAAAGCGAGAGAGCAAGAACATGATCTTGATCTAAAAACCAAGATGCCTAAATATATGGCAAATGCCTCCTTTATAGGCCAAAATTTGAAACTATTGATTTAATGATTAATTGTTGAGTGGTTGGCCACATCTTGACTTGGTGACAATCCTTATCTTCTTGTCTGAACAAAACATTATTGTTAATGTCAGAATTTGAATAGATTGTCCGCATGAAAGTTCTAGGAAATTGTCTCAGCTTTCCAACAAAAAAACAATCAGTGCATTTGGACTTATAGAACTCGAGATATGGGCTAAACATTGAACAGTGTCTGGGCTGCAGGACAGATTCTGACTTCTCAATTATTGCTAAGATTTGGACTTCCAAACAGCAGAATTGATTCTTTCACTCCCATGAATGTTTTAGGCCTATGTCTTAGCTTTCTAGCCATATAAACCAAATTGAAATCCAAGATCTACAATTGCAGATATGACCCAATGACTGAACAGTGTTCTAGTTTGGACTGAATCAACATCTCTTTTCTAAGCTAAACCCTCTCTTTGTCTTCTCAATTTCAGTTGTTAAACTCATAAATCAATCCTTTGATTTATGTGATAGGTTTGCATTTAAGATGGACATTTACCATAAATTAAAAGTATCTTATAGTATCAGACTTGTTATTATACAACATGCTTTAGTTAAGGAGTTATTTATGCTTTAAGTGCAAAATGATGATATAAAACCTTGATAAAAATGCACTTTTAAGTACTAATCATAGATCACTTAGGTGACAACTCTTTGTCTACACATATCATATATGTTTCACCTAACCACTGTTTCTAATCTTATATGATCATAAGTAACTCATCCAAATTATATAAGTCGGAAGGCAACATATCATGTTCTCAACATGTACTTAATATTTTAACAAGGGATTTATTATTTTAATTAAGTCTCATTCCATAGCAATAGTGATATATCATACATTACAATTATATATAAACATACACCCCTAACTTGCCATTCTAATTAAATAATTATGGACATATCTAAATTAATTTCCTCGAGTCATCAAAGAGAATTAGACGGTCAATTCTAGGAAATTATCTCAGCTTTCCAACAAAAAAAGAATTAGTGCATTTGGACTTCTAGAACTCAAGTTATGGGCTAAACACTGAATAATGTTTGGGCTGCAGGACAGATTCTGACTTCTCCATTATTGCTAAGATTTAGACTTCCAAACAGCAGAATTAAGTCTTTCACTCACATGAATGTTTTAGGCCTATATCTTAACTTTCTAGCCATATAAACCAAATTGAAATCCAAGATCTACAGTTGCAGATATGACCCAATGACTGAACAGTGTTCTAGTTTAGACTGAATCAACATCTCTTTTGATAACGTTTCAACAATTGAATTTGGAGTTATGCTTAATAGCGTAAGACTTGACGGTAAAAAATTTTATGCTAAAATCTGAATCTGACCTTGCGTGGATCGTATCATTAGGTTTTCATGATATTAAAAAACTTCTCGATATTAAATCGACACTCAATCTTGTAGAGTTGAATTGAATTTTATCAATTAAAAGAAGTTTTGAATAGGGTTTTGCACTATAAGATCAAAAATCTTAATTTTCATCTATCTTTCAGCTTTGTGATTTAGTTTTTAGTTAGCAATTATAATATTTCTTAAATGCAAACTTTGACTTTTCGGTTCATAATTACAATTTTTTTTATTATGTTAGAAATGTGTTTGCACAGCCATAATATTTCTTTTCTACTTTAAATATTAACTTTTGATCTAACCCGCAACGTAGCATAGGTAAACTAAGTAGTTGGAATCTAAAGCTTGATGAATGTCTTAAACATTGTTTTCGCTGATATTCTCTTTTGTTTTATTTCGTGTCTTCGTTTCGTTAACAATTCGTACAAATTTGCATTGCTACTTGCGAAATTGTAATCATAGTTGTGTTTTGCTTTGTTTTCAATATATTTATTGATTCTTGAGTCTGAAAATTATAATTAGAGTGCGCTGCGAAGGTTACTTGATGCAAACCCCGTGATCACATGGTCACGCAACCCACAATCAAAATTGAGATCTGATCCTGGAAAGCCGAAATATGTCTGATAGGAGTGTGACACAATGGAAACCTGCCCCAAGGCACCAACACTATTGGATTGAGTAGAATGACACCAGGAAGCCAGTTAATCTTTGATAAGTCAGATTCAGTTCGTTCAAGAACTGAAGAATGCAAGAATCACTCTTACGTGTTAAAACTGAACCTCCAATTAAAACCTTAAGAAGCCAATATCAAAATAAGCCCAAATTTAATATATGGTGCGATATCATGCTTAATACACAGAGTATGAAGTTTAAATTGATTCTAAGGTGGTTTGCTTATGGTTCACTAAAAGTAGTGTTTCTACGACAGAATTGAACCTTGAATTAAAACCTCAAGTACACTATACCCAAATAAGACCAAATTTTATATATAATTCTATCTCATCCCAATACACATAATATTAAGTTTCAATTGATTCTAAGGTGGTTTGCTTATGGTTCACCAAGAGTTGTGTTTCTATGGCAAAAATTGAATGATCCTTTAAATTTCAACTAATCCCTCTCTCTGTCTTTTTTTTTCTTTTTAATATACTGATATGATTAGAGACAGTAACAAGATGAAATATAACCTCCCTTTTTAATATACTTAAATTCCAAATGTAAGCCATGACGAAGATGATGGAAAGAATGAATTCCGTGATGGGGAACGTGTGTGACAGACTTGAGAAGGTGGGAAAACATGAAAACGTGGCTGGGACATGTACCCAAGATGTGTGAAAGGTTGGGGCTGAACCGAAATCAAACAATGTGATATGGTTCAGCCTTGTGATACGACCCAAATAAGGTCAGATTCGGATTTTGGAGTAAAAAGCGCAACAATCCAGGTTTATAACAATAGTTATAATTCTCAATCCAACCGTTGGATCGAGCTAAAATTGTATGTGGTCTCTCTAAACATGTTGTCCTACTATGGGTTAAGATTGCAGGTCAATCAGTGTTTGGTAAGGGCACCACAATACTGGTCAAAAGAGGCTGTACGAATTCCCTTAAATGCAAGTATCGATTTTCTAAATCTAAGCTATGAAAAGAAGGTAAAAGTTGAATAGTACCTGGCTTAAAATTAAAATGAGATACATTAGGAGGAAAAACTATGCATGAGGGTGCACTTGTTCTTGTGGGATTCATGTGGTCTTTAAGTGTTCTCACATGATTATTTTCATTATGAAGCGACTGATTATTATCTTCTTCCGCCATATTTTTTAAAATGATGAGGATACCCTAAAAAGTCTACCATTTAATATACGTGACCAAACTCTCATGCACGTGTAGAAAGAGAATAAAAGGAAGAAAACAAAACAAAAGGAAACAAAACAAAAGAAACAAAGTTAGATACAAGAAAAGTGAAAAGAGAAAATAAAATAAATATTATAATTTATACAAGAATTTACCTCCCTGGCAACGGCGCCAAACTTGACACGACTGTCGTGATGTCTTCTCCCAAGCGCAGGACTGTCGAATTAATAAATAACCCGGAAAGACCGGGGTTGAACCACATGGAGGTTAACTATATAAATTATAGATGATAACAACAACAACAACAACAACAATACAGCAACAACATCAACAACAACAAGAATAATAATAATAATAATAATAATAATAATAATAATAATAATAATAATAATAATAATAAGAAGAAGAAGAAGAAGAAGAAGAAGCAGAAGAAGTTAAAGAGGACTTTGAGATGTAAGACTAATGTGAGGATTAAACAATGATAAAAACAAATATCAAGGTTAGAGGATCCACTAATGGTATTTTAAACAAGTAGAGTATAAACTCTTATTATTCAACTGGAAACTACACACAAAGGAGGTTCCAATCGGATTATAAATTGTTAACATGATTTCATAATTTGACTTATTCAAATAATGCTAATACTTGTAAATGTTGTCAGGCATTCATGATTATAACTTATGTTAACAACAAATCAAGTTCCTTTTGTCATAACCTGTTTTTTTGTTATTCACCTTTTCTCTTCCAAAAAATAAAAAAAATATATTCGAACTAAAAAAAAATCCAAAAATAATAACAGTGAGAGGAGGATGTCAGAGCGCCCAGAAAATGGCTAGAAATTGGTTGAGAAGGCTAAAAAATTAAAAGATTAAAATTTGACATTATATTTTACAGATGAAGAGCCTTGTTGACAAAGAAAAATTCAATTTAAGGAAAATAATTCAAAGTAAGATGTTTATTGACTCAATTAAATTTTATTGGAGGTTTAATTGAATTTATATAGGGTTTGATTACAAGTAAAAATGATTTTAAAATCAATTTAGGCTTTTAATTGGAAGAAATTAAAGTTCTGGGGTCAAAGTAGAATTTTTGAGAGTTGATTTGGTCAAATCAGGGGCTTAATTGCATAGATATTGAAGTTTGATGGCCAATTAAGTACTTGATTGAAGAAATCCAAAACCAAGGACCAAATTGGAAAAGGTGCATAAATAAAGAGACTGAAATTGACCAAATCAGGAGTCAAATTGAAGAAATTAGAAGTTTATTGATCAATTAAGGGTCAAATTGCATAAATCCAAAACCAAGGACCAAAATAAAAATACGTCGAAATCTGGGGTTTAAATTGAAGTTCTTCATGGGTAAAATTGAACAAAATTAAAAGTTTGAAGCCAATCAGGGGTGTAGATAGAAATAAATCACAAATTGAAGGACTAAATTGTATGATACTATTCATCTTTTTCTCCAGCGAGGCTGGTTGGGTGGCCACCTTCCCAAGGCATTTGGCGCCTCGTTTCTTCACCAAATTGGATGAAACATACACGCAAACGATCCTGTGATACCTGACTACACACTAGTGTAAGCCGTTCGGGCTAATCGAGGCTGTAGAAGCGGTGGCACCGCCCCAAAGTGGCCAACCCGACCAACCATTTTTCCTGCAAAACTGACAGTTCATCATTGCTACTTTAAGCCAATGGTTGAGATGCTTTCGGGTTGAACCAAGGGCTGAGATTTTGCACCAGAAGAAACAAAGTGTCCCTCTTCCACCGCCTGTAAATAGATTTTATCTTCATGCTCAAGGGGTGGAGAAATTTGGGGTCCAAAGACAGCCAAGAAAACTAGCTTCCTCCCATGAATTTTTCCTTTTCTACCATCTATCTCTTCATATTCTCTCTCTCTCTCCTCCATCCAGGCCACCACTGTCATCACCGTCAGATTTTCAACCACCATCTCCACCACAAGAAACCAACACAACCATCGTCCAGCCACAGCAACCGTCGGTCCCCTCCCCCTATAGATTTTCCTTTTCTTCTTTCTTCCTGCCGCAACCACCCTCAGCCACCATCGCTTGCACCACGCTGTCCTCCGCCACCGTCAGAACCACCGCAGGTCAGCCTTCCTCCCCCCTTCTTCTTCTTCTTCTTCTTCTTCGTCCCAGTTGTTCACAGTGAACAGCAGGCGTGAATTAATTCACGCCCTGTTCATGCAGCAGTGGGATTTGGCCTAGATTTGTTGTTTTGGGTCAGGTTCGGTCCAGTCACAAAAATTTTCAAAAAAACATTTTCGAAAAAATTTGTTATTTTTCCTTGTATTTTGTTATGGAATTTTGCTTAATATTGGTTTGTATTTTTATACCGTAAAGATACAAATACGATATTAAAATACTCAGTTTTCGTCAAAACATTGCAAAAAAAATTTATAAACAAAAAATTATTTTGATTTCATGCATACGACTAAGTCTCTCCAAGATTAAAAAAAAATCATATCTATTTTTATATAAAAAAACATAAAAATTCAAAAATATGTTTTAGCATGCATCTTGACTTTAATAACCAGTTTATTAAAGTCACGAGAACTAGACCAATATTTCAAAAAACACCCAAAAAAAATATTTTGTTTTCTTTTAATATCCGGGATTAGGAATTTATACGTAAAACGTACTCCCCATATTAAAAAGGTAGTTTTTTTATTTGACGTTGGCATAATTAGGTTTTACCCCATAAGATAAGAACCTCCTTACTGAGGAGGGCTTTTCTTGAACCATAGATGGACCAACAATTGAAAAACATGACAAGATCTTAGTTTTTATCAGATAATTAAACAATGCAGCTTACCATAAGTAGGGCGTATTTGGGGTGCTAATACATTTCCTTTACGCAACCAGTCTCCGTACCCGATCTTTGAGACCAATTAGGGTTCTTAGTGACCAAAATACTAGGTGGGACTCCCATTCTATTTTTTCCACTGATAAAAGACAAGAATTCCTTGTCTTCCTATATTTGCCAAGATAGAAACTCCACACCTGATGAGGGTGGTGGGCGATCGCCGCGACGCTGCATACGTGCGACACCTTTCATAGCACATGTGTCGGTTATACCATACGGTTTGGGCTATGAAAGTGTCAAATATTTGTTGTACTAAGGGTTATACAACATAAATCTAGATTAACCATTTAACAAGCAAAGTATTAAAAGTGAACAAGATAACAAATATAAAACATGTTAGTATCAAACATTAAGGTCCATGTTGAGTTTATACCATACTTATTCTTGCACCATTAGTGTAACCTTTTCACCTTGACATAATAAACTTAGCTAAACATAATGAAAGAGAGAAACATAAATAAACAAGATAAGAACATAAATAAGATATAAGTTAACTAAGTAAAGGAAAGGAAATGAAAAACATAAACAAGAGATTAATATAAAATTGTAAATTATGCCCCTTCTTCCTTTTTTTTGTCTCCAGCTCTTTTTGGTAGTTGATACTACAATTGTTGTCGGTGAGGTTGCTAACGCCGGAGACAACCTCCAGCCGCCCAGCATGGCATGTTGCTATTGCTAGCTAGCAACAAGCTGTTATGGTTGAGTGGGCCAGTAGTGCTGGCAGCGTCGCTGGCTGCATTGCATTCATTTAAAAGGCTGAGATCAAAATCTTATTTTAACTTAGAAACCAAAGGGGGTGACACTTTCTCTTTTAGTTCCTAGGATTATTGATCAACATTATAGGCTCTAAGTAAGTCTTGTGACTTATAATGTTTTCTTTTCTTCTTCTCTTCCCATGATAGAACAAGATTTAGACTTATGAGCTTTATTTATATTTTTTTTAAGTACAACCCAAAGTTTGTTTGGATTTAATTAATACTTTGTTTTCAATTAGTGATGTGAACCTCATGATCACGTGGTCACGCAAAGACACAAATTCCCGGAAAGCCAGTAAATCAAGTTTTATAGGAGTGTGAAACAAATATAACTTGTACCTAGGCACCAACACTACACAAATATTGGAAACAAATATAACTTGCACCTAGGCACCAACACTATTGGAAACGAAAAACCCCCACCCAACGAATATTGATTCGCGAACGAGAGGTACAAGGATGACGCCACGAAGCTAGTTGTTCTTCGATAAGTCGTTTTCAGTTTTTTTTAGAACCATTAAAGAGGGATTATCTCATCAACACACACACACACAAAGTGCGGCAAACAAAAAGTTTTTTTTAATCTGAATTGTCTAACCCCTTACATGTTTGATTATGCCTTTATTTATACAGACTCTATACTTAAAGAAACCCTAATGGACCCCCCTTAGGTGGACTTATATGAAGCCCACTTACAATTGACCCAAATAAGTAATAATAACCCAAAGACTAAGAAGGAAAAAATAAAAATATAAAAATTACCATCCTAAATATGCTAAAATTAGATTTGTCACTCTTAAGAAGTTCCAAATAAACTAGAAGAAATCTGATTTGAAAAATTTATGTTTCTGCCCCCTTTAATGTCCTTGATTAGCTTGGATTTCCTTGTTTAACTTGGATAAATAAGAAAAAAAAATTTCTTCTTTGTTGTTGATTTAATTACTTTCATTCCTAGGTTAGAAAAGGCGTTAAATAATCCTCATCTCTTTAGGAACAAGATCTGGCTAACTTTCTTACTTAATTAGGAGAATAAATTGCTGACTTTCTATCCTGTAGCATTAGGAAAAAAATAAGCCTAATAAGGCTGGTACGGGGTCGGACACATCAGCCCTTTGTTCCACACTAGTTGGGCTCTTTTTGGACTTGAATTAGATGAATTAAAGGTTGTCCTTCATGCTCCTTAACTGTCCCAAGCCCTTCTAGATCCATCTTGCTCCATATGTTCTGAACAAGCTCATTGAATGCTTCTTTAAGCTTCTATGCCCTAGCTCTTGTAATTGGCTCAATTGGCACCTCCAATGGGTCGTTGGCATGAATACGCTTGGTATTGGGCTGATCCTTATCAATTAGGATCCAAGGCTTGTTTTTTATCAGAGTCTAAGCTTACTAGTAAGGTCAACTTTTCTAAGTGGATCAATTTGATCTACAATTGTAAATCCATTAAGGTTAATTTCTTAGGACTATTTAAACCTATGTAAGCATAAATCTCGGTATTTTTTGATCAATCATACCTCTGAACTTTTTAATTTAAAGTATGAGAGAGATTCTTGTATTTTTTTGTTCTTAAACGAACTAAATCTGACTTATCAAATATTAATTGGTTTTATGACATCATTCGATTTCATTCCAATAATACTGGTGTCTTAGAATAAATTTTTATTATGTCACACTTTTATCATATCTCCAATTTTTCAAGATAAAATCTTAATTTTAATTATAAATTACATAAACACGTGGTCTCATGAAGTTTAGGTAATGGTATTTCCTGAAAAAGAAATTCAAAAGGGAATAAGTTAGAGAACAAATGATATATTACATTGATATTAAAAAAAAAAACTAAAAGAGATCATTAACCACTAGAACAACTGGCCAGGCCGGTCAGTCAGTCAAGCTAGACATCTAGACTCTCCCCTCTTCCTTACATCGAGTCTTTTTACCCCCTATAACATTTTTTGATTCAACTACAAGAAACTCCACTTCGCTAGGGTTGATATAATTGAGCTCGACTAAAAGGAGAACTCCCGTTGGTAAATGTATCCTCTCCTGCTAGTAGACCCTTTGCTTAGCCAATTACGTTACGGTTGACGAGTTCTCACTGGATTCAAGTAATGTTTCTCCCCATAAAAATTGTTCAATCTCATGATAATTTTGTTTAATCCCTCGTGTTTTGTTGTTTTTAATCGTGGGTTGCAAGGCTATTGACATGGCTCCTCTGCAGTGTAAATTGGAACGCTTCAACTTTTTTTTTTTTAGAATTTGTAGCAATTGGAGTGGCTTTTCTGCAGCTGAAGGCTCATGGGTTTGTTGCTAGATTTGCTTATTGGAGCTGCTTCACATTACTTCTTTCGTTTCTTTATGGTTAAGTAAATGGACCAGCTGTTGGGGTGGCTTCTATGAAGCTGGGGGTTCATAGGTTTGTTTTCAGCTAGGTGGCTCTGATGGATGGGGCTGCTTCACTCGGTTGCTTTGGAGCTGCTGAAGAGGGCCTTCATTAGGTATTTTTTAATTTCTTATTCATTTATTGATGGTGGTTGGGTTGCGGGGAGAGCTGGTTTGTTAGCTAAGGCTACCGTTACGAGGTAAATTTTGTGCTCCGCGAATAAACCCGTACGGTAGCCTAGTTCCTCACTAGACTCAGCCTTCCCTCGACAATGCCACTCGTGTTTGCCTAGTAACTAAGTCTTTGCCTCACTCGAGAGGTTTCTCCACTTTCCCAAGTTAAAAGACAAGCGGAATACACAAGTAGATTGCACAACACAAAGCACACCAAGAATACAAGAACTCTCAACCATTATTTATCTCATCAATAAAGGATTAGACAATGTGTGCTATACACAGAATTTGCATGCTACACAATCAAGCTTACACATGTTATTTCCTCTCTATGCATTCCCTATCTCGTATGCTCTCTATCTCTCTACATCTAAAAACATCAACAACTATTTATAACCAAGTATGTGAGCTGCAAGGCACACCCATGATCTCCTATTTTTCAAGACATACTGGGGCACTTTCTCCCCCATGTTCTCCATGATCTCAGCAGCTTGGAGAGCACCCCAGTTATGCTCCCACGTTCTTCCCCCATGAGGCTGCCACTTCACCCACGTTCTGCCCCATGATCCCATGATCTAGAAAGACCATGACTGCCACTAACCCATGTTCTGCATGCCCACCTGACAACCCCATCTGCTAGCTCTTGCTTCGTTAGTTGTTGAGTCACTCGTATGCCTTGGATAGTCCTTCGTCCAAGTTTTAGATTGTGCCAAGTCGAGCCCTGACTTGTACAAGCTGTTGCGCGCTGCCGAATTCGCATCTGTGTGCAGGCTGCCAATTCCTGCGCTACCGAATTCGCATCTGCATGCACGCTGCCAATGTCTTCACTGCCGAATTCCTCGACAGCCCCTGTTCTCGTCAGCCTATGCCCCTGATGAGTTTTCCTGCCTGGCTTGGACATTCCATCGTCAAGACCATGTTCGTCAATAATCTACGCTGCCGATTTTCCTTTGACGAACCTACAGCCGTATAAATTTGTGCTACCGATTTATCCCACTGTTGGCATGGCTGCCAGCACCCTTAGACACTGTTTTGGACAGCCTGCCAAAATGTGCGCATTGTGCACGTTTAACACTGTTACAGCTACACTCTTTCTTTATTTGGCTCTATGATGGGGCTACTTCTTGGCTAGCCAGCACCATCATTGTGGATTAAATGCTCAAGAAAATTGCCATCACCTTCGGTCTTTTCTCAGCATCGGAAGGGCTGCTGCTATTGGAATGGGACTTGAAATTTCTTTCATTTGTGATTAACGATTACAGTTGGTTGTTGCTTATTATGCCTTACCCCTATTCCATTCCCATTTGCATGGGACCAGATAAGTCTTTATTCCTGTTGTTTCGTTGCCCTACTTTTTTTTATTTTAGCAAGTGTTAATTATTTGCTTTTTGTGTCATTTCAAGTTAGGTTTGGTGGGGCTTTTAGGGTTTGTTTTGTGGTTTCTGGACTAGTTTTTAGACCCGGCCCAGTCCAAGGCCCGGGTTCCGGGTTTTGATCGAATCACCGGGTCTCCCATGTCAATTTCTTTTTTTTAATCAAAACGACATCGTTTTAGTAAAAATAAGTCAATGGGTTGCAACCGTGTCTTGCTGATTCAACTGGGTCGCCGGGTTAACCCGTCGAGTCAGCCGGGTCACACCGGTTTTTTCTTCCCCTGTTTTTTCTTCAACCCGGCCCGGTTCCAGCCTCAGGTCCCGGGTCGACCCGCCGGGCAGGGTCGGATTTTAAAACTATGGTTCCTAGGCTTAAGCCAATTGTTGCTTTTAGATAAGCCTTTTGAGAGAGTATTTATCAAGATTTTTGTTGGTCTTCTCTCATAAGTGTCAAGCAGCCTCTCTCTAACCTTTATGTGTATGTTTTGCTTCCTTTTCTACCCCCGGGTAATTTATCCCTTTATTTGGTTATTCTAATTGGAGGTTGTTCTTATAATATAGCTATTTGACTTGCGGAAGCTTTTGATTCTGTTGAGTGATTTGCTAGGTGGTGGATTCTGTAGGTTTGTCATTTTTTATATGATGTGAACATTGTGATCCCGAGGTCACGCAACCCACATGCAAAGATACTAATTCCCGAAAAGCTGAGTAAATCATGTTTGATAGGAGCGTGACACAAAAACAACTTGTACTTAGGCACCAACACTATTGAAAATGGAAACCCCCACCTAACGAATATTAATTCGTGAACGAGAAGTATAAGGATGACGCCACGAAGCTAGTTGTTTTTCGATAAGTCGTTTTCAGTTCTTTAGAGAACCAAGGAAGGGAGAATATCCCACCAACACACACACAAAGAGCGGCAAACAATAAGTTTTATTAATCTGAATTGCGTAACCTTACACGTATGGTTATGCCCTTATTTATAGTGACTCCAAACTAAAATAAATCCTAATGGACCCCTTATATGAACTTATATGATGTCCACTTACAATTAGACCCAAATAATATAAATAAACCCTAAACTAAGAAGAAAATAATAATAACAATAATGAATCTGAATTTAATATCTTAAATATGATAGGATTAGACACTACAAGATTTCATAGTTTTACCGACGGAACTATTTTGTTGGCCTGTGATTTAGAGTTCGTCGGTAATTTTTTTACCGACGACACCCCCGACAGAAACCGTCCGTCGGCTTTCCTTTCATCGGTAATACCTAATTCCATCGCTACATCAGTCGGTAAAAAAAAACATGTGCCGATGGTTTTACATACGGAAATTGCGCGCCAAAAAAATATTTCCCGCTTGAAATATACCAACAGATTGAGTCCTTCAATGATAGTGGCATATCCAGTAAATATTTTTCAGCTCCCGGTTAAATGCCGACGGACTATAGTCCTCGGTAACGTTGTTGGTGAGTGTGTGAAATACCGACAGAATATATTTGTCTGTAAATTCGTTGGTGATTGTGGCATTTGCACCAAGCTACTGTGAAATGTCAACGGACACATTTCATCTGTAAATTCGTCGGTACGATTGGCATTTCCCGCTCTCTGTCAAATGTCGACGGATACAGTCCGTCAGTAAAACCATCCGAGATTATTTTTAAATATTTTTTAAAAAAATTATTTAGAATACATAATATAGAATTATATAAATTAATAGTAAAAAAACCAATTTTGCAAATAAAATTTTTATTAAACATCAAAAATAATGTTAAATAATATTCATTACAAATTGAATATGTTTCAAAAAAAATATTAAATTAACTATTAAAGCTAAATAATATTCATTACAAATTAACATAATAGTGGAGCTGGAGGAGGAGGAGGAGGCTGGTTGTTATACAACCAAAAAGGAGAAGGCGCACATGTATCACCACTCTGTGATGCCATGTTCATGACCATTTGGCGAAGCTGTTCATAATTCACCGAGAGTTGTTCATAAGTCGCCGATAGGTCGTCATATTTTTCGATGAGCTGAGCCGTGTGTTGCTACAATGTCACGAACTCCTTAGATTGAGTGCCCGTAAGTTCTCGGCCGTAGTGTTGGAGAGCCTATACACTCGATTTTTATCGGGTCCACCAAACGATTCAACCTCCATCCACAAATCCGGATCGAAATCCGGATGGGTCGAAAGATCATCCCCATATCTTTCCCTCAATAAAAATAATAACTTACGAAATAAAATAATTGAACAAATATACCATAAAGTGTTGAGCACGGTTGTTAACGAACTGTTGCGACCCCTTTTGGTGGTCCTGACTCCGCACGTGCATCTCAACAAACAGCTGCATTGGGCTCGGCTCACGTCCAAGAGACGTAGCCTATAATGAAAAAAATTAATTAACAACAAATTAATTTAACGATATATTTCATTTAAATTAATCTTACAATTCGTTTCGCATGTGCATCAAACGGAACATAACCGCCGGTGTGTGTTGTCACCGAGCCATGAATTGGTCGATTCCGGTTGCCAGCACCAAACTGTCAGCGTCATGTAAACTGCTCAGACATCACGTGCTCAAGATAGTGCGACCATATCTCTGCCAGGATGTATATCGGTTTGAAATCCCTCCAAACCGCCACGTCGTTCTAGCCTTGAAGACCATTATCTCTCACAGTTTGTTTTGCCTTTTTTTGTGCTTCATACCAAAAATCAAGCAACCAACTTCCATAGCGATTTTTTTCTAAAAAAATCTTGTATTGTTTTCGATGTTACCTAGTTGCCGCGTGATGTTTCCCACATCCTCCTCACAACATTGTCATGCGCACTGTCCTTGTCGAATTTGCCCTGTGTATAAATAATTAATTTTAAATAAAAATAATAATTTATTTACAATTATATTAATAATTTATTAGAAATAAGCTGGAAATTAGAAATTAACACCAACCTCAAATCTGTCAAACCATGCATCGATTTTAGGTATCCATTCAGGATGTCTGGATACCTGACTCCATTGAAATAATAGAATCTCCATCGACGATTTAAATGTCGATGATATTCCTCGGGTAGCCTCTATGTTTGTGAATACATGACTCCAACCGATGGGGACTTAATGGAACACCCAGATATTTAAATGGAAAACTTCCTTCTGCAAAACCTATGTGAAGCAGCATAGCATGCTTGGTGTCTTCCCTAACACCACTAAAGAAAATAAAAGATTTAGCTGCATTAATGGTTAGACCAAACATCCTCACAAAAACCAATTGCTGCTGAAGTAGAATGTCAACAGAGCGTAACATAACGGCATAGCAAGAGTATGCCATCAGCAAAAGCTGAATGGCTTATACCCAAGGACTGACACTTTGGGTGAAAATGAAACCCAGCCTTCTGAGTAGCCAAATTAAGCAGCCAAAAAAAAAATATTCCATGCACATGATAAAAAGATAGGGAGATAATGTATCTCCTTGCCGAACACCACATTTACCAGCAAAGAACCCAAACAAGTCACTATTAACTGCCACTGAGAAGGAGGTTGTTTCTACACACATCATAACAAGATGAACAAAATGATCTGGGAACCCAAATAGCTTCATTAGTTGCTTAAGAAAAGGCCACTGGACAGAATCAAATGCCTTCCTGAAATCAATTTTAATGATACATCGTGGTGAGGCTCTTTTCCTGCTATTATGACTAAAGAGCTCCTGCATGAGGTTGATGTTGTCTGCCATATTTCTACATCCAAGAAACACATTTTGAGCAGGAACATTCGCCATTCTACCTGCCAGGATCTTAGAGATAACTTTATAAGTTGACCCAACCACCCTTTCTCCCATTCTCTTCTTACGAACAAATACTTCTTCATGTGCATTCCAACAACGGTAATTCTTAGGGTTTGAGCAATTCTTTTCTTAGGGTTTCCTTGCTAACCCTTATTTCTGCAATCCTTGGCTAGGCGCCTAGTCTTATTTCAAATAAAGTATTTTTCATTGAGGTTTTTGGAAATTCCCTTCCTTTCTATTGAATTTCTTGACAATTAATTTTCCCTTCACAATGAGCTTCTTCTTTTGATTTTTATTATGGGACTTTCCCATTTGTTCCATAATGTTTGCATTTGAGGCACTAGAAGAATTGGTTCTTCTTTCAAACAACTTATTATTCTTTTATATCTTTAATCTCAAAATAAACTCTTTGATTCACATCTCATTGTGCTTATGCTTAAAATAGTTTTTGAAGTCTTTTCAAGATTAGTGGCAATTTTTTCAACGATTGCAACCATTTGGAAAAACTCACTTAGAGACATACTAATGCGAATCTTGTGATAACGTGCTCACACAACCCACACGCAAAGACACCAATTATTGGAAAGCCAAGTATATCAGGTTTGATAAGAGTGTGACACAAAAATAACTTGTACCTAGGCATCAGCACTATTGGAAACAGAAAACCCCCACACAATGAATATTGATTCGCAAACGAGAAGTATAAAGATGATGCCACGAAGTCAGTTGTTCTTTGATAAGTCATTTTCAATTCTTTAGAGAACCATGGAAGGGAGATTATCTCACCAACACACACACACACACACACACAAAGTACAGGAAACAAGAAGTTTCATTAATTTGAATTGTCTAATCTTTATGTTTGGTTATGCCTTTATTTATACTTACTCTACACTTAAATAAACCCTAATGGACCACCCTTATGTGGACTTATATGAGGCCCACATACATTTGACCCAAATACATAATAATAACCCAAAGACTAAATAGAAAATAATAAAAATAATAAAAATCCAAAAATTATTATCCTAAATATGCTAAAATCAGATTTGTCATCATTAAGAAGTCCCAAAATAGACTACGAAATTTGATCTGAAGGTAGAATTAATTGTAAAGTCTTTTTTCCCTGTGATAGCTAGGATGAATAAGGAAACCTTGTAAGAAAAAGATTTTGAAACATTTATGAATCATTGCCACACTCAGAAACTATGTTGTAGCCCATTAAAGATCTTTGCAGAATTAGGAGATTCCCAAAACAAGCTGCCACATCCTTTTAGAAAAAGAATCATAGCCAAATAGGAAGTCCACAAGTCAAAATGAATTTGATACGATACGGGCAATGAAAAAACAATTAGATTCGGATTCTGACGTAAAATGCGCAACTGTCTAATTTTACGATAATAGTCATAATTCTCAATCCGACTGTTGGATTTGGTTGAACTTTTGTGTAGAGTCTCCTGACATGTTTTCCTACAGTAGGTTAAACTTTCAGGTCGCTCGAAGTTCAGGAAGGCATTTCAATATGGGATCAGATATCAATCTTGATTGTGGGTTGCGTGACCACGTGATCACGAGGTTCGCATCAGAAGTAAATAACAAAATTCATACAGCCTCTATTGACCAGTATTGTGATGCCTTCTCGAAATTTGAACTCACGGTAGGACAACTTGTCTAGAGACTCCACATACAATTTTAGCCCGATCCCTACCCTATTTTGACCTAGGTAAACTTATCAACAATGGTCTCGCGAGCAGCAAGTGAATCTATTCGATATATGAACGAAACTGAAGACTCGAATAAAAATAGAAACAAAATATACAAAATGATGAAACAACACCCAAATATGTGTATATGTTCAAAATATACTGCAAGAAACGAAAACAACATAAAGAAAGTGAATTTCAAAAGTTGACGAACTTACCTCACACGTGTGGAGTAGAAAAGAAGAGAAGAGAAGGACTTAAGAAGGTGAGAAGGAGAGAGAGAAGAGAAAGAAATAGAGAAAAATGTTGGCTGACTTGGGACAAAGGAAGAGAGAAGAAGAGATAAACCCATCTGAAATTTATTTTAGGGATATTGGTTTTTTAATTTGGGGTTTCTTTCCAACGGTTTTACTGACGGTTTTCTAATTGACAATTAAATACTAATATTTTATAGTTTTATTGAAAATTTGGTGTTTTTGTCTATAACATCTAATTGAAATTTTCAATTTTATAAAAAAATTTCATAACCCCCCAAGTATTACTGATGATTTTTCATTCCGTCGGTGAATCCATATGTATTAAAAAGTAATTAAAAGTGACATTAAGAAGTGAATGGTTCCATTGCTCTCTAGAATATACCGATAGACACAATCCATCAGTGATACCGTATGAATTGAACACAATTAACAATGACAAGGAGAAGGGAACAATTTTAATGCTATTTGGAATATACAATAGTTTCTATTGCCAGATTGTACTTGTATTCCTTATGTATCCATTCTGCAAATACTTAAAACCACAGCAACACATAGGACACGATAACACTAGTTTTGTATAATATTAAAATCATATAAAATCAATGTTTCATTGTCATTTAATAATAAATTAACAATATTGTAATTACATTAAAGTTAATTTCATCCAGAGATATTACATTATCATTTGTCTTCTTCTTTAATTTCATCATTGTCATGTCCATTGCAGTCTTCTACGTTGATTTCATCATTATCATCATCTTCATCAACTTGTGTATGTCCACTGGTTCTCAAAACATTATTTAACTCATCAACGTCAACATTAACAAAAGTATTCTCGGCGACGTGAAAATTTGAATTTTCTTCTAAGTCATTAGACGGAGCATCTCGATATAGATCAACTAACTCATTAAGTTGAAAAACATTATGTTCTACTGTTAATTCATCATTTTCATCCTAAACAACCTGAAGATGACCCATGGGTTCGGTTTTCACTACGGATAACCCAATCAACTCTTGAATGATCATTTCTAAAGGAAGGATTGCATGTGTAATAAACTTGTTGACATTACTTGGTGAAAATAAAGACATTATCAACATTATAGAGTCTAGCCTTTATATTAATTTCAAACTAAACATGATGAGGATCTACTCTGATTCCTATATCAATGGTATTATACCAATAACATTTGAATAAAAAGATTCTATATTGCTCGCTATGATATTACAATTTAATGACATCTTCTAACTTCCTATAATAGTCAACTTCAAACTCATTAGAAGTTGATCCCTTAACACAAACTTTATTGTTATATGTCTTTCTACCTTGACCATACTCTCCCATATGAAACACGTGTCCATTGATGAAATATTCATTATAGCACTTTACTTTTCTTCTTGTACCCAAACTTAGTAAATTCAAAGTATCACTAGTATTCCCTTCTAATTGATAAACCTGGTACATGAATTACATCTCCATCACAATCAATGAGAAATGTGTAATGATATTAAGTATCCTAAGAGAGAAGAATAATTAAACAGTTCTTGCATGTGTTCCAAGTGGAAAATTATTCATCTTATAATCAAAAGATTTAGGATTTAATTAGTTGTGAGTTTTGGGATAGTAAAAATTGACAATATTGCCTATGAGAAATTTAATAATCTATCAATTTATAATAGTATATGAGGTAAATTGTTCAAAAGAAATGACATGTTAAGTATTATACTTACTAAATAAAAGGTCTCTGTTCATCACAGTTAAATAACACATAATTACGTGCTTATCTGAATTCTATTTCTATCAAATATCTTCCCCCTCACAACATTGTTTGGTACGGGTCATTCAAGATAGGATAATATTGACAAGTTTCCACATAAAAGCACTTCTTCATTGTCATCATGTCATGAAATGCAATTAATTATTGTTCTCAAGTGAAACTCGAAATAATACAAGATAAATGTTAAGATCTTTTTAACAATATAAGCCTTGTATATCAAAGCCTCAACATGCGCTTTATTTTTTACTTTTCTCTTAAGGTTGAACAAGTACCTGCATGGAATTAAATGGATATTTTGAATTTTTTAAAAAAAGATAATAAAATTTTAATTATAATGCTCCATTAAATCGAAGAACGATGAAGGTAATATCATCTCAAGTTTCCAGATTCTCTAGACGATATTTGTTTCAAGCCTCTCCTTGTATTGTATATGCAACTTGTTGGAGCATATATCTCTAATAATATGATTGATCTCTATTAGTGCATTCATATCCTCTTTAGTAATAAATCTCATTAAGCTAGTGGAATGAGTGTTTGCATAAATACATGGCATTCATAACTCTCCATTTCATACAATCTACATTCGTCCAAATTCACCAATCTTGATATGTTTGAAGCATGTCCATCAAGAAAACATATACTCTTAATCCATTGGTAGACAAATAACTATGCAT
>Ga0325414_1001573_pt1 | contig 22256 bp, 22 predicted proteins | sample PopdelMetagenome_8_FD_206183 | JGI IMG/M metagenome (GOLD analysis project Ga0325414, IMG submission 206183) | Populus deltoides microbial communities from Bellville, Georgia, United States - Leaf-PdKOR-R3 | ecosystem: Host-associated > Plants > Phyllosphere > Phylloplane/Leaf | place: USA... | reverse complement strand
GGTAACTTGGATATTGATGGCTTTTGCAATTTTCCAATAATTCTATGAATGATTGAGAGTTTTTTCTTTTCCAATTCGATTGAGAATTTAATAAACGTGTTGGTTGCAGATGCTTGATCTCGTCTGCTACCAACACGTTTATTAAATTCGCAGCAAGATGGCAGCCAAGCCATTGGTCCACAAGTCATACGGCTTCCCTGACCTCCAATTTTTATTCCTTTTCTTCTTCGATCGATATCTCAAATGTTCTTTCAAAATCTGTGGTCTCCGGAAATGCTTGGGACAGCCAAGATTATCTAAACTGTCCTGAGAATTTAACAGACCAAGCCAACCCTGGGGTCCATTACTTTTATATAGATTGTCTAAGACAATTATATATATATATATATATATATATATATATATATATATATATATATATATAAAAGAAATGGAGAAAAACATCTTACATCAGAATAAAACAAATCAAAGTAAATTAAGAAGGTGGATTCATAATCAATTAAATATTGAAAGAAAAAATTAAAAAAATATTAAATTAAAAAAGAGCAAAAAAAAAAACCTACTTAGATTATGAAACCGGAATAACCCTATAAAAAAATGACAAAATTTTCAATAAAAAAAAGGGCCTAAAAATGCAAATAGGGTCAATCTGGGTCAACTAACCAAACCCGCGACTTGGGTAATGAAATCGAGATAACCCCATAGAAAGTAAATAAAAAAATTACAAATCTTAATTTTCAACCAATCCAATGTTGAAAGATGAAATAAAAAAATTAATTAGAAAAAATAGCCAAAAAAATTACCCGAATTAACCTATTAAACTCGTGATCTATGTTGTCATAATCCATTTTTAGGTTCTTCCAAATTACATTTTCTTTTATTTTTTTTAAAAAAACAGTCAAATAGTGCCGTTTTGAACGGCACTATTCTCCTTCTTCCCTGCGCATGCAGAGGCAGCGAAGAAGAAGATTTTAAATCTCCTTTTCCCGCTTAACATCTCCTTCTCTACCACCTCCACTTACCCAAGAAACCCGGCACTACCCATACCCCACCATACCCTGCCACCATGACGAAGGAAGAGGAAGGCCATGCCCTGCAGCGGCTACACAGGAGCCATCCCACACTACCATGCCTTGCACTTGGACAAGGTATGGTGAACCTCTCCCCCGGCTGCCTATAAATATAGGGGAAAGGAAGAAGAGTGGAGAGGATTTTTTTTTTTTAGAGAAAAGAGGGAAGCAAGCTGCAGAAACAAAAAAAAACAGAGAGAAAGCGAAAACAGACGTGGGGAGGAAAAACAGAGACTACGGTCTCTACACAGAGAAGAAGAAGAACCGTCCTCACCCCCTTGGGCACCACCACTGTTTCTTCTTCTCCACCGCCACCAGCAGCACCGGGAGCAACTGCCAGCAGAACCAGGGAAAGAGAGAGTGGGATTGGTGCTGGCGAGAGAAGAAAGGTGAAAAGAACAGAATACAGGGGATGAAAAAAAAAACAGATAATAGAGAGAAGAACAGTAACCTCTCTCTCCGGCGCCTCTCTCTTCGTCGTCTAGAATCATCGGCCCCCGCGCCATTCTTCCTCTTGGCCGTCACTAACTGCACCGCTCGAGACCACCGCAGAGAGGGAAGCATATTGTTGACAGAACAAATGAAAAACAGAGGAAGAAGAAGCAGCGAAGCAGAGGAGAGAAGAAGAAGAACCATCGTCTGCCATCACAGCCGTCCACCGCGACAACAGCGCCATCGCGACCAGCATCGCGAGCCACCAGCGCTACCCGGTCAGTTTCCTTCTCTTGCTTCTTCTCCAGTCGCTCTCCACTGTTCTGCGTGAATAGTGGAGAGTGAATTAATTCACTCTCCACTGTTCACTGGCCGGACAAAATGAGTGGGCTAGGTCCGGCCCAGTCCAAAAAAAATTCAAAAAAAAATTTTAAGAAAAAATTATGATTTCCCCGCGTATTTTTTTTACTAAATTTTGCTTAATATTGGTTTGTATTTTTATATCGTAAAAATACAAATCTGGTATTAAAATACCCAGTTTTCGTCAAAACTTAAAAAAATATTTTTGTTTTCATGTATATGGCCAAGTCTCAAAAACAATTACATCATATTTTCATACAACAAAGAAAACTTCAAAAACAAATATATTTTAGCATGCATTTTGGCTTTAATAACCAGTTTATTAAAGTCACGAGAACTCGGCCAATGTTTCAAAAAAAATATTTTGTTTTGTTTTAATGTCTGAGATTATGAATTTATACATAAAATATATTCCCGATATTAAAAAAGTAGTTTTTTTATAGACATTAGAACGGTTAGGTTTTACCCCATAAGATAAGAACCTTCTTACTAAGGAGGACTTTTCTTGAACCATAAAAGGACCGACATGATAAGACCTTAGATTTTTTATCAGACAATAAAACAATGCAGCTTACCTTAGGTAGGGCGTATTTGAGGTGCTAATACTTTCCCTTTACAGAACCAGTCTCTGTACCCGATCTCTAAGACCAGTTAGGGTTCCTAATGACCAAAATACTAGGTGGCGACTCCCATTCCATTTTTTCCACTAATAAAAGACAAGAATTCCTTGTCTTTTCATATTTGCCAAGATAGACATACCACACCTGATAAGGGTGGTGGGTGATCGCCGCGACGCCGTATACGTGCGACATAATGACGACTCCACTAGGGACCTTGTGGACTAAGCTTTGTTTTTGTCTGATCATCGTGTTTTATTGTTTGCTTTTATGTTATTATTAATTTTCATTCTCATTTGCTCATACGCTTTAATTTTATACATATTTGTTCATGCATTGTATAAAATTATTTCATGCATCATTCACATTTGAGGGGAATTATACTTAAAAAAATTTAGGTTAAGTGGGGGACTAGTAGTTTACCTTACAACTTTTAGTCAAGGTTTAAGTTTGTGTAAACCCCAACTCTTCGCTGAGTGCTTAGACTGGTAATGATTGGTGCACATGCCATCCCATTATCTACTGAGCCCCCATATTGCCTTTATGAGGGTAATCACTGGGACAGTAAGAGACCTTTTTTGAGACCAGGTAGAAAGCCACCCGTCATGTAATGGCCCAAACCTATCCTTAGAGTATGAACTCCCTAATACACATGTACATATATTTGTATCGTACACATACATCCATTCATTGTAAATAACATACATACATGCATCAGGTTGAAATATAGGTCCCCAAAGAATCTACAACACCCGACTTCGAGCGAGAAATATGGAAGATGAAAAGCGCGCTCACCGTGACGCCTATTTTCAAGAAGAGTTAGAGTCTCTGAACAAAAGTTTGACTCGCCTCTAGCTTACTCGAGCAAATACTTAGAAATAACTCTAGTGAAGTTTCTTCCAACTGACCTATCATCTTTATTGAAACCCGAAGAAATTGGGGGGCAAATATGGTCAAGAGCCTCAACATAATCCGAAGGGGAATTGCACCACCATTGCAGAATGAAGCCTGTTCTTGTTCTGCCAAAAAATAACTACCTCTGTTCGATCATGCCTGCAAAACTTCTTGATTTTTTGTTTCAACTTGTTCCAATTTTTGTTGGTAATTTGGCTTAAAATGCCACAAGATTTTCTCTGTCAAATGAGTCTTTCTTATTAATAAGATCATGTGTTTTCCTATGTTCAAGACATGCCTTCATTTTTCTTGTTGTTTCATGCAAATAACACACTGAGTCAATTTTTACTTATGAAACCACTGGTGTTTTCCCTTTTCTTCCCAAAACAAATGCATGATCTCACATGTTCACAAGGATTTTTGGGAATTCAAATTTTAGTACAAAACAGAAATCATATTGGTGTTTGTTTAAATAAACAAGTTCTGGAAATTCAAGTGATTCCTTAGAAAGGTAATCATACACCTAAAAAACCTGGAATAAAAGAAAAGGAAAAAAAACAACACAAAAAACCCATTAAATGACTCAAAAGCTGAGTTTTTAATGAGAAATCACTTTGCATACTCGCATAAAAGCAAGGCTTACCAATCCTTAATGCCTGCATTTGAGATGAAAAAAGGTCATCTTTGATAATCCTTTCATAAAGCTAAAACTATATCCTTTGTAGTCCTCTTTTGAGCCTAGTAGTTTTTTGGAAATAATCTTGGTTAGGATCACACCCCACACTGGGGGCAAGTGCGAGAGATATAGCAAGTAAGCAAAAAAAAAAAAACCTTAATGATTGAAAGTGCCTAAGCAACACTAGGGGGCATAAAAGAAAATTCTCAATCATTAAAGGTGCCCAAACAAAACTGGGGGCATGAAGAAAAATCCAAAAGATCTGAGCTTCAAAAAAATAACTGAAATGATGATGCTCGATCAAGTAAGGAATGAAGAGAAAGAGCCCAAGCCCAACACTAGGGGGCACGATAGACCATTTCAAAAATAAATTCAAATGACAAAAGGTTAAGAAACAAGCACAAGTGATCTTTAGTCTTGAAATCCTTTAAACACCTTTTGAGCTTGCAAATATCCTATTCTTCATAACCAATAGCCCAAGCCTACATTACGTGCCTAATCAAGCCATTTCTGATCAAAGGCAAGCAATCTAGATAGGTAGGCAGTGTTTTCTCATGCAAACCAAGTCATTATTCATGCAAATAAAATCAATGCTTTGAACACTGGTTCTTTGAAACCCTCAAATTAAATCTGAAACCTTTTTTACCAACCAAATGTCACTTCATATTTTTCACCAAAATCAAAACAAAAAGTTTTCATCACTTCTGAAAACCTCTCCATAGGAATCACTTGAATTTCTTCAAAAAAGTTTGCTTTGACTCGATGTCAAAATGATTTTTATGTCTGGAATAGTTATGAAATTCCAAAAATTCTGCATGAAAACAACTCCTTGTCAAACCTTCCTTCACATAACCTCATCCCTAAACCCGATTTGAATACTTGGGGGCATGATCAAGCTGTGGGGCAATTAAAAAATGCATGGTAGGGCTAGATCCATGATTCCCTTTCTAAAAATAAAAAAAAAAATGCTGGGCAAAATTGGAAACCCTTGAGATAAAAGGCGGAGGACAAAGAAGTATGATGATACCAAGCCCTTCCTAGAGGTCAAGATCACAAGATATGACTCAAGTAAGTAAGAGCGAAGAAGTCATTGAAGTGTACTGTCAACACTCCAACTTTTGAGAAAAGAAAGGCACCATAAAGAAATGGGGACCTATATTTCTTAGTTAAGTATACATGCATATTGATCATAATGCATTGTTTTCAACATTGTCAGATCGGTGTTTCATCATCACCTTTTGGGTAGTGCATTTTCTAACCCTATCTTATTTCGAGTGCGCCTTTGTGCCTTCACTCCTTTTGAGTGTGCCTTTTGAGCCCTCACTTCTTTTGTAGTGCGTTTTCTAACCTTACCTCATTTCGAGTACGCCTTTGTGTCCTCACTTCTCAAGTAGCGCATTTTCTAACCCCACCTCATTTTGAGTGCGCCTTCGAGCCACCATCTCTGGGGTATTGCGTTTTCTAACCCTGCCTCATTTTGAGTGCGCCTTTGAGCCTTAACTTCTCAAGTAGTGCGTTTTTTAACCTTACCTCCTTTAGAGAGCGCCTTTGAGCCTTCGCCAACTTTTTTTTGGGTAGGTCACCCATTACAACGTGACCAATTCTCCATGTTTTTATCTGGGTAGGTTACTAATTATAATGAGGCCATTCTTCCACTTGAGTAGGTCACCCATTACAATGAGACCACTCTTTCCTTTTTCCTTGGGTAGGTCACCCATTACAGTGAGACCAACATTTTGCTGGATAGGTCACCCATTACAATGCGACCAAATTCTCCATGTTTTTTTTTTTTATTTTGGTAGGTCACCCATTACAATGAGACCATTCTTCTGCTTGGGTAGGTCACCCATTACAATGAGACTACTCTTTTTTTTTGTTCCACTTGGGCAGGTCGCCCATAAAAAATAGACCAGTGTGAGCGTGAGTGGGCAGGTCGCCCGTGAAAAAAGACCAGTGTGAGTGTGTGAGTTAAAAAAGTTAACGCTGGTTGATATTTTTTTCTTGCAGCTTATTTTTTTTATTTTATCTTTTGACATTATTTTTTTTATAAAAAAATTAGCTTTGTGGTTTTCTTTAATTTCGTTTCTGTCAAGTTCTCTTTATTTTATGGCATTGATCACGGGTTTTACTAGTTAATTTAAAGTGGCTTACCCTCTTCTGCTTGGGTAGGTCACCCATTACAATGAGACTACTCTTTTTTTTTGTTCCACTTGGGCAGGTCGCCCATAAAAAATAGACCAGTGTGAGCGTGAGTGGGCAGGTCGCCCGTGAAAAAAGACCAGTGTGAGTGTGTGAGTTAAAAAAGTTAACGCTGGTTGATATTTTTTTCTTGCAGCTTATTTTTTTTATTTTATCTTTTGACATTATTTTTTTTATAAAAAAATTAGCTTTGTGGTTTTCTTTAATTTCGTTTCTGTCAAGTTCTCTTTATTTTATGGCATTGATCACGGGTTTTACTAGTTAATTTAAAGTGGCTTACCCCTTATTGCCTAGTTTATTTATCTATCATGTTACCTTGGGTTGACCCGTTGTTTTTTGTCCAATTTTATCCAATTTTACTTCCAAAGGTTTTTTTAAAAAAAGTTGCAATGTCATTTAAAAAAAAAGTTTTTTTTTAAAGTGAGGTTTATCAAGTGTGTGTTAGATGTAATTTTTTTTAAAATATATATATTTTAAAATATATTAAGATAAATATTTTGAGATTATTTTTTATTTTTTATATCAATACATTAAAATTATAAAAAAAAACACTAAAAAAACATTCATCATTTCATAAAATATATGTAATTTTGAAACACAATGACAGAAAAGAGAAGAACCGTTGGTGGGCCACACTTTTTTTTTTTTATTAATAAATAAAGTGATATGGGAAATTGAGTATTATTATTATTATTATTATTTTGGCTGATGAGATATGAACTAAAATTCGAAAACCCATGCAAGGAAATCAAATCCAAGTGGTTGCTCTTAAACACAGGGAGACAGACAGACATCTAAATTTAGCTCTCGAAGGTCAAACTCTCTCTCTAAACCCATCACAATAAACACACGGTTTTGACTCTTAAATACCCTTAATTACTTTCTTAAACTTATTCATTATTTTTCACAATAAATAAATAAATAAATAAATAAAATCTCACCTTCCAACCAATCAACAAAATAGAAATAAGGAAATAAGGACAAAAACACAGGCACAGAACAAACCCCGTTTTCTCTCTCCTTTCTCCTTCTCTTTGTTTCATTTTCTCCGTCTCTTTCTTGATCCATGCCAGAAGGAGAAAATAATATTAATAATAATAATAATAATAAAAAGAAAACCATTAAAGATATATCGATTAACCATTGAATTCTTGAATCTTTCTTGCTTGGATGCTTAGATATAGAAGCCCATTTTATCATTATCGTTGTTCTTAAATCTCCAATGCGGTCTTTGAGAAGACCACAAACAAGGGAAGGACAAAGAGGCAAATATCATAACAGGAAAACCCAGATAGGAAATCTTATCTGTGAAGAGGAAATTATTAAAGATAGCTGTGGATCTGATGGTGGGTGGGGTATTACTGGGAGGGAAGGAGGTAGAATTTGTTGCTTTTGTGTTTGCCGCAGCTAGGTTTGTAGTGGTGGGGCTGCATAGGAAAGGAATATGCAGCTTCACATCTCTCCTAGCATGAGAAGCATCACTATATCTTCGAGCGGCAACAATGGATTTATTGACTCAATGAAGATCAAAGTCGCAGCTCGCCATATCTCTTATCGAACCCTTTTTCATACTATACTCATTCTTGCTTTCTTGTTACCTTTTGTATTCATTCTTACTGCTCTGGTTACGCTTGAAGGAGTCAATAAGTGCTCCTCATTTGGTGAGTTTGGTTGGTTATTTATTTTTATTTTTTTAATTTCTTTTCAAGGTTTTCTGACGTGTTTAAATATTTAGTTTTGTGGTTATTTTGATTGTGATTGTTGCTTGACGAGGTGTATGGATCATTATTCGATTTGGGTTGGGATTGCTTTCTAATTTCATGATTTTCTCATTTTCTGTATGTATGCATTTGGTTGTGGTTGTTCTGGTGTGTTTGGATCCTGATTTGATCTGGGGTAAGGTTGTTTTTCACATGTAATGCATTTGTCTTTTTGTGTCATCCGGTGCGTATATATACATGAATGTGCCTCATGTCTGGTATGAGCATTTGATGATTGATAATTTCAATTTGTTTACATCTTTTTTCTGCAATCCTAATACCGCGTACTTTCAATTTGTTTAATCATTTACATGAGCAGAAAGTACACGGTATTGCCGGAAAAAGATGTAAAGAAATTGAAATTATCAATCATCAAATGTTCGTACCATACATAAGGCACACTCGTATGTATAATTGTATTCATTTGATTATGATTTTCGCATTTGTAATTGAGATTGAGGATGATGGATCTTGTTCTGATTCAGTAGCATGTTATATTTGTTGCCATAGTAACTTCTTAAGCTGATTATATTTCATTCGATTAACTTAGCTTTGGACTTCTTGATTAAGCATGGTTAATTCCTGGATTCTTCCATTTTCATTCGTTTTTCACCCATGTTTGCACATTTGTTTTAACCAATTAGGCTTTGCACTTGTAAATTGATAGGGGATAGGTTTCAAATTCATTAATTTATGAATTCTGGGAGATTATATTTTGATTACTATTTATGATAAATATGAGCTAAATGAAGATTTGATGGACTTTTGCACGTGAATTTTGATTATTATTGCAGATTACAATCTGGATGAAGAATGAGTTTTAGTCCATGCATGCCAATATCATATAAAATAGAATTTGATTACTTGGTAGATTCAAAACTAGATTAATAGCAATTTGCTGATACTTTAAACAGATAAAGACTTCTTAATCACAATTTGTGGTGGTTCAAAAAAGAAAAAATCACAATTTATTTATTTATTTATTTTGTTCTCCTGGCTATTTCATTTTCTTTTTAATCCCCCTTATACTGTGAATTTTGTTCACCAGTGTTTCTAATTCAAATTATTTAAATGTTACAGAGCAGTCTGGATCTGCTTGTAGCGTGTCTACACTCTATTATGTCCTGGGATCTGGATCTAGGATTTCCTTCCATGATGATGTTTCTGTGTTTGTGCTGGATACTTGATTCTTGTTCTTACTTTGCTATTTTTCTACAGATTGTTTAGGTAGGCGGTTAGGACCAAGGCTTCTTGGAAGAGTAGATGATTCAGGGGTAAGTAAGCTTTTTCCTTCATCCTTCACAGTTTCAGATTAAGTATATTACCTGCTCTCCTACTTTTGGATAATTTTGTTAATGGTTATTACAAATTGAATACTAATGCCTGTGGTGATGATGCAACAGAGGCTTGTTAAAGACTTTTACAAGATACTCAATCAAGTAAAAAATGAGGAAATCCCAGATGGTGTAAAGCTTCCGGCTTCTTTTAATCACCTTGTTTCTGAAATGAAGAACAATCAGTATGATGCAAGGACATTTGCGTTCATGTTGAGGGCTATGGTATGTGTCAAGTTATTCAAACATGGACATAATTACTTTCAGATTTGGTTCATTTCCTTATTCTTAATTTCTTGGAGGAGAGCAGGGTTGACTAATATGTATTAGTTTCATGGCTCTGGACTTGTTTCTGCTCCTTTAATCTTGTTCTAAACTAGTTATATCCCTGAATGAGGGCTGTTAGACAGGAATTAGATTTTAACTTTCTTGGTTCTTGTTTTTGTTTTCTGTTAAATGGAAATCTTAACATTTGGAAATTTTTGAAGTGGAGAAATATATGATATTTGGGTGACGCCTCTAATAGTAATTGTTTCTATTTTTGGTTCACCAGCGAAAGAAAGAAAGAAAAGGGATTCTAAAGCGAGGGGATTGGGTAATAGATGATACTTGAAATTTTGCCCATGAGTATTCTATCAAGTAATGATTTGCCAGAAGTGTTCTCTGCATGCTATGAACTATTGCTATTAAATTATTGCATGATAAAATTTTATAGACAACTAAAGAGAAGATTTAAGAGAATTAGAACTATTGCTATTCAATTAGTGCGTGCTAGAAAATAATTTGTCAGTTTCATTCATCAATACTTTGTTAGAACTAAAATGCTAATTCAATCTATGCTCAAATAAATTATCTGACCCAATCTCCCAATCATTGAAGATTATTCTAAACCTAAAAAATTACATTGGATGATGGACTTCAAGTTGTTATATGTTTATGCTGTACCGTCTGATCTCTTCATTTATATAGATCACTAATTCGAGCTTCAAACTTATCCTTTTTGCTTTTCTAATTGACTATTTTCTTTGACCTTGTAATAAATGAGGTGGCCATAATTTTGAGACCTTTCATGCCATGTCTGACACTTCTTTTATATCAACTATACTTGTTGCTTATTTTATAACTGACTTTCTCTTGGTGAGCATCTGATTTTGAGTTTTGATTTATTGCTTGCTTGGCATACTGGTAGGGTTGTCACAGGATGTGTCCACAGGACCTCTTTACATTTCTATTCTCTAGGTCGTACTATTGTAATAATTCTAGCATGTTTGGGATGCTATAATTATTTTTGATCTTTCAGAGGCAAAAGATGGGGCAGTTTTCACATGGTTTGGTAGTACATTGGCTAATGTCATGAATCGCGGTGTTGTACAATTTGCTGACTGTGGAGATACCATCAATTGTTTCTTAATGATGTGCTCTAATAATTATTTTGCAGCCTCCTTTTCTGGTCGTGGCCCCTTTCCCGGAGGAAACTCCTTACCTCATGTTCTTTCTCTGCTATTCTTGTGTGTGTGTTTATATATACATATATATTATATATTAAATTAAGTTATTTCTTGGGAAAACATGCTATTGATATGACTTTTTCATTATTCAAAAATAAATTGAATTATTGTACTCAACTATGATGGAGCTGGAATGCTGCAGTCATGGGACTACTACTGTTGCATGTTAAGTTTAGATATTTTAACTGCAACATGTTCATGATACTTTGTCTCATTGAAGTGGATGTAAAATTTGTATATACTTTCTTTTGTTATGTCATGATCGATCCATCAACTTCATTTTCATTTAGTCTCTTTTCTTATTATCCTATGTCAACATTTATGCATAAATGCATGTTAGAGAGTGCAGTTACCCATGCTCCTCCAAGAGAAAATAAGAAACAAAAATCTGATGGAATGTTAAGAAAATATTTTTAACTGATGTCATTCTTTTATTATCTTTCACAGATGGAAAAATTGGAAAGAGAAATTAGGGAATCTAAATTTGCAGAGCTGATGAACAAACACTTTGCTGCAAGTTCCATCCCCAAAAGCATCCACTGTCTCTCTCTACGTCTGACTGATGAATATTCTTCTAATGCTCATGCACGTACACAGTTGCCTTCTCCAGAGTTCCTTCCTTTGCTCTCTGACAACTCGTATCACCACTTTGTCCTCTCAACTGATAACATTTTGGCTGCCTCAGTTGTTGTCACTTCTACTGTCCAGTCATCTCTAAAGCCTGACAGGATAGTTTTTCACATCATCACTGACAAGAAAACCTATGCGGGTATGCATTCATGGTTTGCACTAAACCCAGCCTCCCCTGCTATTGTTGAAGTGAAGGGTGTTCACCAGTTTGACTGGTTAACAAGAGAGAATGTTCCAGTGCTTGAAGCTGTGGAGAATCATAATGGTATCAGGGATTATTACCATGGGAATCATATTGCAGGGGCAAATCTTAGTGATACAACACCTCGGAGATTTGCTTCTAAATTGCAGGCTAGAAGTCCGAAGTATATATCGTTACTTAACCATCTTCGGATATACATACCCGAGGTAATCTCATATGAAGTTTATCTTTTCTGTTGTCTTACTAGGAGACTAATGAATTATGATGTGTATGGTTTATTATAGAAGAACTAGGGAACTGAAGATGTTAAAGGATAAAAAAAAGCAAGCGAACAAACTCTAATTCATGAGGCATTGTTGTTGAGGGATTAATTCATCTTCTCAGAGGTAGAAACTCACCTGATCTCACTGGAAATTATAGTTCTTCACCAGCCAAACAAAGTCAGGATCTAACTTTAGTAGATTTACAAGTATCTGGGATTGTTGATAACATTCATTGATTTGTATTGGGAGAGCCCTATGAATTACTGAAGTTTCCAAAATTTTTAACATATTGAAATATGAATTAAGTGTGATACTTACAAATTGAACAAGCAAGATGCATATGAATAACAAATGATGTGTTACAGGAAGTTAGGCAATTTTTTCAGAAAAAAGAAATAGCAGTTTGATGATCCAATGCATGTGGAATGGTAACAAAAATTTCTTCATTGTTTTTGTTGCTAACTTTAGCATTAATTTTTCCCTCCTATGAACTAGTGTATCATAGTCCAACCTTTGAGGTTGGCCAAAGTTTTTGTATTTTTGTTTTCTTCATCTGTTGCCCCAAAATCTTCTTGCTGATTGGTTTTGTTGAACAGCTCTTTCCAAACCTCGACAAGGTGGTGTTTTTAGATGATGATGTTGTAATTCAGCATGATTTGTCTCCACTTTGGGAAATTGACCTTCAGGGAAAGGTCAATGGAGCCGTAGAAACTTGTAAAGGTGAAGATGAGTGGGTAATGTCCAAGCATCTCAAGAACTACTTCAATTTTTCACATCCCCTCATAGCAAAGAATTTGGACCCTGATGAATGTGCTTGGGCTTATGGAATGAATATATTTGATCTCCATGCATGGAGGAACACGAATATAAGAGAAACCTACCATTCCTGGATGAAAGAGGTAAGCCCTACACTATTTAGTTTCTTGCTTATCCTAATAATTTTGTTGTTCCTTCTTCTGGCATCCACCTTTTCTTGGTCTAATAAAATAACAGGATAGTGTTAATGTCTCTAAAATTTTCACTTACACGTTCATGTTGTTGTATTTGCCATCTTATGTGGTAAGTGACTCTTTGAACATGCTAAAACATAACCTTGATTCTCAAAAAAATAAAAATAATAAATAACAAATAAACTCCTATCTGAAGAATCACTGCACTAAACAAGCGTTGCTAGCTCCAGCATTACTCTTTGAAAAAAAAAAAAAATCCTATATGAGTAGCACTGTGTCAGTAAACAACATTCATCATCATCTTTTTTCATTTATGAAGTACGACTTTTGCTTGGGCGCGGGCTTCTGATTGTGTGTGCTTACAAGGACTGGGTACACAAGAAGTGATATTGTTGGTTCTATACACTCTTAATTAATTTGCAAGCACATCACTTGGTTGTTTCTCCCTCACACTTTTCCCGTATGTTCTAGTTGATAGTTTCATATTTGTTGATTGCCAGAATATTAATCAAACATTCAACTTCACCATGGATCTAAATTTTGATCAGTATCAAACACAGCAAATACTGATATTTTGTACAGGTTATTCCTGTATGCACCGGATGTTGGTGAGGTTGCTTGCGCTTATAATGACTTGGATCTAACTGTTGGCAAATAAGGGATGCCTTGCCACCATTTTTCTCAGATTCTGGGTTATTTTGTGCAGAACCTGAAGTCAAACCTGACGATGTGGAAACTTGGAACCCTACCACCATCTTTGATTGCCTTTAAAGGTCATGTTCATCCAATTGATCCATTCTGGCATATGCTTGGACTGGGATATCAGAATAATACAAATATCGAGAGTGTAAAGAAGGCTGCAGTTATTCACTACAATGGTCAGTCTAAACCTTGGCTGGAAATTGGCTTTGAGCATCTACGACCATTTTGGACCAAGTATGTGAATTACTCTAATGATTTTATAAGGAACTGCCACATCCTGGATTCAGTTTGATTAACCATAGGGGCTAGAGCTATTATTGGAATGGAAAAAACAAGTGATTCCAGGTGCCATGTAAGTTTTTTCATGATTGAGAATTTTCTCAAGGTCTACTTGAGAAGGCAAGTAGAAATTCATACAGAAGGGGGCAGAGTTTCAGGTCTGAATTCACTGTCATACCTCGTACCTTTGCAGAAAATGGCTGCATCACCAGCACGGGCATGGGATTCTTTCTTTCAATCTTTAACATAGCAACCCATCATTTTTTTTCTTGGTTGAAAAATGGATACTATCAGTGGGCTTCCTGCAGAGAGTCTATCTAGCCTGATTTCCTGGAACATATATTAGAATAAAGCAAGATACAAATGTTAGAAAGTGCATATGCCAATGCATCATACTGCTTGGTACAGGGAAGAGGAAGGCTAGGACAGGCCTCTAGTGAGGGCTCCAGTATTGGTCTAGAAATGTTTCTTCCCTTCGTTTTTCTTCCTCTTGTTATTTTTGCTAGCACCTCTCCCTTTTTTTTCCTCGTTAATTTGATATCATCAAGGTGAGACTTAGTAGTAGGTAATGGAGATTGCTTTGTTACAGGACCTATTGAATTGGGGAACCTTTTAGGTTATATATCAGTATTTGTTATGTACGATTCATGAGAAACATTAAAATGCGCAGAAAATTCTTTTTTTTTTTTTGACCTTTTTTCTTTCTCTCTCCAGAATTCTGTGTGCTTTGGTGAACCATGTCCAGTTTCAAAGTCTTGCTCCTTGCATCCTTTCACTGTTTGTGACGTATTATGTTAACCATGATGCTAATGTGTTTTTTTTCTTTTGTTGGGAAGAAATCAAGATGCTGATGTTTGGTTCCCCAAAACCTAATCCCAGATGTCATGATACTCTTTAACTAACAATTTTCAAGAAAAGAACTAGAGTACCATCCAACCTGCCAAATCATGTGGACAGGTCCATGATCAATTATGAATTATATTCTTGTGCAGAATGATTAATTTATGAGGCAGTCCATGTTTTGCATGCAGTTTCTGTCCCGTTTACTCGTCGAGAAGAAAGTTATTATGACATTGACAATACCCTTGAGAAAGATATGGTCACATAGAGACAGAAATATAATATACAATCTCTTTGGCAAACAAGAGAGATTCTTGTTGTTCGTGGGATTCCATGATGACAAGGAATCCATTTACTTGTGTTCGCTTAACTTTCTTTAAGCATCCGAAAACCGAATTTGGTAGTTCTGATCTTCCTTGTGCCTAACGCGTCCCAATTATCTTGAATGGCTCTTGGGATTTTGCTTTTCGATCATTTGTTTGAATCATTAAGCTATTAGTTGATTCTTCCCAAGTTTTAAAGGGAAGAATCTGAAAGGTTCGTTGACATCACAGATGCCTACTCCATAGAAAAAGAAGATGAATGCACACAATATAAAATGGGTTTCATCAGTTATCATCATCGAAAGAAGAAATGGAATTGTATTTGATGTTTCCATGGCTGGCTGGCTGGCTGCCTCCTTGACAGGGTCCTCGCAGACCCTTCCACGCATTGGCTGCCTTCATTTTTGACCATTGTAATAATACCGTGAATGTATCTGCTTGGCATCGACATCCCCCCAATTTTCTGGCTACATGCCTTAGGCGGTGCATAACATTTATAAACCTCCTCCTTTTCTTTTCTTTTCTTTTTCCCCCTTTAATTTCAGGTTGGAGGCATGATAAATAGATACATCTATCTCCACATCTCCTTAAGATAAGTCACAAGTCTGCCACTAACCTGCCTGCCCATGCAAGCTTTAGCAGACATTAATGATTTAGTTTTAGTGCTCTGCATCAAATTTGACAACGTCCTCCTGAAGCTGCAGTTTTTTTTTCTTTTTTCTTTAAAAAATTGTGCATGTGCAAAGAAGAATGAATGAAGTCTGGTGCTGTTAATTTAGCAGTCACGCCTCTTTTTTGTTTATTTCTTTCATGCTGACTGATAGAAGAGATCAAAATAAATACAAAGGTAAAAAATATTGTTACGTTTTAGTTTTTTATTTTTTTAGTTTGAAAAATATGCAGAGTGATTAGTGAATCTTGATCATGATTGAATGGCTATGATGATGGTGCATAGATAAGTGTGACACACAATCATAAAAGAGGAATATATGGTTTCTTATTATTATTTCTTTCTTCTTTTTCTTTTTCTTTTTCTTTTTTTTGAAGAAAAAAAGCACATCGTGTGACATGTAAACCTGGGAAACAAAAGGGCTAAAAGTCTTCTCAAGTATAAAAAAGAGAGAAACCTGTCCATTTCCCTTAGTCATAGGAGAAGGCAAGGATGGAAGCACGCCTTTTTTCTTTGAAAACTTCGAAACAGCCTCCTTTCAGGGGTTTTATTTGATCCCTATTCACTATTGATACACTCACATCAGTTTTTTCTTTTTCTTCTTCTCTTTTTTATTCATGGATTTTTTTTAGCTAAAAAGAGATTGGCCCAGATCAGTTTTAGAGAAAAGTAAGCCAGCCCATCAAGGATTTTCCCTTTTGTTGAATGTTTGTTTTGCTTTTTTGATGACCCAGTTGAGGATTTGGGTTGACTTTAGTGTTTATGGGAGCATCCTCTTGGTGGGTTTTTTTTTTCTTTTTTTATGTTGTTATGTCCATGCAAGTTATCCATATTCTTTGAGTGTTTCCTTTGATTCTGAGGATTTGTTTGAGGAAGAACTACTTAAAGTTTTTTAGGTGGTTGTGATTTGTAGAAGATTTGTTGTTAGAAATCTTGGTATGCTTATATGTACGTGTGTTTGTGATTTCTTTCTATTTGTGTGGCCTCCTGCATCATTTTGTTGCATGATAGCGTGGTTAGCTTTGCTTCTAATTTTGGATAGATTCACCTGGCTATATTTGATTGCTGGAAATCCCAGTTCAAAACTATTTCCTTAACAGTGTTTCTTTTTTGCATTACTCACCTGTTCTGCATAACATATTCATGTACTCTCTGTTTCTTTTTTCTTTTTTCTTTTTTTGATTTCGTTTTTGTTTGGCAGAGTATCCAATTCAGGATCTTGGTGAAATATTTGTCTCTGTGAGGATCCAAATCAAGAAATTTAGTGGGCTTGATTTGAGATAGAAATCAATCGAGATAAAAGGTTCAAGTAGAGGTGGGTGACTTGATTTTGAAAGACTGAATCTTTGAAGATGGCTGGGGTGCAAGATCAGTTAGAGATCAAGTTTCGATTGGCGGATGGATCGGATATTGGTCCCAAAACCTTTCCTGCTGCTACAAGTGTTGCAACCTTGAAGGAAAATATTCTTGCCCACTGGCCTAAAGGTTAGATAAACTTTCAAAGGTTTTTTTACCCCCTCAAATCTCAAATTATGATCTTTTCTCTTGACTGTTTCATTATGAAATCTGGCACAAATTGTGCTCTAGAACAGACATGTACTGATTTTGGGCTTCTATTTAAAATTCTGTGCAATTTATTCAGAAGCAACAACTTTGACAAGATGAAGTAGAACCATGCTTGTTTCCTTCTGCTTTGAATCAATATGCATACCCAATCCATTATTGGAAGAAATCCTTGATTTCTTCAGTTACAATTATCAGATACATAAACCGCATGCGTTTTTGTTCTTATGAATATTCATGAAAATTTGTAACAAAATTCTGAAATCTGAACTGATATCAACACTGTTTGCCTCAAACCAAAACTGAAGTAACAAATTAATTAGTTTTCATGTTCAGTCGTTTCTTCATCGTTGTTGGTAATTTGGATTTTAATACTCTTCTTCTTTCTTCAGTCAAGTAATTTAGAAATTTACTGAGACTCTAGTTTAGGTTGTGAGTGGTCGTTTTTGTTCATTGGCAATCCAGTATGAATACGGTTCTGTAAAGCAATTGCATTTTAATTTTCAGGTGCTAGTTATTAAGAACCACTGTCAAACTTGATAGCATAGCATCAGATTTGTCATGTCATCATGCTAGATCAACAACATCTTTAAGTTTGTATTTTTTTTTTTTTTGCTGTTTATTCTCCAGTATAAACACAAGAGTTCTCCCTTCTGAACTTTGATGCTTTCTATGGTTTTAAGTAATTTCCAAGAAATATAATTCGAGGTATTTAAACCTGTTAATATTTGACCAGAAAAGGAGAATGGTCCAAGGACATTGAAGGATGTCAAGTTAATAAGTGCAGGAAAAATACTGGAAAACAACAGAACTGTAGGGGAATGCCAAAGCCCACTGTGTGACATCCCTGGTGGGGTTACAACCATGCATGTTGTTGTTCATCCATCTTCTGTAGAGAAAGGTACGAGTATTCTTCCATCATCTGATAATGACGGCCAAAACTTTTAAATATATTCTTTTTTTTCCTACCGGCTGTTTCTTGGAGCCTCTTGGAAATAATTTTTTTTGTTTTGTTTGAGCACTTTGCAACTAGCATGGCATGTTTTGTTCTTTAGTAGAAATTTTCTAGATTCCCATATGCTTCTTTTTTTCAGTGAAAAAGCCTTGTTGGTGGTTTTGAGAATGATACCCTGTCCCATTCTTTCCCCTTTTCTGGTCTACCATGTTAGATAATGGCTATTCTTGTGAATACCTTATTACTTACAGGCCAGGAACAGCAGAAATGATTGCATTACATTGAGGTCCCAGGCACCTTCTAAATTATAACGCAATAGTTTATGTCTATTCAAATCAATTATTGGCCATTTCAATAATATATTAATGGAAAGTATACCTTTGCCAACTATACAGCTGATTACCTAATCACTTTGGCCTTGTCCTGTTGCTTGTAGTTTATTTGAATAATCAATTCTGCTGCTAGTGTCTTGTTAAAATTTGTATCCCTTTTTGGTGGAGCAGAGAAGAAAGCGGCAAACCAACCAAGGCAAAGCAAATGCGTTTGTGTTATATTATAATTTTCACCTCCAAGAGCAGGAATTACATCAAGGTAAATTTAGACACATGATTATCCATTTCATCTTCAACAAAAAACCATGCTCTTTAAGTTAATTTTGTGTTCTTTTTCTTTGTGTTTTCACAGGTATAGAGTTTGGTGCTGGTAAAGATAATGAAATTGGCAACTTGTGGATTTGATGAGAGGCAATGACATTATGAACTTTTATCATATATCATATATAGGCGCAGGTCATAGCCTCCCCCCATACAGTTTGCAGATCCAACCCATTTGGTATACGATGATTGTATTTAAGTTGATTTAACTTTGCATTCATGCAACTAAATTTCAAATTTAGTTGAAAATTTCTCACTAGCACCTATTCCCAGATTTTGCATATTGAATTTGTGTCACCTTGTCTTGTATCATTCATAGCTGGACAATTTGAGTGGGTATAACAAGTGGCGGTCATTATTTACCTAGCTGAATGCTGAAGAGCTCTTGACTGTGTTCTGGAATGCAGAAAGTTAAATGTAGTTTATGAGTATTGCTTTTTGGACTTCCATAGTAGTCTTGATTGCTACGATGGACAATGCTACGACATGGAGCTCCTTGACGGAGAAGAAAATCAATATATTACTTATATTGCTTATCTCGTAAGACTTTTTTGAAGGAAGGTTATATTACTGACATTTACTTCTATTGTGGTGATGTATTTGGGTTGAAAGCCATATGCACTCTTCGTGTGAATGTATGTTCGTTTTCTATGGACCCCAATTGCTCAGAATTACGGTAGAGCAATGGATTTGATTTTATCAGAGATGATGAGAGCATGAACTCCTCCTATATGGTGGAGAGGTGGAGCATTTTATAAAGCTCAAGTGGAAAGTGGTAAGATCAGCATTATTTAAATGCTTTTGCTGTAGGTACAGGCGAAGAAATATTGGGAGATGTTCTCATAATTGACTAATAAACACTGGGGGGATTCACCGGAGAGATTATCATAATGCATGGCTGCTACTCATAAATATTGGGGATTCACCGGTTTGGCTCATCATTGCAGAGTTGCTCTTAGCTAATTGCTTTTCATTGTCTAGATAATTCATGTGCTTAACATACCAAGCAAGACACCAGATTCTGACTTTTAATTGCATATGAAATCAAAATGCCCTCTCCATATTCATATCTAGCAGTATAAAATTCCTTGATGTTGCCATGCTGCTGTGATCTCTACTTCATGTCCCCAAAAGACGAAGTCAGATTTTTGTGGAGCTATTATCATCGCCCTTGGTAAATACAAATCACCTATTTTCTCGCAGTTTCTGACAACCTTCTTGCCGAATGTTCCCTTATCACCCTGGACATTACCTTTTTTTTACATGGAATATTGTTGGTTCGTTTTGTCTGGAGGCTTGCTTGCAAGTTTCAAGCTTCCTAGTGGGCACGAAATGGTCAAATATGGTAATGTGATTTTGGTGTATTAAAAATAGCTTCATGACATGCTTTGCAAGTTTATTAGGGGACCGGGTGCTGTCTTTTTCTTTTTTCTATTTTTTTAACACTTTCATTTTTTTTTATTAAATTCATTTACACTCAGTTCTGATATAATTCTCAATATTATTATAAGTTTTTATTTGAATTTTAATATTTTTTTAATTATCATTTATCTTATTTGAAAATAATAATACTAATAATAAATTGTTCATGAAAATTCAATTTAAATCGGTTTTTTATTATTAAAAAATTTATATAAATTTTAAACATGATTTTATCACATTTATAATTTTTCTAGCTTTCAATCACACAGGATATATTATTTTGATATTTGTTATTAATTTATTTTAACAATCATAAAATATTTGAAAAAAAATAAAAATAATGATTTCACATTGTGTTGACTAAGATTAAAAAAAAAGAAGATACATTAATAATAAAAAAAAATAATCCTAAGGAGAAAACAATTTAATACGATTGTATTTTCAGGATTAAGGACATTGCATTTTTTAAGACCTAAAAATTTGTTTTACATTTTAAAAAAAATAGGTACCCCTGTAGCGTAGCGTAACGTAACGTAACGTGAGCATGCAAACTAATATAAACCAATCTTTGAGGACCTCGATTCTTATGCATTTTGTTGAGATATGGAATTGTGAATCAAGGTCTTCAATGATTTCTAGTCATGAAGTTTCATATTGTTTTGGAAGCTTATCTAGTACTTACAACATATTTCTCATACTAACTCCCATCATAAATTTGTTGAGTCAACCTAAAACGATATGATTTTATATTTTTATTTCTATGTAAAACATTATCCTTTTAAACAAAAATGTTAATTATAATTAAAACAGATCAATATTTTACTGTAGAGTAAGTTTCTGGAGATTGTAAATGCTTTTACTATAGATTGTAATGTTTCAAATCATTATGAACCGCAAGTGCTTTTACTGTGGATTGCATTGTTTGAGTTTACTCTCTATTGGGCTCTTTCAAAACACGTAGAAGTGGACACAGATACTTTGTACTATGGACAACACTATAGCCATAGATTGTTTTCACTGTGAACAACATTGTAGAATCATGAGAGGCATTCCTTTGTTATGTTTTTTTTTTATCAAGAATTGCGGTTGGGGGTTGCCTTCTCTGCCAAAAGCTATTAGGTCTAACTTGGCAGCTGGACCCAATGCTATTGGGTTTGGCTACCAAGTCAAACCCAAAACACTTCCGAAAAGAGCTAACAACGTTAGGTCCTGCTACTCAGCAGAACCCAAAAGTGGCGGGTCTGGCTCAGCTGAGCAAACCCAAAATACTTCAAAAGGAGGTTGGGTTTGGTTGGGACTGATCTTGGGTCTGGTTGTGCAGTCATATTCAAAGATATATTATTATTTGTATTATAAATATTTTAAATTTTATTATTATTAATATTGAAAATATTATTATTTGTGTTATAAATATTTTTTTATAATTAAAAGTATTAATATAAAAGTAGTATTATTTGTGTTATAAATAATATTATTTTTACTATAATTAAAAGTATTAATATAAAAAATAGTACTATTCTTGTTATAAATATTATTATTATTACTATAATGAATAGTATTAATATTAAAAGTAGTATTATTTGTGTTATAAATACTGTAGAGTCCTAGGGGGCGTTCCTCTGCTGTGTTTTTTTTGTCAAGAATGGCGACTGGGAGCATTGTCTCCTCTATCAAAAGCTATTGGGTCTGGCTGCCAAATCAAACCCAAAACACTTTTAAAATGAGCTAACAACGTTGGATCCTGTTGCTCAGCAGGACCTAGTACTATTGAGTCTGGCTCAGCCAGACCCAAAACACTTCAAAACGGGGTTGAGTCTGGTTACCCAGCCAGACCCACCGATCTTGGGTCTGGCTATGCAGTCATATCCAAGGATATTATTATTTGTATTATAAATATTTTAAATATTATTAGTATTAATATCAAAATATTATTATTTGTGTTGTTGTTGTTGTT
>Ga0325414_1001572_pt1 | contig 22263 bp, 20 predicted proteins | sample PopdelMetagenome_8_FD_206183 | JGI IMG/M metagenome (GOLD analysis project Ga0325414, IMG submission 206183) | Populus deltoides microbial communities from Bellville, Georgia, United States - Leaf-PdKOR-R3 | ecosystem: Host-associated > Plants > Phyllosphere > Phylloplane/Leaf | place: USA... | reverse complement strand
CTCAAGTTCTTGGATTTTCAGTATAAGGTGTTGTGTTTATGAGATTGTAGTTTGTAGAGCTTCTTGTTTCAAGATAGTAAGTTTTTTAATCTGGGTTTTGGTTGAACATCAGTAGCTTCGAGTATGTTTGCAATGTTCGTCACATTTTCTTCTCCTTTGTTGCCTATGGATGAGGGTTGTGTGTTGTGGTCTTTGGATGCAAAATATGGTGTTTAGGTGTCGTTCTTGACAGGTTTTTTCACTTCATGCTGGTTACTGTTGAACACTGACAGATATCAGAATTTCACATCATGTTTTAAGAGGCTAACATGCAAGTCATAATCAAGGTGAAGTCCTCGTCTACCTATAGTGCAGGTGGTTAACCATCAAAACATAAAGTAGGTGCCATTTCATATCTTTGTATCTTGGGGTTTGGCTTGTTTGATGGGGAATTTGAGCTATTCTGTTAGAGATTTTTTTATCAGGGTTTTGATAATCGGCAAATGGAATGGTGGATATTTGGTTCAATTTGTGGTTCTATCAGATTTATTGTGGCTAGTCTCAGGTTTAGGCTCCATGTCTTCCATTGCCATTTCTTATGGTGAGAATGGTCCTGTCTTTTGTGGTCTAAAATCAGATGGGTCTCATCTTGTGAATTGTTATGGTTCAAATTCAGCTATAATCTATGGAACTCCAGCTCATTTCCCTTTTATTGGTCTAACTGCTGGAGATGGCTTTGTTTGTGGGCTTCTGTTGGAATCTAACCAACCGTATTGTTGGGGAAGTAGTGGCTATCTTCGACCAGGTGTGCCTCGGCCTATGATGGAAGAGGCCGAGTATGTAGAAATCAGTGCTGGCGATTACCATTTATGTGGTTTGAGAAAGCCTTCAACAGGCAGGAGTAGAAACCTTTCCCTTATTGATTGTTGGGGTTACAACATGACAAGGAACCATGTGTTTGATGGGCAGATTCAATCAATCTCAGCTGGTTCTGAGTTCAACTGTGGATTGTTTTCGGAGAATAGGACTGTTTTCTGTTGGGGTGATGAGGCTAATAGTCGTGTAATCAGCTTGATTCCTCAAGAAAAGAGGTTTCAAAAGATTGCCGCTGGTGGATATCATGTTTGTGGGATTTTAGAGGGGGTGAATTCAAGAGCCTTCTGTTGGGGAAGGAGCCTGGGCCTTGAAGAAGAGATTTCTGTCATATCAGCAGCATATTTGAACCAAGGAAATGTTGATTTTCCTCCTAGTGATCCTATGTTGTCTGTCGTGGGAGGAAAGTTCCATGCTTGTGGAATCAAGAGCTATGACCGCGAGGTGATTTGTTGGGGCTATATTGTAAAGCGAAGCACTCCAACCCCGACTGCCATTAAGGTCTATGAAATCGCTGCTGGAAATTACTTCACTTGTGGAATTCTCGCCGAGAATTCCCTCTTACCTGTTTGTTGGGGTCTTGAGTTCCCTAGCTCTCTTCCCCTAGCTGTTTGGCCTGGACTCTGTGAAACTACTCCTTGTCCTCCTGGTTCCTATGAATTTTTCGATGCTAATCCACCTTGCAAGTCTCCAGACTCTCATGCTTGTTTGCCTTGCAGTAATGGTTGCCCTGCTGAAATGTACCAGAAAATGAAATGTACTTTGAAATCAGATCGTCAGTGTGATTATAATTGTTCAAGTTGCTATTCAGCAGAATGCTTCTCAAACTGTTCTTCCTTATATTCCAATAATGCTAAAGGAAAGAACAGGTTTTGGTCATTGGAATTGCCGGTTGTTATTGCAGAGATTGGCCTTGCTGTGTTCTTGGTGATTGTTGTAACAACAACTGCTATTTTGTATGTTCACTATAGGCTGAGGAACTGTCAATGCTCGGCAAAACAATTGAAGCCCAAGAAAAACAACGGCGGCGGTACTTCAGTTTCTAAAGATAACGGGAAGATCCGCACCGACATGGATGAGATTAAGTTAAGGAGGGCAAGGATGTTCACTTATGAGGAACTTGAGGGGGCCACCAGCGGATTCAAGGAAGAATCCATAGTGGGAAAGGGAAGTTTCTCATGTGTTTATAAGGGGGTATTAAAGAATGGGACAGTTGTTGCGGTTAAAAAGGCTATTGTGTGTACTGATAAGCAGAAAAACTCCAAAGAATTCCACACTGAGCTTGATCTGCTATCAAGGTTAAACCATGCTCATTTACTCAACCTGCTTGGCTATTGTGAAGAGGGTGGAGAAAGGCTTCTGGTTTACGAATTCATGGCTCATGGATCCTTGTACCAGCATCTTCATGGGAAGAACCCTGCCTTAATAGAGCAATTGGATTGGGTTCGAAGGGTTACCATTGCAGTCCAAGCAGCTAGGGGAATCGAATACTTGCATGGTTATGCCTGTCCACCTGTAATTCATCGAGACATCAAATCTTCAAACATTCTCATTGATGAAGAACACAATGCCAGGGTGTCTGATTTTGGCCTTTCTTTGTTGGGACCAGCTGATAGTAGTTCGCCGTTGGCTGAGCTTCCTGCAGGAACTCTTGGCTATCTTGATCCTGAGTACTACAGGCTTCACTACCTCACAACCAAATCCGATGTTTATAGCTTTGGCGTGTTGCTCTTAGAAATCCTCAGTAGCAGAAAGGCCATAGATATGCAATACGAAGAAGGAAATATAGTTGAATGGGCAGTTCCTCTGATCAAAGCAGGAGATATATCAGCCATATTGGACCCAGCTTTGAAGCCTCCATCCGATCCCGAAGCTTTGAAAAGGATTGCAAATGTAGCTTGCAAGTGTGTTAGAATGAGGGGGAAGGAAAGGCCATCCATGGATAAAGTAACAACAGCTTTAGAACGTGCCCTTGCACAGTTGATGGGCAGCCCATGCAATGACCAACCAATATTGCCGACCGAAGTTGTTCTTGGAAGCAGTAGAATGCACAAGAAATCCTCTCAGAGGTCTTCAAACCAATCAGCAGTCTCAGAAACTGATGTCGTCGAAGGCGAAGACCAAAGGATCGAGTTTCGAGCACCTTCATGGATAACTTTTCCAAGCGTTACTTCCTCCCAAGGGAGAAAGTCATCAGCCTCGGATGCAGATGTCGATGGTAAATCCTCAGCAAGAAATTTAGGCTATGTTGCAAGTGTAGGGGATGCGCTGAGGAGTTTGGAGGAAGAGATTGGACCTGCCTCACCTCAAGAAAGATTGTTCTTGCAGCATAACTTCTGAAACATTTTGAATTCTTGGTTGTGATTTGTTGGGTTTGCTTCTGGCTTCTTGTTGAATGAAAATGTGTTCAAAAAAAAAAAAAAAAAAAGAGTTTCAACATCTGTAATAGTAGTGCCACCATTAGCATTACTACATTCTATCACAACCATAGATTTAAAAGATATTTTAAAGTGTTTGATAATCAATTATAAATTTATTTAAGAAAAAATCATAAATTTATAGTTTTTTTTTAATTTATTTTTTAAATCATAATCATAAAAGTTATGCAATGCTCAACACAACAATTGATACTAGCATAGGGCAATCACTTTGTTGTGGTGTAACTTTCAGCTGGCAATTTATGCATTCAATTCTAGCAATGAGGTAGTTCCCTTCATAAATTTGGACCCATGATTTCCATTAGTCTGTATTATTTTTTTAATTTGATGTTGACCAATCAGAAATTATAAAAATATAATTGTTACATTGGGTTTGAAAATTGACTTGAAAAGGAGTTTGAGTTATTATGTCAACTCAAATTAATTATTTTTATTAAAAAAATTAGTTTTGTTTTTTTAATTCTTGTTGTTGACATCTGATAGTGAAATGAAAATGAAAAGAAGCTAAGGAGAAAAAAAATATATATATATATATAAAGAAACTAAAAACCAAAAATGCCCCCACGCAGGATCGAACTACGGACCTTCAGTTTACAAGACTGACGCTCTACCACTGAGCTATAGGGGCTTTTCGGGTACAGGTTATAAAACTATATTTACTAATCATCAGATTAAAAAGGAGCGTTAACCGGGTGGCTTCTTATTAAAGGTGTAAAAAATGCATATGTTTATTTATAGTAATGCATTTAATGCTATAAACTCTGGCCATGGAAGTTCTGTAATAGTAGAGTGTGTTATTGACCCAGTTGAGATCACAACAACCATGCCGGCGGTGGTGGACCTCGTGGTGACAAGAAGGAAAACTACGACTATGATGGCAGTGGCCACTAGGGAAGCGGTTGCCATGGCAACCCAAAAGTTAAGAAGGTGTTACATAGTAAACAATTTAGTTCCTATTTAATCCCTCTACCAAATAATGCTAAGTGATTCTTCAGCTTAGAAGACAATTTAGGTAAAGAAAAAACTAGATGAATCTTTTCTATCAGTATGATCTTCATAACTCATTTACCTGTATGTCCTGTAGTTTTTCTGACACTTCAGTACAGTACTGCTTTAATACATGGATCAAAAGTCAGATCATATGCTTTGATATTTTCAACATGCAGCCACTGTTAGATTTGATTTCCAGGCACTGCGCACTTGAAAACTAGATATCTTTGACCATTGATCTTAAGCTCTCTCTGCTACTCTAGAAAAACAGGAAGAATAAGTCTTTGCAGGGCCGAATCAATGTCTAAAATATTTCAAAATGAAACTCGTCCTGGGTCTGCAGGTTATTATATCAACCCGCTAGGCTAGATTTAATAACAAAACATAAACATGTGCCTTTTTGCTTTCTCATATTTTCATAAATCAATTATCTTTTACTTTACATATCAAGTTTTCTTGTGCATTCACAATGCTTGTTGATGCCTTCCTAGTTCCTACTCCAAGAGGAATTACTATGTTGGAATACCATATATATTTACATATTTATAATGTACATCGATCTTTTGATTATGAAACTTCAAAATTGTACTATTGAAGTCCTCGAGTGAGAAAAATCTACATCTGCAAAACTTTCTCCTGAGCAGATTGTTGAAGAAGAAAAATTTGTCTGTAATGTACTAACTGTGAATTCTGTTGTGTTGTGTAAGATAAACTTCATGATCTTTCTCTTGGGATATTTGGAAGTTGATCTCCAGCATCTTGAATCTTTCTCGATTCTTAGAAAGTTGTGATGGATCAGAAAACAGCTAACAAAAACTAGATAAAAATTGCATGAGCGCCTAATTCCAAACTGAGGGATTTCTAAACAGTGTTGCCATTGCATTCAACAGAAACCTGACAAGCTTTTCTCTTGCAACCTCCTTCTCCTTCTTAAGTTCGATATGACGAACCTGGAAATATCAGTCCATGAATTAACAGTTCATCTTCACTGCATCAAGATTACTTAAACAGCTCAAAACTGGAAAAGGAAAGGAGAAAAAACGCTTGAGGGTTCCCCCAAAGACTTTGGTCAAAGTTGACAGCTTATGCTAGCCAAGGTAGGTGAGGTATGCGTAACTTACAGTGTCCAAGTAATTTATATGGAACGTTGCAGTATTAGAGCATTCCCCCATACAAAATGCAGCAAAGTTCAGAACAGGTTTTGATCATTATTACCTTGACAACATCTGTTCGTGATACCCCTGCATCTGTTATGATGACAAGGCATCTTATATCATGCTCACTTGCATATTCATACTGCTCTGTAAGGCTTGGATCAGGTTGTGGGACAAACTCAGCCTGGTGATCATAGACAAACAAACCAATTAGTACAGTGCAACTAAGACATTTGAAGGCACAGTATTTAATTTTCAACCTTAATATTCTCTTCCCATAATTCAGAAACTAATTCCATGCGCTCAACCAATAAACCTCCTCCTCCTCTTGAACAAACAAGAACAGTGGTGGCAGCTTCATTTCTGCAGTAACAAATGGCAAGACAATATCCACTCTTGCGAATATAGTTAAATATTAAAACAGTGGATTGGAAAGAAAAAGAGGAGCAAATGAAGGAAACTGCACCTAACAGGCTTGAACTCTCCAGGAGAATACTGAATAATTGTCTCTAATGCAAGGCTGGTGCCAACAGCACCAGGAGGACTTGCTCTCTGAATAAAAGAAGACAGAAACATTAACAAAAATGCACACTTCACATAAGAATTATGCTTCAAAACTATAATCTATGCCACACTGGACAATATCAAGTTGTCTTATCAAAAACAGATGGCTGAACTACCCACACATGATAGATATCAGTAAATGCACAGAACTGAATGGACAGATGAGAAAGAGGGGAAGAAATAAGGAGAATGACATACATATTCATTATCCCACATTTGATGCAGCAAATAGTCATACCGACCACCAACAGCAAGCAATGCGCCTTCATTAACTGATCCAGGATTGTTCTCCTTAGTTAAATATATCTGGGCAAGGAAATAACAACTGGTTATCAAAACTATCAGCCAAAAAAAATATATGTGCATATAGTTATCAAGTAGATATAGAGAAATCAAACAAAGAGAGTGAGTCAGGAGCTATGCCCAGGCCTAGAGCAGCTCCGCGTATCCTTTAACAACTCCTCTCCACCAAAATGATTATATGTTTTTTCACAATTAGGCCATTGGAATTAGCTTGCAGAATAGATCGTTCAACTAGCCAAATTGGAATTAAGAGATACCATAGGTTATGTGGAGCATAATTGAACTAAAAAATATGGTACGATCATACTTGGGCCAAAAGGAATCTGCATGTATCTAGGTTGAGCTATATATCATCTGGAATGATGAATGTAACACCCCCACCCCACTAGCAAGAGCACTTATAAGGCCTTGGCTCTGGACGCTCGCTTCCGATGTGGGATCTTACAATAAAAGATTCCACACAATCACTAGGCTAATAGTCACTATCTCAGAGACAGAAACACAAGATAACTATGACCAACAAGCATTAGAAAGCAGTAGTAAATAAGTATTCTGTATGAGCATATAAAATATTATACTAGTATAGACGTATGACTGCAGCTAATTTACCTGAAAAAACAAATCTCTATGATAATTTTCAGTTGGTGGCATCAGAGCATTTATGTACACATGGTTCTCTATCTTCCAAACCCTCAAATGGATAAAGAGGTCTGATAGCTCATCAAGTGCCTTCCGGATACGATTATCTGCAGTTGTATCAGAGCTAAGTAAAAGTTATATTGGATATCAGATGAGCAAAGCAGAAACACGCTTTGTACCAGCTGGCAGAGCTCCCCTTAACCGAGGAAGGGCCTGGTCTGCTGCTCCACAAAACCTCAAACCAACAGTCTGCAACCTATTCACAACAGCTTCTGCTAAATTTAATTCCTGAAAGATTGGGGTTGGGGGGCAGTTATATCGTTTCGAATTGTAATAATGTAGAATATGAACTGCAATATTAAAAAACATGGCTTTGCCACTGAAGATGAATATTCTGCGCGTCATGAGCCTATCAATGTACCAAGCATATTCAAGTGAGCAAACAAAAAGGAAAGGGATGCAAATTGCAATACCACAGCAGGATAGAATGAGAATGAACAGAAGTCAGCAAGAAGATATGAAGCCCAAACGAGGACAGATGAACCTAGCTTATAACACAGTACAAAATAATACGAAGACACTGAAAGCATCAGAAGATGATTAAGCATACAAGGAAACTTTGAAATTATATGTTTACTCGGTCAGCAATGTGACAAGGAGGGACCAATAATTATTTTCCATTCAGATCTAAGTTTCTTAGAGAAAAAGGAAGAAACACTTTTCATGGTGCTACATCATGTAAACCCTGACATTTTCAGTAAGCATAAAAATCAAACAGCTGAATTATATTAATAATCAAAAGTCAGGAGCGCAAAATGGCTGCAAAGACTATTTAAGAGGAATGAAAAACTAGAACTTAAACAAAGTCATGTGCCTTAAATAACTAATTTCAAATGGCCTAGCAAAAAGATACAAATAGGCATAAGAGCTTCTAAAAATGAATGCTACAGTTGCTTGAATAGCGCTGCTGTATTGTCCATGACAGAGTACCCTGGAGTACTAGAGAACTGCTCCAGTTTCTCTGTAGCAAACTTTTAGTTTTTCCTTTCAGCATTAGTTCTCCATGAGCTAGCAGTATCCCCGAGTTTAACTTAGACTTTCCAAAATCTCTTGGGTTCAAAAACAAAGATTTCCATCCTTCCATTCTCTATTTACCTAAATAACTTGATACAAAATGAACATTAATAAACTCAAGATACAACTTCTGGAGGGAGCCCAAACTTTGGTATTCTTCTACCAATAAGCAAGCAGATGCTATTTTCCCTAAAAGCGTTCTTAACCGTGTACAAATCAAAGATAAAAAGAAAAAAAACCAAAATTCCCACAGGACAATCACACGGACCAAAGGAGGATAAAAGTGATACTGGCATTGATAACTGATGGAGGGTAACAAATGTTTTAAGTGATTTGTGACATTTATCAAACCTGCAAAAGCTGACGCCTAATAACTGCCCATTTCAACTTCCGTTCAGAGGATTGGGGGCGCAAAGAACCCATCAGAGAAAGAAGCTTCATTTGAAAAGAAGCATCTGTGAGGTCATATTTGACAAACCCAATAATGCATCTCATATATAAATCAACAGAATACCTCTGCTACTTTCTGTCTATGCTCTGGCTTGATTCCTACCCAAGACCAGATAGCATCCAGTAGGTCCCCGTGATTTAGATGAATATCACAAGAATCTGGGAAAAAGAAGCGAGTTACAATGTCCATTGTCACCTGAGAAATAAACAAAAAATTCAACGAATTCAATAATGAAGCATTCTAAAAATTGTAAATACGGTGAAGAGACTAGTTAATGAAAGATATATTGCATGTAACTTTTATCAGTCACTCCATGATATTGATAGTTGTGACTTATTCTTTTTATATAAACCTTTATTTGATGCAACTTCTTGCAACAGTATACCAGGATTGTAAAAATCCTAAAAAACTACTAGTTCTTTATAACAGTATACCTTGACGCAACCAGTTTTCAACAATCATTTTATCCTGAATTAGAAATGGTCCATGGAGGGGTATTATTGAAAAGACATTGCCAAGTCTTATGAAACTATACAGAAACTTGGTGTTTTGTTTAACTCAAAAAGATAGTAACCTCAGAAAAATATTATTTAGAGAGGAAACTAGATTACACTTATCTTCATTAAGTGGGAAATTTACAGGTACTAAAAATACAAAAATGCAGAATAGCAGAATTTGAAACCTTGCATGATTGCATAAAGTATTCTCTCGATCTAAATTACATAGCTTTTATTAGATAGTTTCAGAGCATCTCAGTTTCACTCTCCATAGGTTTCAAAATATGACATAAACCTTTCCCCAAAGGCGGTAGTGCTGTTACTATAAGATCAAAACAAGTCAACTTTTTATCATACACAGAATAACTTTACATTTGGATGAATCCTATTATCCTAGTCACAGTTGTACAGGATGCATAGTTGTCATCAATAATTGATATTAAATATTTTCACATTTTTACATCAGCTCCTTTCAACATGTTTTTGAAAACAGATACCCCCCCATTCTCAGAAGACAAGTGAACAGAATAGAGAAGAATTAAAACGACATATAACTCAACTCAGCTTTAGCTTCATTCAGTTCTACTGTGGACTAACAAGAGATGAGAACTTGCAAAATAAAAGAATGGGTCTTGAAAGATACAAAATTTAACTGTCAACCCACCACCCGACACACATCCAGCCTCTTCAGCCTCTTCAGCTAATCTTTTTAACTAGCTAGCTAAATTTTTTAATTGTCTTTAATCCATCTCCATCCTATATGAACTTCATCAACATTTATTTATTCAGAGAGAATGAAATAGAAAGTAAAAATTCTTCGAAGGTGTCATTTTATTTAATGTATACTTAACCTTGCCTCATCAATCTCCCTTTTTTACTCAAAATCTCTCTATCAATTTCTTCAATTGGAAACCCTATTTCCATAAGTTCAAATAGGCTACAGAAATTTTTCTGGAGTCCCATATCAGGGACCTTGGCAGATGCTTTAGTAAAATCTCATCATTACCTCCATAAAGACAAGTTGAGTAGTTTCACAAATATCTAAAGATTATCCTGGAAAAAACCAAAAGATAAAGAGAACAGTACCTTAATAGCCTCTGCCTCTGTCAGAGCTGATGCACCTCCAATAATGTCAAAATCTCCCTATTACATAAAAAAATGCATAATATTCAGAGTTCTGACAAGCAAGTGGATGCAAAAACATTTGATCATAGATATTGCAGATGACTCGCTGGACAAATATTAAAATCCGTACCTGGAGATAGCGATTTGGTGGTGAATGACCAATTGCTCGTCTAAAAACAGATGATATTTCATAACGTTTGAAAGATGATTTCTGTAAGAGATAAAGTACAAGAATGGTTCACTCATTCCACACTAACTTCTTTTAGATGATTAACAATATATTAATTGAACAGTTATGCTGAGGTAACAAAGAGAAGCATGTGTATGGTGATGCTTTGCTGGGATTGGATTTTGCACAGTTCATCTTCAGTGATACATCCTAACTTTTGAGAACTTGTCTGCACACAATGTCAACATCTTCTTGAACAGAACTTCATTCTACATCTACATCTACATCCCAGATTTTGTTTGTAGAAATAACAGTTGGCAATTTTACATTTATTTTAAGCTCATGATAACAAGTCGACAGCGTGCATATTTTTATCCAAGTTTATCCCTAATAGGCCCTATCCTGATCTCGCTCAAAAATGACAAAAAGGTAAGGGATGATGCTAAAATAATTTGAAAGTAACCTTTTCCTGACCATATTAAGATAACTTCTTTCATTCAGTATAAAACCCATGTAAACGTTTAGTTTTCAGAACTACTACTACTACTTTAACAATGCATACATGTAAAAACAAAATAAATCCTTGCTGGTAATTATTTCGTAATCTTTCTTCCCAAACAATTATAAAAAAATAGCGTGCCCCTCTACTATTCAATTATTCAATTCAGATTTCCTCCCACTGATTGGTAGAAACTTGTAATAATGAGTGAGAAGGGTTGACATGTCAAACAAAACCCCTAAGGTTTTTTGACTATCATCCATCAGATGAGTCTCCAGATCTAAGTGCCATGTTTATTTTGTGCAGCAAACTTTTCAAGTCTGTTCATTTCAGATGCTTTGTAAGTCAAATTTCCCAAATTAAGGAAAACTTTCATTCAATAAAGAAAGAAGCCCTTTGCAATATGTTTATTAGGAACCATAAATGAATTGGAATTTTTCAAAACCAATATCATTTCCACTTTGCATATTTTAAATTAAATAAAAAGTACTCCCTGATTTTGACCTGGATTGCTAAACCCTGGTGATGCCAACTCCCTCTAGGTATGTCATGGTTCAGAACAGTGTGCAGCTAACGAGGAAAGTTGAGAGAACGAAGAAAACAGAAAAAAAAACTACAATTGAAAAAGAAAAAGGGGATAGTCTAATCAAACTGAGAAGATAAGCAACTCCCTCCTTAAACTTGTATGCCAATTTACAATTATCATATATATGGCAAGAAATCAATGTCAAACAGTATGGAGTTTGGTACCTGGTTTGCAATAAGCCATCTAACAAAAGGCAGACGCAGCTCATGACAAAGTTCGAGCAAATCTCCCCCATGGGTCAAAAGTTTTACAGTGTTCCTTCTCATGCAAAACCATAAGTTAGAACCAGCTCTAACACTAGACAAAAACGATGACAGAAATATTTGGGTAGAACTAACCTGTTAAATTGTGGGGAATCATCCAATAAGCGCACGGGTATTATTTCCAGATGCTTTGCACAATGTAGTTTGAACACTTCTCTAACGATTTCAATAACACAATCACGGAGCTCAGTGTCTAAATCTTCAAGCTGGATACAGGAAGTATCATCTCTGGCAATCCTCAATCTACCAGCACGTTGATGTTGGTTTTTCATGCGTAACATCTCTTCATCAAAGATAGCATTCACAACTTTATCATACACACTTCTGTCCTCAGAAGTTTGCATTGTTCTTAGCATATCTGAAAACATAAGGCAAAAGGGCAATAAGTTGAACTGATTAATAAAAAGCTACATGATCACTTCAGAAGACATAAAATTCCATATTTTTCCAAAAATAAAAAAATATATATATGTTAAAAAAAGTGGTCCATAAAAATTCATTATAGATTCTAAAGTGCTTGTAATTTCACAGAGATCGCTCCCTAGCAGTAATCATACTACTTATTTGAACTTGTAAGAAAAAAATTCTGGTATTAGCGCACCACTTTTAAGAGTTATACAAGTCTTTTGTGCCCCATTCATTTGATGGAATTGTGACCACAGATTTTAAATTCCTGAGAATTGAGTATCCTCTATCCCGGTACATTCTTCTTTTTCTGATGATACAATTCCATATATCTAAATACATTCTTGAAATTCCTCAGTTTCTGTTATTTTTACAAATTCTAACATTCAATTCTTATGAAAGTCAAAAGGTACAAAAAAAAATTAGAAATAAGCTGAGAAATGCAAGTCCAAATTTTATCATCCTTTATCATGATCTCCAAGTTTCCCTTTCTTCATCTGTTAAGACAATAAATCCTACTTGTCCATCACAATAATATTGTATGTAATTTTCAAAGACACAAATGAGCAAATGAATACATACACACAAGAATACGGAAAAAAAAAATACTCACTATCTAACAACTCGGATTCCATTCTTGGAGGAAAAGCGTGCTTTAGAAGATCTGTGGCAGATGGACGATCTGATGGACTTGGAGACATTAAGCGCCGCAACAAGGATGCTTGCTCTGGAAATTGAGCAACCCATGAGGGAGGAAGCTCTCCCTTTAGTTTCAGATCAGATAGAATAACATGTCTCTCCATGGCTGTCCCAAAAGGGTGCCAAACCTCAAAAAACACAATTCCTAAGCTGTACATGTCAGCCTGAAATGTAGATGGGTTAGCAATCTTGCAAATAATATCTGAACAAAATGTATTACATGACTGCAAAATTGGAGCTTAACTAGCATGATGACTAATGCTGAAGATTAAGTTGAAGAAGCTGCCACCAAAAGTTTACCTTTTCATCAATCTTTGGCCATCCTTGCTCAATTTCAGGAGCAGTATAAAAGTAGGTTCCAACTTGACCAGTACCGTCCATTGAAACTCCAGCTGTATCTGTAGGCAAAGCTGCATCATGATCCAACTGCTCCAATTCCAAGAACTTGGCTGAAACCACAGATCAAACGTCTGTTAGAAAATGAACAGAGATATTCCTTTTTATTTTATAATGGAATTGAGATATTGCTTGATCATGAATAAATGCATGCCCTCATCGGTATAAGGGAATCAAATTCTTAGTTGGATGTGGTGAAAGCTCCAATTATGAGTGCTTACACATGTGCACATCATGGTCAGGTTAAGAACTTCAAAAGGCACCTGTGGTAAAAGCTCCAATTATGAGTGCTTGCACATGCGCACATCATGGTCAGGTTAAGAGCTTCAAAAAGCACCTCCTTTCTTATCATGTCCAACGAGACTTTGGGGGATGATAATAACACTCTAAAAATGTTTAACCAGAATCCCAATATGTCAACTTTGTTTCTTATTTTGTATCAAAATATGGGATAGTGGGAGTGTGGTAAAACTTTTTGGAGTGTTAACATCGTCTCCTTGGACATCTTTTTTTATTTGTGTTACTGTTTTTTCACTGGAGGATTTATTGCCAAACTGAAAAGCCATTACCAATGTAAAAGACAAAAACATTTCCCTCCTAGAATCAAAGTTATAACATGAAATATTAGAATTTTCTGGTGTTAATTGTACATTATAAACACTTGCGATAAAAATTTGGGTCTTGATTGACCAGTTTTGAGTATTTAAACTAAATATGAGTCTGAAGAAATTTTTACTTTATTAAAAAATTGTAATTAGAATTCTCTTCAACTTTCTAGCACCAAGTAGTTCTTGCTAACTTTGTAGCCATTTTATAACATAATCCAAAATTGTCGATTGGTGCAATCCAATTAGCTTCTTTGCAATTCATTTCATCTTTTTGGCACATCATATATTCAAGAGAAATACTCACAATTGCAACCGACATAATTAATTAAATAGACAATAGTACTTGCAGAGAAAGAGAATTGCTCCTGGATCTTACCGAGACCAAAATCTCCAATTTTAATATCATTCCGAGCATCAAAAAATATGTTATTAGGGGTCAAGTCTCGATGAATGATTCCTTGTGCATGTATGTGTGCCAAGCCTTCCACAATTTGCCGACATAAATGCCATGCTTGGTCTTTGTCAAAATGATTATATGATTCAAAAACCTGGCGGAGAGTCCTTCCAAAATCGAAAGCAATGAAAAAAAAGAAAAAAAAGCAGCAAGGTCAATAAAATAAGTGAACAGGAATAAAACATGCAAAAGCTCTTTAGTTTCATAAATTTATAGGATAAGAAGAATAAAGCAATAGTATTCCTGACAATTATGGCAAAAAGCAAAATCATAACTCAAAAGCAGTTGATAACTTGAAGAAAGTGATTTGCTATTCAAACTGCATAAACAAAAACAAGAATAAGAAGTTACAACAAAAGATTAACAACTATAAGCACTTCAAGATGAAAAATAAGTAAATTTATGGAAAGTCTGTATGAATTATAGACTTCCTTTTATATTCATTAAATGGATAAAAGGGATAAAATAATCATATGCTCAAAGACATTTTTGCATTTCATGCAATTTTTTCACTGCAAATTCATGAAAGTTTATTTTGTTCTTCTCATTTAAAACAAAGGAGAAACTAACCTGCAAAAATGAATGATGAAAAATCATCTAAAGAATACTATAAAGGATACAAAACAAGGCATGAAAAAATTGAAGTGAAGAAAACACAATACCTGGGGCAAAATTCCATTTGAATGTACAGATACGTTGATTCGAGCTTATTCTCTTGCCCAACACCAGCAGAGCTTGCACCCTTGTGGCTGAATGTGGAGCTTGTTGCAGTAGCAGAACCCCAAGTGGAGTCACCAAAAATACCAACAACTCCTGTTTCAAACCATGCCTGGGAAGTTTCACAAATATCACAATCATCATACAGGCCTGAAAAATATAACAGCATTTTTTCCTGAACCTTACATTTCTATAGCCAAAACTAAAAGTAGCTTTCAGAAGCTGTATAACCTCTTTGCCATAGAAAATATAAGCAGCATGCTGAATTAACACATCCTATAAATTTCATAAAAACTCATAACAATCTCATATCATTCTACAAGTGACGAGTGACTGTCTTATACATTTTACACGTATGAATATCTTGACATGCTACACTTAACCAACAAAGACATGATTGTGATTCTTTCCTACTCAATAATCCACAGAACAAGCAGAAAAGAAAGTTATACCTGATAGTATCGGACAACATGCTGATGCTGCAAACGTGAAAGGGTGGCTACTTCCCTAAGTACCTCGCGATGGTTGGCACAAATCTTAAAATAAAATCAAACATAAAAAAAAATGTACTGCAAACTTCAAGCAAATTTTACATGATCAGAACACAAAATCAAGTTTCCACTCCATTTTTAATTTGGAAAAAAAAACAGAGGGAGTTCTATTGCACCAAAAGAGAATGATGTTTCTAGGGAGTCAAAAGAAAAGAAGACATGTTGGCATTCGATAAACCTTGAGCACTGACTTCCACTGCATAATCTAAAATAAATTTACCTCAAGATTCGGTCATTAACAGGCAGGGTTTTGTCCTTGAGGCGAATTTTCTTCACCGCATACTGCCTTCCATCAAGCTTATTTTTGCACAATACAACATGGCCAAAACCACCATGACCTGTTACCATTCATAAAGGAAACTCTAAGTAAAGCATAAATATGGTATCAACTGAACTTATGGCCACAAAAAAGGCATATTGCAGTTTTGTAATGTCAAAAACGTTTGTAGACGAATTGATGCAGACAGGAGTAACACAAGGACAGCAAGCACAAAGAAAGACAGAATTTTGCCGAAAAGGGATCACACAAAAACCCTAATTCAAAACTTTATTCAACTCCTTAAATAAACCCAAAAACCAACCTAAACAAACCAGTAAACCTAAAAATAAAGGAAAAGTAATAAAAGTCTTAACAAACTAAGAAAAATAAAGTTATTAAGCATATTATTTAATTTCCTAAACTAAAAAGGAAATAATAAAAATAATTTTCCTTAATAACCTCCTGTGTCACAAATGTAATGTCAAAGTATTCAGTCACAACAATGCTATGAAGACTAAAACATGAAGTTTCATAAAGAAGCATCTAGTAAATCAGTAATTAAATTTTCAAGTACATAAAAGTCTTGGTCAAATAGTAAAAACACATTTATAAGCAAGCATCTTCATAAAGTACCTATATGTCAGCACCTAACATTCCACCTTTCTATGATCTCACATAGACATATGTATATATATACACAAAGAATTCAATCAGTATCTAAATAAACTCATAGAAACACTTGCACACACGCAGATATGGAGGATTATAATACCAAGGGGTTGCAGCTCTTCAAAGTCATTCAGATATCGAGAGCTTGGGAGAGATGCACTAGCCCCTCCTAAATCAGAAGTAGGTTTCCAAAATTGAGATACTCTAGATGAGACCTAGATAAAATTAATAGAACAGACAACAATGTGAAGAACAATTTGAAATCAGTTTCCAGTTGTCAAAAAAACAAAGACAGAGAGAGTGGCGAACCGTCTGTTGATGGAAAACATGATCAAATGTCTTGTTAAACGTTGAGGATGGTTTAGAAGCTAATTCCCGTACTGACTCAGGAATTATCTGCACCAGGTTATCCATCATCAGAGAACATATTTAAGAAAACTTTGACTTTTCCCAGACAACAAAAAAGACTTCATTTCTTTGTGCAAGACAGGAAGACATATCAGATTACATACACCTAAGTTGCAGAGTTCAGTGGTTATTTGAGGCAGAGAATCAACCAATTCTCCTTTTGAGGCACAAGCAAGACGAAGAAGATGAACCTAACGAAGAAGCAATATCAGTCCATAATTGAAGTGGAAAGGAATAACCAGTCCAGACTCTTCAAACAGAAAAGGTAAGGAGAAAATATGAAGGGTATGATTCTTATCCCAATAATAAATGAAGTACCATTATAAGATCCTTTTCAATAGTTTGAGATGCTTGATTAAACCCTAAGGAAATCGATGACAGTGATTCCCAAGGCTCACTTTCAAAATCTTCATCATCATTGCTATTGTTACCATTGTCCTGGTCATCATCGTCTTCTAACCCATAGCCATGCTCCTCGAGAAAAATACCCTATAAAAGTATGCAGTATCTTTGTCAGTGAATATTACAATACAAATTTGACCTTGAATTTGAAGAATGATGACAAATAATGGTAGTTATTGGTGGTCTGTTTGTCATACATTCTTTATTACGGCACAACAATTGAACTACTTTGAGCAAATCCATGGTTTATTCAGGCATATTTATGAAATGCACAAACAATTACCTTTTCTATTTTCATCAAGCTCATCTCCATTTTCAAGAAGCAATCAAAAGCTGAATTGTACTTTTTGCCCAGAATTTCAGAAGTTGTGTCTTGGTAACCTAGGATTTTTATATTTTCAGTGCTTATTTTACAAAACCTGTCCATCAAGGATGGTTTAACTCCTTTATAATTAAAGTCTTTTCATAAGCAATCTATTGGAAAGGCAACAAAGGAGGTGCCACCCACCCATTCACAAAGCATTAAAGCTGCACAAAAAATAAAAGGAGAGCAGTGCATATACTCTCTGATTTTGACCCATGCATAATCAATAATAACTATAATGAAGAGCCCAGTGAATATCTGAAAGCTAAGAAAATTGACAGCACTTCCATAACCACCTCATTGTTTTAACAATTTGGTGTTGGTTATTATACACAATTAGAAATGATATATCCAAAGAAGAGCATTAAAAGGATGGAAATATCGAGTTTATATGAAGAACAATGGAATCACAGGCAACACAAACTTAAAAAAATCAAGAAGTTAACACTCAAAAGGAAGGGGGGGAAAAAACATGTTCAATATTATTCACCTGCTTCTCCCCTTTCATGTCAATTCCTGCCAATTCCTCCACTAGAGATCTACTTGAATTAGAAGTAGATAGGCCCTTATTTTCATATTCACTTTCTTCTTCAAGGGTATCCAACTTGGCAATAGGGGAAACCAACAGACCTTGCTTTGCCTCTTGGACTGTCAATGGCTTTGTAATCTTATCAAGTTTCTTATCCTGTACCTCATATCCAACTTCTGAATCGTCTAACACGTGGGATTTTAATTCATCCACAGCAAGACCCCAATGCCATGACTCTCCACAGCCACTGAAGAGGTCTATGAAACCATAAACAAAAGGTCCCCTGGATGAGCAACTCTTGTTACTAGAAACTGCAATGTCCTTCTGAAACAACTGAATGCTGCTATTGATGGATGAGCACAAAACCTACAGAAGAAATGAATAAATTAGAGCACATCTAAACAAATAGAGAACATAAAGAATGAACAATAACATAAAAAAATACAGGATATATGACACTGCTATGACACTTTTTTTCTTTTGGACCTTCATCCCACCCCTTCCCCTTAAATCACCATTGTGTTTGACTTTGTTATTACCACTTTGTTATTAAGTGTAGCTTTCTAATCTTCACTCTATGCTATAGTTCCACCCAAAAGGAACACTCCTCAACTCTTTACATAAAATAAAGACCTAAAAATTAAAAACAAAATTTTCTAATCTGAAAACATAAGAAATATAGGACAGCCATATGGTAAATAATATCAATTCCCCAAGTCTCCGATCATGACAAAGATTAAGAAAACACCAAACCAGAAAATGCTGATAAACAGACATTGATTCATGGAATAATCATGACACAAGAAGAGCCAAAACTAAAACAAATCAAAAACTGAAATGTATGGCTTTGCAAGTGAAAGCATGGAAGCAAACTAATGAATTGATAATAAATATATGGCATATTGATTAAAAAAATTGGGAAGACAAGAGGCAATTCCATGTCATAGCTTACAGGTTCAGGTGCTGGAACCAATGGAGCTATTTCTGAGAGGAACTCTTGAGCAGCCTCCACCAGATTGAAAATCATTACTCGTCCTTCTCGGGCATTAGAATTTGCCTTAATCGAAAGAGATTTGCAGTAAGAGAAAGGCAATTCAATTCAACCCAATAAAGTGAAATGTTGGAAGCAAAAACATAAATGTGTATTTATAGCAATAAAATTAAGTACATGATAGTGCATGTATATGTATGCGAAATTTAGAATAGTTACTTAAATAAATTTGAATTTATTTAAGTAAAAAATTGAAATGTTGGAAGCAAAAACATAAATTTGAATTTCAAGTTTAAGTTAACAAAGTCATTAGATAACCCTTTGCTAAAATATCAAAGAATCACACAACCCAAAAACTTATTTTGTAAGGTGAAGATCAGAGGTAGGCTTTAATATCTTTAGCATGCCTCATGCTGAAGCACATTAACCATAAAATGTTGACTAGGCAAAGGCCTACCACCCCATTGTGTTGAATAATAAGTAAATAAATGAAGAGGGTTTGAGGATTTGAAGTCCTGACCACTAGGTCAAAGAGGCTATCATACCCTGTGAAAGAACCCCTTGATCCAAAAGCTATTCGGTGAAGTGAAGGATTGGCTTTACTATCTTTAGAAAATAAACGTGACGGCAACAAAAAAGATGCTTTCAGGATTGCAGATTATGTGCATGATAGTATATTGCCAATCAAGCTCAAATTAGTCATCCTTTACCTGGTCATTTAGGAGAGAGAGAAGATTATCTGCATCACATTTTGTCAAACCTTTTTCAGGAGTAATCTGCAACCTTGGACACTTGTCTGGGTATCCAGGCAAGCACCTGATTAATAAGTTAAAGTAAAAGGTATGAGAAGATATGTGTTAACATTAAACAAAAATAACAGTAACCAGTGGATCACCAACCTGACTGAAAGCAGAGCTGAAACATCTAGATCCTCATAGCCCATATCTTTTGAGTAAGGCCTGCTCAAATTCAAACATAGCAAAACACAATCAAGACAAATCATATTTCATGTAAAAGTTAGAAAAAATAATGAGATAAAATGAACCTGAGCTTTATGGTGATTTGTGGAGGCGAGTCTGAAATGATCTGGCAATCTTCTTGAAATATTGCATTCCTAAATGCATACAATATTAGAATAAAACACAAAGACACAAGTGTGAAAAGTAAATCCTTAGATAAAATGAAAGCAAAAGTGGGCACAAGCTGGACAAAATTCTGATCGTATTATGGCCTTCAAAGTAATATTTTAAATATAGGAAAAGTTTAAAGGTTAAAGCTTTTCTTCCATTTGCAAAGAATGCCATAGGCCATCATCAAAAGGTATTATTTGAATTAAAAGCATCCCGAAAAATATGAATGAATAAGTAGAATCTGTCCTCGGATACTCTTTAAATCCAAACGCTAACAATTTCAATGCACCAAAGGTCCAAAACCATCTCAATTACAATTGTAATGATCCTCAAGTGAATATCCGATTCCAAAACCTATTCAAATTCGTCAGCAAAATATATTATTATTTGTCGTCTGAGCCCATATATATGGTATATCCCATTAGAAACCAAGTCTAAATTTCAAATATTTTTAAGGCAGTGAAGATCACCAACTTGAAGCCTTACACCCTTCTATTCCAAAAACAACATGCTGAAATTCAAACTTTTGAACCAGACCACCAAGTACACCAAAGCATCTTCCTTTGGCTTCCAAAATCAAAATATGAATTAGAAAAAACAGTGATCTAGTAGAAACGAACATATCACTAAACAATTCCATTCAAAAATCCAGACAAAAACCACTTACAAGGCAGTAATCTCTTCAGCAAGAAGCTCATTATCATCTAATGCATTAAAGGAATGATCTTTTGATTGAGACCTTCCTTTGCTTCTCCTTCCACTCCCTCCTCCTCCTTTCTTCTTCTTCTTTGAACTATGACCCATTCTTCAAAATCCCACAAACCCTTTTCACCTTGTACTCAGAAAGATTCAATCTTTCAACCAAAAATGTAAAGAAATCAATGAATTTTCATAAACCCAGAAACCAAAATGCCTTGAAATCTCTAAAAATAGACCTGTTTTTTCTGTCATAAAAAACCCATGAAGCCACCAAAGTTTCCTCCTTTTTAAAGTAAAAATATATATATAATTTGTTTGAAATCAAAAGAGATTGCTTAAATTAATTTGTGCTATGAAAAAAGTGGTATTTTGGGGTGATTTAAAGAATTGAAGTTTGATTTATATACGTTACAGCTGTATTGGTGGGAGCTTGGAGGCTGGTTTTTCTAGGCACTAGAATTTGATTTGTTGGATTCTCATTTTTTATTTACTTATTCATTTTAGACAGCATAATGCATGTTTGTTATATTCCCATATTTTATTTATTTATTTATTTATTTATTAATCTCTGTTTAATAATGTTAATTATTTTTGTAACATTTTGATATTAGATTGGATGAGCTTTTATCTTGGATAGCATGAATTCTATTTATTTTTTTGGATAAAATAAAAACATTATGGGTGTGGCTGCTATCCTTTCAAACCATGACAAGAAATCCATGGTGGCTTTTTCCTAATGGTGAAAATATTCTCAAATCAATTTTTACACCCAAGATTGATTCCAACTTTAAACAATGAAATGGGGAATAAATTTCCTTACAACCAAGAATTGATCTCCAAGAGTATTTCTTCCATGATGAAAGGTCCTTGTTATGTTAACAAACTAGCATCATGGCATCTTTACACTAAATTTGTGGCTGCGATTTTAATTGGTTAGTGTTTTAGAGCATAAAAAAATATAAAAAATATAAACATATTTAATTGAATAAATAAAGATGAAATTATTAATAGATATATTTATATAATAATTTTAAAATGATTTTTTATACTCTAGAAACATAAAATACAAGAAGTCATGTTCTTATTGTTTTTGTATTTTCTATTTCAAGACACTAACAAGACGTTATTTTATGGTCTATAATCACTAAATCAACGTTAACATTACGAGTAATTCTACAACTATATGTGTCGTGATGGTGATTTGAATCATAGACCTAGAAATTGTTGCAGCTTCAAGTGTGGTAGAGCAAGCATTATAGATAAGATCAAGTGTGGAAAAAAAATGCGTTCCTTGCATGACGACTTTGGTCCATGTTCTTGTTCAACAAGACTTATTTTAGTATTTTTTGAGTTTTGACTACTCAACCTTATCTTTATT
>Ga0325414_1001571_pt1 | contig 22266 bp, 27 predicted proteins | sample PopdelMetagenome_8_FD_206183 | JGI IMG/M metagenome (GOLD analysis project Ga0325414, IMG submission 206183) | Populus deltoides microbial communities from Bellville, Georgia, United States - Leaf-PdKOR-R3 | ecosystem: Host-associated > Plants > Phyllosphere > Phylloplane/Leaf | place: USA... | reverse complement strand
CATTTTTTAAAGTTTTGAAAATCCCATCAATTTGAGTTTTTATATTTTCTGAAACAGAAATTATATCAACATAACCACTTTTATAAAAGAAAAAGATCCTTGATCTCATGTTTGAGTCTTGTGGTTGCTAATATAATAACCATTGAAGGTTTACATGGTCATTAACTTTAGGACCTGTGAAATTAGTCGAGATATGTGCAAACTAGTCCGGACCATGTTAATAATAATAATAAAAAAAGAGCGAAACCCTAATCATATTCATTTGCGACGTGGCATGTAAACAACTCGACATATTCATCCCTACCTACACCTAATGGTGACCAGCGCGTAACCCAGACAAACACCACACTTGTCTCTTACTCTAAAATATTCCGCTCGACACGAAAAAAAATCCCCTTTCCCTCATCAATTCTCAGTGTAAATCTTCAAAATCACCGACATCTTGCTTTCTCTCTTACTGCAAAACCAAAAAAACTAAATAAAACCCTAATTTATCTTTCACTCACCGAGTCACTCGCCATGATCGAGCTATCTTCAACAATACCGAGTCAGATTCGGTTCCTTCTTCACACCTTGAACGAAGCCAACGTCGACTCCGTGTTTCGCGACCTCTGTCAGGTACTCTCTTTACATTACTTCATTTCCCCTAATTCTGCAATCGATCGTTTATTATCTATCTCTCTCATCTTTTAATTTTTCAAAAAAGCCTTAACATTCCACACTCTTTGCTTGACCGGATTATATTTGGATCAAAATAAAAAAAATTATTTAAGGTTTTGCAATTTTAATTTAGTTATTATTGGGTTAAAATTGAGGTTTTTTTTTTAAATTTTATTGTTTGTCGGTGACTCAAAGGTCGACGCGTTGTTTGGGTGTTGTTGATGTATTGCAGTTCATGGAGTATGGATTTGAAGGAAGTGTTCTGACGCTCCAAACATGTTTGGAATATTTGAAGACTGACTTGAAAAACATTCAGTTGGAACCCGTACTTGTTTCGGTTTTCAAGTTTGTTTTGGACAAACCGAATTCCAGTACTGTGTTTTGTCAGTCTTTAAGAAGTTTGGAGATCACTGAAAATTTCTTAGAGAAGTTGTCTAATTCGCTGAAGCTATCTGTGGCTGAGAAAATTGGCATTGGTCTCGCGCTCACCGATGCGGAGAACGCTGATACCAGGATGTTTGGTGAGTTGTTTGTTTATTCCTCCTTTTTTGCCCCTTTACTGGCTTGGAAGCCTTTACTGCATTTGTTGATGGGTTTGTTGTTTTTCCAGCAAAGAAGTTTTGTATGGCTCAAATTGAGGAATTGTGTGCGAATCCTGTTCTGATAAGTTCAGTTGATCAAGTTCAGAATATTGTTATGTTCCTACAGCGGTCGGAGGGGCTATCCAAGCATGTTGATAACTTTATGCAGATGTTGTCGTTAATGCAGTCAAAAGATGCTACCCCATTTGTTTTAACTCCACTGATTTCTGATGAACTGCGCGAGGCCAATTTTTGGAGGTGATCCCCTCTCTTTCCTGGCTCTGTAATTGAATGAGGGTAAAGCTCTGTGGTCTGTAACACATGCAACGTGCTCATTTTTTTTTGTATTGCAGGAATATGGATCTCTTCCATGGAAGTACAGAGAGTGAATTTGATGCTATTTTAGCTGAAATGGAAAAGGAGATGAGCTTGGGAGATATTGTGAAAGAGTTGGGCTATGGATGCACATTTGATGCATTGCACTGCAAAGAAATATTATCTCCTTTTCTGCCACTGTCAGAAGTTACAATCTCTAAGATACTTGGAACAATTGCCCGCAACCTTACCGGGCTTGAGGACAACCAGAGCACATTTTCAACGTTTGGCTTGGCTCTTGGTTGTGACATTACAACTGATCTTCAACAGTTAAGCTCCTGGGACGTTGACATCCTTGTAAAAACAATCAAGCAACTTGTGAGTCCAGTTCTGTTCCTATTATCCTAGTTTTTTTTTTAATGTGAAAATTGCTAGTATTTAAAATAAAAAATTCCTTGATTTATTGCATACGAATGTTTTTTACAGGCTCCTGGTACTAACTGGATTCAAGTTATTGAAAATCTGGATCATGAAGGATTTTACATACCTAATGAGGAGGCATTCTCCTTTCTGATGTCTGCATATAGACAGGCATGCCAGGTATATCTTCATAATATGTGAAATACATGCACTGTTAGATAAGTTTCAATATCTTTGTTTGCGTTTTCCGAATTTGTATCTTTGATCTTTGCAGAATCCTTTCCCTCTCCATGCAATCTGTGGGTCTCTTTGGAAGAATACTGAAGGTCAACTATCTTTTCTGAAACATGCAGTACTTGCACCACCAGAAGTGTTCACCTTTGCTCATTCTGGAAGGCAGCTGGTATGGTGCTTTTCTATTAGTTTTTCACTTCCATTCTGAGGCAACCCCCTGTTCTGATTATGACTAGTTATCTGCTATTGTTGCAGAACTATATGGATGCTGTGCATGGCCATAAATTCCAAGTTGGGCAAGCTAATCATGCATGGCTGTGTCTTGACCTTTTGGATGTGCTTTGTCAACTTGCTGAGACAGGTCATGCTAGTTCTGTTCGATCAATTCTCGAGTATCCTCTTAAACACTGTCCAGAATTGTTGCTTCTTGGGATGTTCAATATCAATGTACTTCTCATACTTCATTCATGATTTGTGGAATTATACCCTACATGTTTATTTGGCTGATCAATTTTACCTCTCTTATTGCAGACTGCCTACAGCCTCCTCCAATACGAAGTGTCTTTTAGGGTTTTCCCCCTTATACTCAAAAGCCCTGCTTGTGGTGGTATGATGCTCTACCTTTGGCATCTGAACCCTAATCTGGTGTTGCGGGGATTTGTAGAGGCTGGCAATGTTGAATCAAACATCATGACCAAGATATTGGATGTATGTCAAGAGCTAAAGGTAAACGGAGAGAATTTGTGACTTGATTTTTGTTCAAATCATCCCTTTTGCGGTGTTTTGCTTTAATAATAATGCATATGTTCCATCATCTCCTCCAAAATTTTAAAGCTGCCATTTTGTTGGAACTTTTACCATAACCTTGCGGTGTTCGTACTGATCTGATCATCCTTGGATTCATCTTTAGTTATGCTTGTTTGTTGCTTGTTTTGGTGTATTTCATTTTGAGCTCAAATTTCTGGTTCCTTAATGCAGATTTTGGCATCAGTATTAGACATGATTCCCTTTCCTTCTGGTATCCGATTGGCAGCCCTTGCTTCAAGAAAAGAGTCTTTAGACCTTGAAAAGTGGCTGAGTAATAATTTAATTACATACAAGGATTCATTCTTCGAGGTAATGTTCAGCTGCCCTTCCAAACTCTTCATTAAGGTGCCACTACTCAGTGGCCGTGTCAAATCGTATCTTGGGATTTTTGTTACTATGACATAGTAAAATTACAGCTTAGCTATGGACATGGTGAGACATGACATGGTGTGTATTTTCAAACCTGCAGGAATGTCTCAGGTTTCTGAAGGAGATTCAGCTCGGTGGATCACAGGATTTTTCTGCGAAACCTTTTCATCATCAAAGCAATATTGTGAATCATTATTCAGAAACTAGTTCATCCTTCCTGAAGGTTCCAACTTCTACAATTCATTTATTCTGGTCTTCTCCATACAATTGCATAGTGATTTTCTAATTCTCTGCATATTTTGCAGGTCCTTCAAGCTCACACCAGCTTAATTATCTCTACCCAACTGTCTGAGGAAATGGAAAGGTTGCATGTGACAGTAATGGACTCTAATCCAAGGCTGCAAAATGGTAGCTCAGCAGATTCATCTACCCCTGATGGGTTTTCAGATGATGTTGAGGCAGAGGCAAACTCTTATTTCCATCAAATGTTTTCTGGTCAGCTGACAATTGATGCAATGGTTCAAATGCTTGCTAGATTCAAGGAATCTTCAGTGAAAAGGTATAATGTTAATCTTTAAAAGTGCTTACTTTTTTTGGTATCTTACTATGCCTTGTTCATTAGGAGTCTAAATCACTGAACTACGTCCTAGGGTTTCTCTGATGATAATTATAATAACAGAGCCTTTATAGTGTTGGAAGTTAGCTTTGAATTATTCTACCTGGAATAATTTTCGGGGAAGAGTTAAATACTTTTTATTTATGCTCCATATTTTATTTGTATATCCTTAATCGAATATTTTACATTGTCTGTATCTCCTCCAAGCAATTGGAATGATTGTAGTTATTTTATTAGTGTTTTTTGACTGACAAGTATGGGCAATAGCCTCGACCTTGTGTGGATGTGAAAGCCAATGATACTTTTCAGACCACTACCATCTTAGTTTTAAATGATTTTATGTGATATTCATTTGAGAGTTTGGGTGTTTAATATTTTACTTTGTTGGTGGACCCATCAGAGAGTTTGAATTTCAGTGGTAAGACTAATCTCTTGTTGAATCACTGACAGGGAACAATTGATTTTCGAGTGCATGATTGGCAATCTATTTGAAGAATATAGATTCTTCCCTAAGTATCCAGAAAGGCAACTAAAAATTGCTGCTCTTCTTTTTGGTGAGATTTATTACAGAGATTAAAGTTAATAGCATGGCTTATTTTTCTAGCCTCGTAGTCCAATGCTTGATATCAAGTTACCTCGATTGGCTCTGGTCTTAACAATTATGCTTTAGAGCTTGAGTGTGCATGCTGCCTGTACACTTTTAACTGTGCTATCTTTTACATCATTGTTTGCTATAATATCAAACCTACTCCTTTTGTCCTTCCATGAGCTTGGATTTTTTGCATGTATTCCCTTGTTCAGAGTAGGGTCCCTATGTAGAAAAATGTTATGGTATTTGGTTTCTGATATAGGTAATTCAAAACTGCAATGCTGATTTTATTATTTTTCTGTCAATCATTTTTTTTAAAATTATTGTGATGGGTCCTACATAGTTTAAACTGATATAAATTTGAATTGCAGCATTAATGCTAGGACATTGTTTGTTATTTGTTAGCTTACTACTTGATTGAAAGAATTTGATCTGTTTGCCTGTGATTGCTACTTGTATTTGCATTTTGTAGCATGAGGCATAAAGCTGTGAAAATCTGCATGATTAACTAGTCAAGTAATCTTGAGATTTATGTGATTATTCAAACAAGTGTAATTTGGAATGTCTTCAGCAGATTTATGTGGTCATGTTTGTGAATTGTATTTCAGGTTCTGTTATCAAGCACCAGCTTGTTACTCATCTCACTCTTGGGATTGCTTTGCGTGGTGTTTTAGATGCGCTTCGCAAACCTCCAGATTCCAAAGTCTGTACCATCCCTAAGCGACCTTCAAACTGTATATGTATATATGTGTGTGTATAATGTTTCCAATGACTGCTCTTTGCAGATGTTTGTGTTTGGTACCAAGTCTTTGGAGCAGTTTGTGGATCGTTTGATTGAATGGCCACAGTATTGCAATCATATCTTACAAATATCTCATCTGCGTGGTACTCATACTGAGCTTGTTGCTTTCATTGAACGAGCACTTGCCAGGATTTCATCAGGGCATTTGGAAGCAGATGGAACTAACAATGCTTCTGCTGCTCATCACCATGGTTTGTTACAGGCTGCCTCAGTAAATGGAGAGGTAAGAAATTGTTTTTTGTTTATGGTACTTTTTGTGCCCTCTCCTCCTGTCTTTTGCATCCATATTTTTAACTAGATCCATGAATGTTTGACAAGGCTACCATCTGAGATGTGCAGAAGATATTTGACATGAAACTTTGTTGAAAGTGATGGAAACCAGATACATGAATGATGAATGTTTGGCAAGGGTTCAATATGAGATATTCAGAAAAAAAATTCACATCAAACGTAGTTTGTTGAATGTGGTGGAGTCTATTAAATTCTGGCATAAACCTTTTATTTTCAATACACAAACATATTTGCAATAGAAGCAGCAATTTGGTGGTAAGTCAGTGCAATAGTGTCAGGGAGCTAGAGTTTGGGCACAAACACATGCTCATTGCTTTATGTGAAATATATAAATCATTGCACATCTGAATCTCCTTTCCATTTTATTTTCAACCATTGATTGCAGCCATGATCAATCCCTGCATTTTCTATTGTCTAATGTGAATGTACTAGTTGCACCAGATCTTTCATAACATTCATCCAGGATGTTTAGTGCTCCAACTAATATGCTGTATTTCAACTATCCTCTTAAAGAAATAAAATTAAGGTGATTGAGGACATCTTGAGCTGGTTTGCGATGATCAGGTAAAAACTTCCAATTTGCATGTTACGGACACACTTGGCATCATCATCTCTGCATCTGCTTCTCACTGGGACCATCGCACCTCCAGCTCTCTAACACTACTGCACTGATCTTTCGACACATCACTGCTTTTATTGCAAATATATGTGGACTGGGAGCTATTTGACATTGTTATATCATAGTTTGGTCCTATGACATTGTAACTTTGATTAGGGGCCAAACTAGTTGGTTAAACTAAGCAGTAGTCTCAACAGCCTTTGTTTTTCTAACCTTGTGCCATTATTGCAGTCAAATAGCATTAACATTCCACAGCTTGGGCAGCAACTTTCATCTACACTCCACAGTCAACAGAGACATGAAAGTTCTCTTGATGACCGTCTGAAAGCATCTGCAGCTCCATTTAATGACACCAAACCATTTCTATCTTCCGGTGGGCAATCTTCAGCTGCTTCAAGTGATGCTTCTAGCATTCAGAAGGTAGCTTTAACAACTGATTCATTTGATGTCAATATTTGAATTTCATTCCCGTAGTTCTTCACTTTTTGTAAGTTGTGATTGCAGAATACAGTTACTTCATCTTTGTTGTCTTCTTCACCTGGTTTTGTCCGTCCTTCCCGTGCAGTTACCTCTACCAGTAAGCTCATTAATGATCCTAATTTTTTCTTGTTTACTTTAAGCTGCCATGCCTTGAATTGTTTTAAAAATGCCTTTATCAGCATTACATACGGATCATTATTTAATACAGGGTTTGGCTCTGCATTGAACATCGAAACACTTGTAGCTGCTGCTGAGAGAAGAGAAACACAAATAGAGGTACAATGTTTTATTTTAAAATCACGTGAGTGGTAGCATTTTTTACATAGATGCGTGGGGTCTATGGTAGCTTTCATTTGTTTCTATAGAGATGTATAGAAGCCTCTAAGATTATAAAACTCGACTTATCAGCTACTGCCTCGTGTATCCTTATTAATTTTAGCTATCAAGAGATGTTATTTTACAAGCAACTACTATCCTCGTACCTTATTTTTGCTGATAACTTTTCTGGGAAGGAAAAAATTTCTTGGCCATTTAAGCATCAAACTTTGAATGGAGCTATTTGTTATTCAAAAGTGGTGGTTGTTTGAAGTCTTCAAAGTCTATAAGGGGTCGTGCTTTGACCAATCTATTTAATTGTTAGCAGGTGAGAGTCCCTGAAATCTTATGTTTCAACAGGCCATGGTTATTGGTGGTCTAGCAATTGTGAAATATGAGGTGCACTGCATGTTGTGTAATGATAAATGTCATCTTTATGTATTGTTTGGATGGCCTTCCTGTATGGTTGGATTATAAGGTTATTGCATAGGTAGCTCTTTACCTTGGATAAATAGGTGGGTGTTCTCTAGCGGGTATAGGATTTTTTATCCCATGCATTAGTGGGCCGTAAGAAAGAAAATACTTCTTAAATCTGGGATATTTCTACAGGTGAAAATAGAGACTTTTCAATGAATTGCTCTTAAAGAAGCTGTTGTGGGATATTTTCTAAGTTCATCCTTCTAATGGGGTTCTGCTTCCTGGAACTTTTCCAGTGATAGCCTTTAACATTGCAAAGTTCTTTTTCTTATTATTTTCTACTGATATTGTTCTGTTTTCGTATTTGTTCCTGATATGAAGGATTGCTTAGCCTTTAATTTGTAACTTCTCTTTCTAATAATATATTATTCAAAGATAAAAAGTAGTGAGGCTCGTGGGATGGATTCATTTTTCTTGTGTGCTGTAGTTATCTGGTTTCACTTTCTGTTTCCAGGCTCCAGGATCAGAGATTCAGGACAAAATATCGTTCATAATTAATAATATTTCAGTTGCAAATGTTGAAGCTAAAGCAAAAGAATTCACTGAAATACTGAAGGAGCAGCACTATCCCTGGTTTGCCCAGTACATGGTCATGAAAAGGTGAGAAGTCTTTTTAAATTACCTTTCCCGATTCTTTAGTGTGTGAATGTTTCGAAGCATATTTATGTTTGTGTCTATGTTAATATATTAATTCTTTGTGCTGTTGCCCTTCCTTGTTGGTCTTCGTTAATGTCTTTGTGCAGAGCAAGCATTGAGCCCAATTTTCACGATTTGTACTTGAAGTTCCTTGATAAAGTTTATTCAAAAGCTTTAAGTAAGGAGATTGTCCAAAACTCATATGAGAACTGCAAGGTTTGTGTCATCACATGTATCTTTGTGCATTGGACATTGTTGAGCAACATCCTTTTCAGAAAATCAAGTGGCATGGATAAGTCTTTTTCAGTTTAAAAGTAGAATAGATCAGCTTTACTTTTTGTTCTGTTTCAGGTTCTTTTGGGATCAGAGCTCATAAAATCTAGTTCCGAAGAACGTTCATTGCTAAAAAATTTGGGAAGCTGGCTTGGAAAATTAACTATTGGAAGGAACCAAGTTCTGAGGGCACGTGAAATAGATCCTAAATCTTTGATCATAGAGGTGATTCTTATACATGGAGACAATGTGTGCTTCAATGTTAACAAGTCTCATTAGATCTTTCTTTTTCATCATTGTTTTTTGTCATTTGAGAATCATAAGTTCACTTGAGTTAATCTTGTAATTGGGCAGGCATATGAGAAGGGATTGATGATTGCAGTTATACCATTTACATCCAAGGTACACATGTTGACAATTAGATGTCTCTAAAGTTAATTGCCATGTAATTCTTATATTTTCTTTTACTTTCTGTAGGTTCTGGAGCCCTGTCAAAGCAGTCTAGCATACCAACCTCCTAATCCTTGGACTATGGGCATTCTTGGATTGCTGGCTGAGATCTACTCAATGCCAAACTTGAAAATGAACCTCAAATTTGACATAGAGGTAAAGGGATACCATGAGCACTGACTTGCACAAGTGTGCGGACTTTTTTCTGCTATGAAAGCCTTACTAACATAGGCTGTATGTGGTTGATTATCAATAATTTTCTTGTGGCACTTCAGGTCTTGTTCAAGAATCTTGGCGTAGACATGAAGGACATTGCACCAACTTCTCTCCTGAAGGATCGGAAAAGGGAAATTGAAGGGAATCCTGATTTTTCCAACAAAGATGTTGGAGCATCCCAACCACAGCTGGTTCCTGAAGTTAAATCTGGAATTATATCTCCACTAAATCATGTTGAGCTACCGCTTGAGGTTGCAAGCCCACCTAATTCTGGTGGTCATGCTCATTTGTTATCTCAGGTTTGTGTGCATTTTGTTTTCTATTTTTTGTCAAGCAGTTGTTGATATATATATATATATATTTATATATATCTGAAGTTAATCTGCTTGGTGTCTTCAGTATACCTCTCCTGTTCATGCATTGATGGAGGATGACAAACTAGCTGCATTAGGCTTGTCAGATCAGCTCCCTTCTGCTCAAGGTCTATTCCAAGCGACTCCATCCCAGTCAACGTTTTCTGCTAGTCAGGTGCGGTTTAATATCACATGCTCATAGTTGAACAATAGACTGACTTCTTTGTTCTCTAATTTGCGATTTCTCTGTTGTTGGCAGCTTCCCACAGCAATACCCAACATTGGAACTCATGTTATTATCAATCAGAAACTAAATTCTTGGGGCTTACATGTGCATTTTCAAAGGTTCAAACTGTTTCTACATTACTCTTATGATGCCTTGTAGTTACATTGGTTTGTGTTTCTCTGATGATCTATATCCCATTAACAATTGACAGACTGGTTCCTGCTGTAATGGATAGAGCTATCAAAGATATCGTTTCTGGTATTGTTCAACGAAGTGTTTCTATTGCAACACAGACAACAAAAGAGCTTGTTCTGAAGGTCTGGATGCTGAAATAAACAAAGCATTTGGTCCCTTGTATTGGGGCTTGCTGCATCTACCTTGGCAGCAAGTTCTATAGGCACTTCTTCTTTTAGTTAATGCCTTGTTGTCTTTGCTTGCTAAATCATACATATTTTGTATCTAATCATAGTATTGTTTGTTTAAATTAAATATCTCCACATCTTATAGAAACTTTTACCAGTCTTATTTCCCAGACATTTCTGATACCTTCCCGTCATATTGCACTCAATTATAGGATTATGCCATGGAATCCGATGAAACAAGAATATATAATGCAGCACACTTAATGGTTGCCAGTTTGGCTGGAAGCTTAGCTCATGTAACATGCAAGGTTTTTTCTGTCACAGAACTTTTTAGCTTCTCTCTTCTTTACTTGTTTGGAACTTGAAATCATTTATCTGATTTACTGAACTTTTCATTCTTCTCAGTTTAGTAAACTGGTGTTCTGTCTTTTTGCCAGGAGCCATTACGTGGTTCAATATCAAGTCAGCTAAGGAATTCAGTTCAGAGTTTCTCTTTAACAAGTGAAATTCTGGAGCACGCTGTGCAACTTGTTACCAATGATAACCTTGATCTTGGGTGTGCAGTGATTGAACAGGCTGCCACAGATAAGGTTCCATTTTTAGCTTTGATATATACCTATTGCACTATCCTCTTCCTTCTTTTGGGGGTGTTTGTAGTCTTGAGTGATGTGCAATGTGTGTAAATTATATCTCATGTCTGCTCTGGCTCTCTCCTATTTCCGGTGCTCGCGTCAGATCCCAGAAGTAGCTTAGAGTAGGCAAGGGTTTGTTAGGTTGTTCCTTGGTAACACCTTTTGTTTTGTGTTTGATGAACAGTCTGACATGTATCCTTGGCTATGTTGCTTGGACTTGGGCATGTGTGTCCGGTGTCGGACTGTGATCCAAGTGTCAGAACTGTCAAATTTTAAATTTTAGGATATGGTGATTTAAACACGAGTAAGGGAATGTGTTTACGATAAGTATTCATATATAGATCTATCTTTAAAATATTGGATTTTGTACTTGTGGGGAAAAAAACTCGTTTTGAATTGGGCTTTTCTAACACTTGGGCTGTTTTACTTAGGTTGGTCCAAAAGTGTTGTGCTTCCTTCTTTATGATACTAAACTCGATTACTGGGCCATTTTAAATCACAAAACAGCTGGGCTTTGTCATCCAAATAGTTGGTTTAAATGCTGCTATTTATTTACACGCTTTACCACTGGCCCTATTTGTTATTGAGTAACTTGCCCCTCACCCTTACTCACGCTCATGCTCAATACCTAAAGCGTTTTATTGAGTCTATGCCAATTGATAAGCGAGTTGTCAGTGTCCAAAGTCACGCGTGCCGTGTTGACACAGGTATTACTGGACAAAGTGGTGAGTCCGAGCAACATAGCATGGCTGTATATGAAGTTGCTCCAGGAGAGTAGGATATGTTTAGCTGCTTGATTTCTTAGGAGCACTAAACAGTTTGCTTGATGGAATGAAATTCCAGAATCTAAAAAATTAGTCACATTGGAGGCAACTGTGGTATTCAGTAGTCTTTTTGGCTTCCATGTGGAACTTTGCTTCAACACTATCAGGAGTTTGCAGAATTTAAGTTCTATTTTGTAACGGTTTTGCTTTGGTGTTGCTTGTTGTTGGGTAGTGTTCTCTGTTCTTGGTCCCTGACTTGAAGGTTGCTTTTCATTCTAGTAATGTACTTTATTTTTTTTAGAAATAACCAAACTTGGTATGCAAGGAATCATTATTTGATTAGACTTATTTTAAGAAATAATATGAAAAATAGCACTACTAAATGGCTTCCACCATTTGATCAGAAATATGGTAGATTAATTCTGTCCTCTTGTCACTGGTTTTTAATGGAACAGTATTTCGTGCAGGCCATACAAACCATTGACACTGAAATAGCTCAACAACTATTAAGAAGGAAGCATAGAGATGGTGTTGGCCAAACATTTTTTGATGCAAACATGTACACCCAAAGTCCTATGGGTGTTGTACCTGAGGCCCTTCGCCCCAAGCCTGGTCACTTGTCTGTTTCTCAACAGCGAGTTTACGAGGTATATACCTGTTGATCTTCTCCATGTGGTACATTTGGTTCTGAGAAAGAAAGCACTTAAAAACGTTATTTATCTCCTTAACACCCCCCTGTGTTCTTGTATTTAGGATTTTGTTCGTCTTCCATGGCAAAACCAATCTAGCCATAGCTCACATGTCATTCCTGCGGGTTCTGCTTCTTCTGGTCTTGCTAGTGCATATGGTTCAGTTTCATCAGATGTGGCTTCTGAAGCTATTGAATCTAATTCAGCTGCACTTCTTAGGTGCTCTATTGCTATTGATTGGTGCTTGATATTTTTTATTTTCAAAATTTTGAATTGCTGAAGTTTTGAATTTCTGCATGTTCTGTTTTAGTGCTTCTTCAATTCATAGTGCAGCAGCTGATGGTGTTATCCCACAAAGTTCTGAAAACAATTCAATCAGTGCTTCATTCTCTGCTACTGCTGCTTCCTCTGAACTTCACCCAGTGGAATCCTCAGATGTAAAGGTTGGAAGAATTTCTGCTGCTTCTGTTTTTATGTGCTTGGGGTCATTCTTTTTTTTTTTTTTGAATTTGTGGCTCTCTTTTTGTTTGAAGGAATCGGGAGTTTCTTCTGAGCCATCTTTAGCTGCTTCTGTTTTTATGTGCTTGGGGTCATTCTTTTTTTTTTTTTTGAATTTGTGGCTCTCTTTTTGTTTGAAGGAATCGGGAGTTTCTTCTGAGCCATCTTTAGCTGCTTCTGAGCGTGCTGGGAGTAGCGTTGCAGATGCTTCCCTGAACACTAGGGATGCATTGGACAAGTACCAGATTATTGCGCAGAAGGTTGCTTTGAATCCTTTTGCTTGTGTCTCATTTGCGACATCCATTCTATTAATTCTTTGTCTGAGCAAGGGGATAATTGAATGCTTAGTATGCATGTTCATTTTTATGTTAGATGTGTTTGTCCTTTCTTTTGGACTTGCGTTTGGGAGGATACACACACACACACACACACGCACACTTTGTCCTTCCAATTAGGTTAAGGGACAGGGAATGTAATTGTAACCAGAAGCCTCGGTGATGTGAGTGATGGAAATATGTTTCTTCTCTCTTTTTTTCTTGTATTTTTAGTTGTTGCATTAAAAGTGGTTATACACTTCTGCTGAAATCCCGTCTTAAATGGTTTCAGTTGGAGACTTTAGTGGCTAGTGATTCTAGAGAAGCTGAAATCCAGGTACTATTTTTTCCCATCCTGTTGGTATTTATTGCCCCCAAATTACACGTCCTTGAGCTTCACCTAAGTTTGTATCCTTTTCCACTGTGGTGATATTGTTTTATGTGAATTTTCCTGTTTGAGTTTTTGTTATCTAATGTATAACTGTCCTTTCGGTGTTCAGGGGGTAGTTACAGAGGTTCCTGAAATCATACTCAGATGTGTCAGTCGAGATGAGGCTGCATTGGCTGTGGCACAAAAGGTGCGCTTCCTTTGATGACTTGTTATGTGATGGTTTATTGTCAGGCCATCTTTGTTGCTTGTTATCTATTGATTTCAGTTGGCTGCTGCTTAATACCCATTGAAATGAACAATTGCTCATAGTTTTTTCTATGTTTTTCACAAATTGAGTTTTTCTAATTATCATACAGGTATTCAAGGGTCTATATGAGAATGCATCGAACAGTTTTCACGTTAATGCTTGCCTTGCAATTCTGGCTGCTATTCGTGATGTGTGCAAGCTTGTGGTTAAAGAACTCACTAGTTGGGTATGCCTTTGTGAATTTTTGCGTAATTTTAGGTTATGCATAACATTCTCTGGCTCTGCTGTATGGTAGTCATGAACTTGGGTAGCAGAATGAGCTCAATGTCCTGATGCAGTAACCTGTATTCTTTCTTGGTTATTTCGGATAATATCAAGATTTTCTTGTCTTGATACTGTTTAATTGTTCTTCTATTTGCATTTGTGCATGTTACTTAATCAGTTTTCAACCTTTTCTTACAGGTGATTTACTCAGATGAGGAGCGAAAGTTCAATAAAGATATTACTCTTGGCCTGATAAGCAGTGAATTGCTCAATCTTGCAGAGTACAATGTTCATATGGCAAAACTTATTGATGGGGGAAGGAATAGTACGTCCAAGGAATTCTTCTTTTATAGAGTAGGCATTCTTGCACTTGATTTGATTACTAATTCCATAAATTGTACAGAAGCTGCAACGGACTTTGCCATTTCCCTTGTCCAAGCTTTGGTTGTTGAAGAATCCAATGTCATCTCTGAACTCCACAATCTTGTTGATGCATTGGCCAAGGTCATATTTTTACATCTTTATGTTAGAGTTCATTACGTACTGTTTTGTTTGACTTTTCTTATTGATTCTGATTTGCAGCTTGCCGCAAAATCTGGATCTGCCGAGTCATTACAACAGCTGATTGAGATTGTCAGGAATCCTGGTGCCAATGCGGCTTCTCCAACTAGTTTAACTCTTGGAAAAGAGGACAAGGCAAGACAGTCCAGAGACAAGAAGGTCAGTGAAGATGCAATGGTTTATAACTCACTCCCTTGTTTGCTTGGTCTGATTCTAAAACTTAATATTTTTGTTGAAACAGCCTATCAGTCAGCTGATAGCTAACAGGGAAGACTATGGCAACATCGAATCTGTGGAACCAGAAGGTTTTCGTGAGCAGGTATCCTGAGTTTAAGTAGTTTTATGAGAAGTTGTGGACTCTTAGATTTTTCTCCAGCTGGCATATGCAAGTATTTTTTTTATTAACACTTTAAGAGTTTGCTTTGTTAGCTTGCTGTAATTCTGAGAAACTTCACATGCTGGTCTCTAATAGAGTTCAATGCAAGGCCACTTGTTTTCTGAGATTGATCAAAGTTGCAAACTTCTCTAAGGATTTCTTGGAAGATCATTGAAATTTTAAGGGACCATGCGATCTTCCTGAGAGTAGAGGAATTTAAAGATTACATTTCTCTCTCTCCGTTTCTTATGAACCCATTCCTCACATATTGATGACTTCTATCTTCCTTGTTTTGTCATCTTCTGTTTACGTTAATAGTTGGGGAGGGTGTATAAGAAAATTCCTGTACTTTTCTGATATTTTCAAATGCTTATATTGTTCTTATGTAATGTAGGTTTCCATGTTTTTTGCGGAATGGTACCGGATATGTGAACTTCCTGGTGCAAATGATGCAGCTTCTACCCATTACATCTTTCAGCTGCATCAAAATGGATTATTGAAGGGGGATGAGATGACAGATCGCTTTTTCCGTGTACTCACGGTACTTTCTCTTCCCTTTGAACTTATATTGCAGGAATAATGTTGAATATGCTCATTTATAATTTCTACAAAATATTTCAGGAGCTTTCTGTTGCGCACTGCTTGTCCTCTGAGGTGATCAATTCCAGTGCACTGCAATCACCTCAGCAAGTGCAGAGTCTCTCCTTCCTTGCTATTGATATTTATGCAAAATTGGTCCTTTCAATCCTAAAGGTAAACTTTTCTGCTGATTAACAGCATTTTCACAGTTTTCCCCTTCATCTTGTATTTAGTTTATGATGCTGTAACATCTTTCAATTTATATTTCTTTCTGTCAGGTGGAGCAGGGATCAAGTAAACTTTTTCTTTTGTCAAAGGTAAATCTTATCCATAGGGGCTTGTATTTTTGAGTTACACAGACCATAAGAATTTTCTCTTTGGGAAAAATCACTACTGTTGCTCTTTGTTTCTTCTTAGCCTTGTATGTTTTATATGATATTTATGGTATTTCAACAGATTTTGAGTGTCACTATGAAACTCATACAAAAGGATTCAGAGGAGAGGAAAAATTCTTTTAATGGAAGACCATATTTCAGATTGTTTATAAGCTGGCTTCAAGACCTCCTTTCCCCAGAGCCTGTTATTGATGGTGTAAACTTCCAGGTATTGCTTATTTGGATTCATTTAGACATCATTTTGTCTGTTCAAAAAGTATTTGCTCAGTGATGTTGATTGCATGTGCTACAGATCTTGACAGCCTTTGCTGGTGTATTCCATAATCTGCAGCCTCTTAAAGTTCCTGGTTTCAGGTCAGTATTATAAACTGTGCAGCTAATAGCTAATGCTAATGATAAGCTCTTCGACAATGCGTTAATATCCTGAACATATATTCAAGTTTCTGGCGCATCTGAAACAGAAATATATGGATTGGATACTGTGGCTAAAATTAGGATACTAGGATAAAATTGCGCTAACTTGCAAGTCACCTCTTTCGGAACTTTCAGTTACACCTTCAACATACTGGGAAGGTTTTTGTGCAAAACTGTTCTGTTTCTGAACCTTAGGTTTGTTCCATGAATAGTAAATTTCTTTGTTTGCATCTAGACCATCAGTGTTTGGCCATAGTCAATTATCCTTCCAATTTTTAATCTTACAAGACTATCCCTTCCCTTCCTACTCCTTCCAAACAGAAACAAAAAGAAGATGAAGGGGGCGAATAGAGCTCAAAATTGACCCTAGGAAAAAATTCCATTTAACAAAACCATGAGTTGTAAAACAATGTTTTCAAGAATGACGATAACCACCTAAAAATACAAAGCACAGAAATTGCTTTCTGAATTTCTCTTAACTTCAAGATGATATGCAGGATTAACTACCATCAATATTAGAAATTCTAAACCCTAAACCCTAAACATTCTTGAAACTTATGAGCAAAGAGATCTAGTTTTTTAACCATCCTACTTGTAGTTGCTATGCTTAGGACATTAGCATTTCAGAATTGGAAATTTGTTTTCAGAAAGTTATTTTCCCCCTGCTCTTTGTGCATCACTTATCTGATTAAAATGCCTCTGCAGCTATGTGTGGCTCTCATTAGTGAGTCATAGGAGTTTCATGCCAAGATTGCTCACTGGAAACGCGCAGAAGGGCTGGCCTTATGTCCAGCGGTTGCTGGTGGACTTGTTCCAGTTCCTGGAGCCATATTTGAGGAACGCTGAGCTAGCAGTGCCAGTATGCCACTTCTATTTACTTGTTTGCAGCTCATTATAAGCTTAAGATGATGTGTCTGATCTAGTTCTTTGTAGGTTCACTTGCTTTATAAAGGTACGCTTAGGGTGCTTTTGGTGCTGCTGCATGATTTCCCAGAGTTCCTTTGTGATTACCATTTCACTTTCTGTGATGTGATTCCTCCAAGCTGCATACAAATGCGTAATATTATTCTCAGTGCTTTCCCTCTCAATATGAGGCTGCCGGATCCATCTACTCCCAACTTAAAGGTCTATTAATTATATTCTGTCAATAATCAATTACTCATCTAACAGATCCCATCATGAGTTTAATGGTTGTGAAAATTGATGCCAGAGGGTTTGGTTCTTTGTTTAATTTCTTTTCCAGATTGATTTGCTACCGGAAATTATGGAACCTCCTCGCATTTTCTCTGAGGTTGATGCAGCTCTTAAAGCAAAGCAGATGAAAGCTGATGTAGATGAGTATCTCAAGGTATTTTATAATTTCTCTTGTTTCTGTGCTTTGAGTCTTGGTTCATGAATTACATAACACCTTTGATGCATCTTCATTTACATCTATTACTATTTTCACTTGCTGTAATCACTTGTAACCGGGCATTTCTGTTCTATTCTTCACACTACATACCATTCTAAGTATTCACACTCTGATCTGCAGTATATTGTTTTGATGTTACGCTTGTTAGTATTATCTTCTCAGCTATTTAATTTGGAGCTCTTTGCAGACGAGGCAACAGGGTTCTTCATTCCTGACTGAATTGAAGCAGAGATTACTCCTTATACCCGGTGAAGCTGCGTCTGCTGGAACCCGCTATAATGTACCGTTGATCAACTCCCTTGTGCTTTATGCTGGAATGCAGGTAATCCTCTGTTCTGTTGGCCATTTTCTTGTATTTTCTTGTTGTCTCACAGACTATCTGCTGTTATCTATGCATATAGTATGGTGTATTTTGTCTTTAGATGTTTATATGAGGATTGATAATTTTAGTTTTTCTTGCCGTGAGATAAATATACTTGAATTTTCCTAATGCACGGGACAATACCATACTAAGAAAATAATATAATACCTTAAGAATGCTTGCATTTCTTTTTTCCTCTTGATGTCCCTTATTCACATGTTAGTTCTGTTTAGATTCAGAAGTTGTGCTTGATTGTTTGGTTAGATGGGATGGTATAATAAAGGCTCAGGAAACAATTAAATGATTTTTTTTTTAATTTGGAATTCTTATACAGGCCATCCAGCAGCTTCAGGCAAGAACACCTCATGGACAATCAGCGGGAAATACTGTTCCTTTAGCTGTATTTTTGGTGGATGCTGCTTTAGATATTTACCAGACGCTAATACTGGACCTAGACACTGAAGGCCGATACCTCTTTCTAAATGCCGTTGCCAATCAACTACGCTATCCGAACAACCATACACATTACTTCTCTTTTGTCTTGCTTTACTTGTTTGCTGAATCAAACCAGGTAAAACATGGTTTTTTTTGATGGTCAATGTGCCTTCTATTTTGTCGTGTCACATACACTTGTAAATCACTCTGAATCTTGCTGGATAACTTGATAAATGGCACTTAAATATGAATCAGTGTCCATTCTAGATCTTCAATGCCAAAGAAGATGAATTTGTTTTTTTGTGAGGGATGCATTTGACTGTGGGACTTGCTTAGGTTTTATTACAACTCCTTGTGTGTGTTTAATCAAGGAGGAGAGTGCTTAATGAGAATGTCTTTGGTAACATGTATGACAACAGCACTTGAAAGACCACTTTTCCAGATTCCAGACATGTGAAATAGGCTTTTCAGTATATGAAGAATTAAGTGGTTTATTGAGTTATTTCGGTGGGCATGAAATGCATGCATTTGATACTTCTGTTTTTTCCGTTGGCAGGAAATTATCCAAGAGCAGATTACAAGAGTGCTTTTGGAACGCCTAATTGTTAATCGACCACATCCTTGGGGCCTTCTGATTACTTTCATTGAGCTCATCAAGGTGAACCACACTTCAGAATATTGCCCTGTGTGATCTGAATTGACTGCGAGTTTCTTCTGTAGATTGATACAGTGTATTTTGCAGAATCCTAGGTACAACTTTTGGAATCGATCATTCATAAGGTGCGCACCGGAGATAGAGAAACTTTTTGAATCGGTTGCAAGATCATGCGGAGGCTTAAAGCCCATGGATGACAGTATGGTCTCCAGTTGGGTTTCTGAGAGCGCACATTGAAGTGTACTGATTATGCATTATGCCTCCTTGAACTTTTCAAATTACAAATTAGTCTGCGACTAAAATCATTTTGTGAACATATTTCGAGGTCTCAAAATTCCCCTTTTGTACATGTACTATTTCATCATGGATCAATTCCCTTTGGTAATGCTCCAAGGCACTGCGGTCAGAGATCTCTCTCACATCATGTTGACGTGTAATATACTGTACAAATGTATGGCATAATAGCAAGTTGTCAATATTGGCCTTTGCCAAAATTGATGTATCTTACCCTGGATGTGCTAGGAACTCTTTTGTAATAGTTGATATTTTCTTGAATGTTGATTTTTCACGTTTGCAACCATGCCATCGATCTCCTAGATTCTGAAAGGTGATGCTGTCTGTCGTCAGATCCACTGTCTAGACGACGGTATACAGGAAAATGGACAGGAATCCCGATTTATGCCTCCAATCAAAAGTGAATCCTGATGGTCAATTAATCAATACTTTTGTGTTTTATACAAAAAAGATGTCACATTGTTCAGTGCAAGGTAAGCTTGTATTCATATCTGGTGGTGGACACGAGAATAGAACAGATCAGTTTCATAAAAAGGAGAGGCTGCAGGAAACAAAGTGATTTCTAATATCAGGGACATAAGTTCATAAGCCTCCGACAAATTGGGTTTTTGGTGCCTTGGATTTCAGATTCTTTTGCAATTTTTGTTCCTTTCTTCATCGCTGATTCAATTACCTTGCCCGCCGCCTTATTTGCCCCCTTCCTTGCTTTGTTTATTCTCTTCTGTGCTCTCTCTAGTGCCTCGGCCCGCTTCCTTTCAAGTTTGTTCTGCGCCCATAAGAAAAACAGATGCCTCAGTAAAATATGATATAGTACTAATCAGAGTATCAGCATTAGTTGCAATGTCAAGCACTGTAGATTTTGACAGTCTTGTGACTCGTCATTGCAGATTTTGTGTGCAGTGAAGGAGCAGGCGTTTTTTTTTATATAAAAACCAATTTCATTAGTAATTATTACTCATCCATTACTCTCTGAGATTTTATGAAGCAGACACCGTGGACCATTTAGGGCATGAATAAGTATCTTGGTGTAAGGACATTGCATATACCTCTACTTTCCTCATGTCCTTCAATGCCTTTTGTGTCTGTTTATACTCCCAGTGACGAATAACAGCTTCGTTTCTTCTCAACCTGCAAAAGAATGCACGGGAAGATAGCAAATTAGTGTACAAAAGAGTTTTTTAGATTGATGAACATGAATTACTGGCAAGCCGCTTCTCACTTGTTCATCAGTTCCCTATGTTTAGCCTTCTTCCATGCACCCATCTGAGCTTCAAGCTCCTGGGCCTTGATTTCATCTAAGAAATCACTGTAAGGTTTTGGTCGAGTCATCAGTTTGTGGTTTCCACAATCCACGCTGTCAGCATCTGAGCTGTTTATGTTGTAGTTGCATTTTGGGCCGGAATCATCATGCTTCTTCTCGTTGTCGTCATCAAGAAAAGAAGATAATGTCCTGCTATGAACTACTGCGTCTGCCACCGCAGATTGCCTCGAGCGGTATTTTGAGTGGCAATTTTGCGTTGCAATTCCATCGTCTAATGAAGCATAGAAATGAAAACTAGAACACAGAATTTGCATAGACACACAAAAAGTCGCATGCAGAAAGAGGGACCTGTGTGACGATGGAAGCCATTCAAGTTCTTGCCACTCTGAACCCATTCCTCTATTTCGATATTGTTTGATACGGGTGGTTTACTAAAGTTGGACCTGGCACTCTGACAATTTAAACAAAATAATTTAAGCTAGAACAACAGGACTTCTCTTTATGAATTAGTAAATTCATCAAGGAAAGAATACAGTTGACTAGGGAAAAAAGAACCTTCTTTAAATCAAAGACGACATGCATTAGAAATAAGATGATCAAAACTTTGTAGAACACAAGCAAGGATATCATTTCAAATCAAGGTAACAGATAATCCTTTGAATGATTATTCAAGAAAGCAAGAGTTTATGCTATTCATGAAATGAGAAACCAGTTTCTTGAAGGAAAACCTGGAATCTTGAAGTGGAGAGCACAGTAGGAGCCAAAGAATAGAATATTGTGGCAGAACTACGAGGGGGGCTAGAGCAGTCACTGCAAATGGGTGGTGGGGATTCTGGCAAAGCTGCTGATAGAGGACTGAGGCTCCATACTGGGCGATCAACAGAAATAGTACTGTCATGAAGTGCAGCGGCCCCTATAGGCCACGGGTTTCCAAGTGCTGTTGCAGAGGAAAAAGAGTGCCGAGAAGCCTTGTTCTTGGCGATGGACAAAGGATTGATGGTGGGTTTTGCTCTATGGGTAGTGGTGTTGTACTGAGAGATGTTTTTGCATGCTGTTGTTCTCATTATCTTTTGTCGTCTTGGAGTTCTTTTGGGTTTCGTGATTGAACAACAGAGAGAGGGAGGGGGGGGGAGCATAAACAGTTTAAATTTTATTTATTTATTTATTTTACTGGATATATAGATTCCAAAAGCATGGAAGAAGATTCAAATGCGATGAGAAACGGCATGGCCTATCAATACATGATTATTATATATGATCTGATTTCTCAAAAGAGAAAACTTGAAGACAGTTCAAGGCTAGAGGTGTCATTGGCAGTGGATGGATATGAGGTTGCTGCTACTGGAATTCAAATACAATACAGGAGAGACGAGGACTCGTCTTTGACATTTTTTTTATAGAAATTTTCATTGATCAATGAAAAACTTATAGGGAAGTTATCCCTATTACATACCTGTACGATTAAAAAATGAAATCAGGGAAATCACCGTCGGTTACAAAGAACAGGGAATTTTGGATTGTGCAAACATCCCCAGAAATCTTAGTTTTAACAATCAGCATGGGTTAAGTTAGTCTCGCAAATATTTGCGGTTAAAAATCAATTCTGTAAAATTTTATTTTTTTATTTTAAATTA
>Ga0325414_1001570_pt1 | contig 22277 bp, 6 predicted proteins | sample PopdelMetagenome_8_FD_206183 | JGI IMG/M metagenome (GOLD analysis project Ga0325414, IMG submission 206183) | Populus deltoides microbial communities from Bellville, Georgia, United States - Leaf-PdKOR-R3 | ecosystem: Host-associated > Plants > Phyllosphere > Phylloplane/Leaf | place: USA... | reverse complement strand
TACTGGTTTGCATCCAATGTGTTCCTAATTATTTTCGCTCTTTCTCAGCTTGGTTTTCAACTGCCTTTTCTCCTTTCAATTGCTTCTCTAATGACATGATTTTCTTGTTCTTTTTCTTCGGTTGTTGCTCTACAAACTTTCTCGATTTCTTTTTAGTGAGGATTTGCTCTTTGAGAGATATCTTGAGGGCTTTACCAATGCCTACCTCTATTTAGAGTTTTTCTAGTTGTTCTCTCAACTCTTACTCATTGTTAATCCTCTTTCTTTTAGTTGGTGCAATAGTTTGTGAAGTCTTAGATTCAAATCCAAGAATCATAGTGATGATGACTAGTGATAGATTTCTCCACCTTAGATATTTTTCACTAGTAACTGGATCTCTCAAACCATCTTATTCCTTTTTTACCAATACTAGAAGCTTCTAGTCTTGCTTGATGTTCTTCACAACTTCCAAAGTAGATTGATCTTTGAATAACCTAGTGAATTGAGATAATCCAATCATTTTTTGCACATGTTGTACTCCCCCAAGTTGTCTCACAACCAAAGCGAGTGTGTAGCTGACATATCTGGTCACTCCCATCAGAGGCACCTATCGTCTTTTCCCACAACTCATCAAGCAATATGTTTCTCTCATTCATGAGGCTTTCCACTTCATTTCTCTTTGCGAGATTCCTTGCAATTTTACTTTCCAGTTTTCCTCACTCATGTCCTTCCATTTCTCTGTTTTAACTATCTCTAATGGTATTTGACTAAACCACTAGGAGTTGTTAAACCAATCAGCTATATGTACAACAACTGTTCACAACATATCATTGATCTCTTACCAACCCTCTTATAATGGTTGGGTATTAAGATAATTTTTACTAATATCACCATAATGAGATTTATCTAAGTGTTTTCATATGTAAAGAAAGCTATAGCCGCCTTTAAACAGATTATTCTAGTGAGGTTTGGAAATAACACCAACCTGAAGATTCCTAAGGTAAGTATTTTTTTCCTTTTCTTCAACAAATTTAGAGTCATTCTTCCTCCATTCAAATACCTCTTTAATCATCTTTCACTTTAGGCTAGTAGCACTTTTCTCTAATAGTTTATGAAAATCTAGAACTTTGATTAATTCAGCAAATTTAGTTAGCACTTTGTCGCGCCTTTGGTAGAAGAAGACTTTGTACAAATTTGGAGGGAATTTGGTCAGTAAACCATATTCTTTCATAGTAAGACACATGTTTATATTCCTAAAAGTGAAGTACTGGTACTCAAGGTCCCAAAAATGCATCAAGGCTTTAATTGTTGAAATATGCATCGACACCTTCGTGATTTCCATTATCCTCCCATATTTCTTTAAAAACCCATCCTCGTGGATGCTTTTCATGTGTGAGAAGAGCTTTTTCAAGTTATTTCCAAAGCAACTCCCATTTCTGATGGGTGCCAATTTACTATTATCTAGTCTCAGGTAATCATCTTTTAACAGCTACAGGGATTCAGAATCTAACTCATATTCAACAAAGGTCATTTCTTTAATGGTGGCCATATTATTTGCCCTAAATCCTGTAATTCAATATGCTTTTTAGGATTAGGCATATAGTGTTCAGAAGTAAAATGATTTAACAAAGCAGATACACTTCATGATATAATGTCTAAATCAAAATATTCTTGATGAATGAATAATAATTACACTGATAAACTGGTCACTGAAAGGTTAAGTCAAACCACTTATGATTTTCTTAATATTTGGGGGATCATCATATAAATGGACATTTGGACAGCTTGTTATTTGTGACAACTCAGCCTTAAAATAAATATTCAAAGTCGAAAAGAACATATGATATTCAAGTAATATTTGTATAAACCCTAAACAACTATAGATTTATCCAAAAAATCCTAGACTCTTGAAAAAAACTTATATTTATTATTTTTGTTGTTATATATTACACCAACCAGCCTTGTATATATTTATCTAAAATTGTTACTATTACACCACCCAATGGCAATCTGTTGTAGCTTGTGAAAACATAGGTTTTCATATAATGTAACTCTGTTAAATTCTTCAGGGGAGCCATGGCCCGAGAGACAATAGAGGAGAACCCTTGTGTGCTGGGGAAGAAGAAGAAGAAGAAAGAAAAAAAATGAGGTTTATAAATGATAAAATATTGAAGGTTAGAAAAAGTCATGTTTTCTACCTTTGACATTTTTAAAAGTTGCTAGTAAGAACCGCAGTATTTATCTATAATATGTACTACACTGTATTATTTAACCTAAATTTTTATGCTTGTGTTTTTTTGCCAATTATTTTTTAAAACAACGTTAGTTTTTTTTTAAAAAATAAAAAATAAAAGATAGAGGATCACAATTCTTGGCTTGTCCGGTATTTAGTGTTGAAAATGATTGATTGTTCATTGGTTAATGAGTTGAATTGATGTATGTAATAGCTACTAATAATAATAATAATCTTATGAGCAGAGATCGGTGGGTGTCGATCGTAAAGCAGAGAGTTTAGTTGAATTGTTAAGACAGGGCGGCTTTTCAAGCTGCTAGAAATCAGGCTCACAGACAAGCCCTTGTCTGTTTAGAAATAAACGAGCATGGAGTTGTGTTCATAATATAAATTTCTGGTGAAGATGACGTCATGCGCCACGTCATTCGCAATGAAATCCAAGAGTGATTATAAGAAATGGAAAATAAAGTGGTGGTGTTGGGACATGAAAAGCATGTTTAACAACTATCTTCGAAGTCCACGCATTTGCTTGCAATACAAGTGAGCATTTTTACCTGCTCAGCCGCCGAATCATTATCTATTCATTACTCATGATTTGCCAGGCAACTTCTTTCTACTATATAATTGCTACCCCAAGTATGACTATACTATATAATTGATTCACGTTAATTTATTCTCAAAACAATTTGTAAAAATATAGTTTGATTTCTTTTTTTTAATATTAAAATAAAAATATATTAAATTAACTGAGATCAACTTAGATTAACATGTCAAAGTCATGACATGAGTTATGAGATTGACTCTCATGGAAAGCAAATAAAAAAATAAAAAAATTATAAAACTTAATTCCAATCAACTTAAAGGATAAAATAATAAAAAAAATCTAAAAAGATGACTTAAGTTAATCTGTCAAACTTGCGACAATCAACTCAATATTAAAGGATAAGATTAGATAATAAATAAAAAAATATAAAAAATAATATGAGTCAATCCATCAAACCTATAACCTGAGTTATCAGACTTAAATAACCTCATAGAAAGAAAATAAAAAAAATAACTTGATATAACCTAGGTCAATTTATTAAATCCACGTCTTTGGTCATGAAATTGAGATAACTCCACAGAGAGAAAATCAAAACAATTATGAAATTCAATTTTCAATTGTCCCTATCGAACCCAAAGATAAAATTTATAAAGAAATTTAATTAAGAAAATGACACCAAAAAATATGTTAAGTCAACCCAGGTTAACTTGTTAAGCAATATTCTCGAGTTATGAGATCAAAATAATCTAATAAAAAAATTAAAATATAAAGTCTAATTCTCAATCAAACACAATATTAAATGATAAAATTAGAAGAAAAAAATAAGTTAATTGGGTTACCTAATCAAACTCGTGACTTAAGTCATGAGAAAAAGATAACCCCATAAAAAACAAATTTAATATTGAATTACTAGTGACATGGGTCATGAGACTAAGATAATCTCTTAGAAGAAAAATAAAAAATGACCTGATTTAATCCTAGTTAAATATATCAAAATTCACAACCTTGATCATGATACCAAGATATTCACATAGAAAGTAAATCAAAATAGATTATTAAGTTCAATTCTCAATCGATTTAGTGTTGAATGATAAAATTAAAAAATAAATCAATTAAAAAAAGACATAAAAAACAACCTAAATCAACTCGGGTTAACATGTTAAGCACTATTCCCTTGACATGAGTCTAAAATAACATAATAAAAAGTAAATAAAATAAATTATGAAATCTAATTCTCAATCAACCCAATATTAAAAGATAACATTGAGAAAAAAAAAAGTTAATTAAAAAAAACATGAGTCAATTGGATTAATCTGTCAAACCCATTATTCATGTCATGAAAGTATGATAACTCAATAAAAAAATAAATTTAATATTAAAGGATGAAACTAAAAAAAATTAATTAAAAAATCAAAAAAAAAAAAGCAAAACACTATTTTAATAAATAGTGTTTGTGAAAAGAGATATGAAAAACATTTTTTTTTTAGTTTATAGTTAATTTATATATTCCAAGACAGGTCTGACCTGTCTAGCAAGGAATATATATATATATATTTTTAAATAGACACAAGAATTAATTATATATATAAGATATCGAAGTAAAATTCTTCGTTCTTATATATATAATTAATTCTTGTGTCTATTTAAAAATATATATATAATTAATTCTTGTGTCTATTTAAAAATATATATATAATTAATTCTTGTGTCTATTTAAAAAAAATATATATATATATATATATATATATATATATATAATTAGAAGACAGAAATGGATATATTTTTATCATTTTTGGTTGATAATGAATTTAATTTTTTCATTCCTCTCTTTATGTTTATCCTTTTTTTTAATAAATCTAAAAAATAATTAATAAAATATCTCTAATTACATGATAATATTTTTATAAATTTGTAGATCACAAACCCAACTTTTCTGATGTAAAATTTGAAACGTTGAGTACTTACTTTTTAGTAAATATTGGTTGGAATCCATCATGGCATGGTGCGAAAGAACAATCTATTGGAATTCTTCCAAGCGGAAGAATGCCCCTCTTGAAACGTTCTCTTAACAAAGGTATAAATAAGACCTCCATCCATCTCCAACGGCAAATCATGGTGGGAAGCCGAGCTTAAAATAAGTAAATAGGAAAAGAAGAGAAGACAAAAGATGCCACCTTCCGAGACCTTTCCGGAGAATCTAAACAATGACATCAAAAGAGGCACAAGAAACAAACTTGGACTTGAAAGATTTTTTTTTTTTTTTTGAATATTCAGATTCTCAACAAGAAGATAGCAGTAGCTACTCGTAAATGGAGCATATCTCTCTCAGAGAGTTGCGAAAGGCTCTCAAGCAAAAACCCAAGAACTCCCTTCCTCGCTATTTTATTTTCTGATATACGCTAAAAATGCACCTGAAATGAGTAACAACTACAAACATTATTGGTGAGCAAAATTGAGAGTTTCCTCAACAAAAGCAAGCGTCTCAAGCTCAATGTCCGGAAGCTCCATCACCCCATCCATAGGAGAACTGACTGGCTCAGTGTTACCGCACATAGAAAAACCTTCTCCATTAATTAAACCATCAAAAAACTGCCCAATTTGAGACTGTTGATCAAAACCAAGCAACTCTTGACTAACTGATGGTGATAACGTTCGCTCTTCCCATAAATCCGAAATGCATTGCACTTCTTCGGAGCCGTCTTCAATCATTTCTACACAGCTTTCTTCTTTGATTGAACTTTCCATATTACACTCTTTGGCCACCATTTCCACATTGCTTTCAAGCCCATGACCAAGTGAGGTCATGGTAGAGACATCAAGCACAGACAATGGAGACGGATGAGAACATAAGCCATCGAATTCTTCAGATACTACCTTTGTATCAACATGCAAATTATTAGCTCTCTCCAATGCCATCTTGCTGTCGAACTCTTCCTTCTTTTTCTTATAAGCAGCAGCAGCTTCTTCTGCAGTTGTATAAGTCCCGAGCCATAAACGAATCTTTAGAAATGGATCCCTAATCTCGGCTGAATATTTCCCCCATGGTCTTCTTCGAACACCCTTATAGATTGTTGATGATCTTCGAGGTCTAATATTATCAAGAGAATTAGAAGTGCTAATATTGCTTTTGCATACACCAGTTTTGTCTTGTGAAGGACCCTCAAGAATGGACTTGGATGGGAAAACTGGGAGGGTGATCTCCCTAATGAATTGCTTCCAACGATTACACCGATCAAAGTATTCTTCATCTTCATCACTTGAAGAGTCTGTGGCCTCAGGATCATGACATATTATTCGAACTTTCCTAGAAGCTTTCATGTTGCTTTCCATGGCTGGTTTCTTTTGCTTCTCTTGATCAAAAATCCTATCTTGATCCAAAATTGGCCTTTGAAGGCCTGGCATTTTGTGAAATTTGAAATTGGTAGATATAAGAGAGAAATGGAAAAAAAAAAAAAAACAATTAAAAGAAAGAAAGCAAATCTAAAAAACTTGAGTATCAAGAAAAAACTAAAATCCAAAAACCCCTAAAACCCAAAATTGGAAACAAGAAACGTTTTCCTAAGGAGTCCTTAAAGCAATGAGCCCAACTGTAATTCCTGCATAACAAAAACATACAAACAGACCACGACAAATCAAAAACCAAAACCAACCCATCGAAACATACATCATCATCGGTCACAAAAACAAACACAATCAATGTTATATCATCACTTATATAAAAAAAAAAAAAAAAACCACATACCGTTTTGATCTTAATCGTATAGAAATGATCAAAAAGCTCTGTTGAAGAGACCAAGTTTTCATGTAAAAAGAATTGAAAAGGCAGATACTGATGCAGAGTGTGTGTAATGAAAGCCAGAAGCAGAGCTTTTTTGGAGCTCCAGTCAATAGATCAAACCCAGACGACATAAATCCTCTGTTTTTAGAGAGAGATTCTGAGACCAAAATAAACAAAATTGGGATTAAGAATAAAAAATAATATTATAAATTAGGAATCAATGAATACAGAAAAGGGATGCTTTTTTGCTATAATCAAGGGGGGAAATTACATAAAATCAAATTAAAAATGGTAACTAGTGATCATAATGAGACTCGTAAGAAAGAGAAGAACGCTAAATTGTTTCTTACTCAAAGTTGCAGAATTTGTCCCTTTTCGAGCTCTCTCGCAGCATAAAAGCTACCTCATAATGCTAGCTTCTACAAGATCATACACGCTCTCCAGAACTAAAATCTGTATGAGACTCTTTGTTCTATGATTATAGACGGGGAGAGTGAGAGTTGCAAACTTTTAATGGGTCTCTTGTAAGCCCAGCATGCACCCAAAGCAGGGGACTACACTCTGTTTTCTTATTCTCAACTTTTGCTAGTCGGCTTGTTAGTGGTTCCTCCCAAACTCGGAGAAAAACAAAACTAAGAACAGAGCTTTTAACTATTAATAATCTTTTTTGTTATAGATTTATAATTGTACATTGGATTGGGTTGAATTTGATTACTTGTCAAATTTCATCCAAAATAAACGACTTTTAAAATATTAAGAATTGAGGATGAATTAAATTTGAAATAATAAAATAATCCTTTTTAAAAAAGACAATGTTAGGATGAATAAATGAATTGAATTTATATTAAACAAATCATTTTTCTTTTTTTAGGAATAAGAAATACAAAATTTGGGTCATTTGCTTTCTCTTTTTCCTTTCCTACTTTCATTTACTACGTACCCAGTGAGTGAAATTGGTTTTAACTACCTCACGTATACTTTTTTTCTGGAAAGGAAAACTGACAGTAATAAGCAGCACGCCATTTTGACTAGTAAAGTTCTTTTCCATAATTGTTTTTCGAAGGAGGTTTTTTTTTTTATTTTTTTTAGGGGAGCTTTTCTTTATAGAATTAGTAAAGACACTTGCGTATGCATTTTAATGGATTATTATAAAGTTTATGTTTTTTTAAGTGGGATGTAAAATAGCGTTTAATTATTATTTTGAACAAAGAAAATAAAAATAAAAATAAATTTATCACTAAGATAATTTTAAAGTGAATTTTTATATTTTCAAAACATAAAATATAAAGGGAACATGTCTTTGGTGATAATATTTATTATTTTATTATCTCTGAAATATCATTGTAAAAAACTTTTAATTCCAAAATCATCCAACAAAAACATGTAATGATAAAACTTATTATTATCATAATTTTAAAATCTAATTCTGAAATTGACTCGAGGCAAAGCCAAGATAACTGACATAAAAGGTCAACAAAAAAAAAGTGATGCCATTAGAATTACATAATTTTGACATAATTTTAGGGATGAATTGGTTAAGCAATTATAGAGCTAAAATGGATTGTTTTATTAAAAAAAAGGTGACTCTACGTGGATTAGATGAGAAAGGAGTGACTTTCAGGGAGGGGAATGTCATGCTAAATTGTGTAATTCTAGCCATGACGGCTAGTAAGCTTATGAGAAAAGGGTGTATGGTCTATCTAGCTTATGTGATAGATTTTAGAAAGGGTGAGAGAGATTAAAAAAAAACCTTTTTTATTGTAAAAGAGTTTCTGGATATGTTTTAGAAGAATTACCTGGGTTACCCCCGAAAAGAAAAGCAAAAGTCTTGATTGATGTATTGCCTAGTATCTCTTCAATAGCTTAGGCATTATATAGGATGGCGCTAGGAGAATTGATTGGGTTGAAGATTTAGCTACAAGAATTAATATAAATGGTTTATACACCTAAATAATTCACCGTGGGGAGCTCTATTTCTATTTGTGAAAAAGAAGGACGGAACCTTTAGGCTCTGTTAGACTATAGACAGTTGAATAGAGTGACAATAAAAAATAAGTATTTGTTATCACAAATAGATGATTTATTTGATCAAATGAAAAGGGTCGGGGTATTTTCAAAAATAGATCTTAGATCGTGGTACTACTAGTTAAGGATGAAGGAGCAGGATGTACATAAAACTGAATTCAGGACTCATTATGGTCATTACGAGTTCCTGGTAATGCCCTTTAGATTGGAAAATACACTAATAATGTTTATGAATTTGATGAAAAGGTCCTGTAAACTTACCTGGATAAGTTTGTAGTGGTGTTTATAGATGATATTTTAATATATTTTCGCTCTAATTTGTATCATGAACAACATTTGAGATAGGTGTTGCAGATCCTAAGAGATCATTAGTTGTATGCCAAATTAAGTAAATATGAATTTTAGCTAAAAAATGGTTTTTATAAGGCATTTTATATTTTTAGAGGGGATGTTTATAGACCTGAGAAAGGTTGAAGCTGTATTGAAATGGAAAAGGCCTACAAATGTGACGAAAATCTGTAGTTTTTTGGGGTTGACAGGATATTATAGAAAGTTTATAGAAGGTTTTTCAATTATAGTCATTCCATTAAATTAACTTACTAGGAATGAAACCACATGAGAATGGATGAAAAAGTGTGAAGAAAGCTTCCAGGAGTTGAAGAGAAGGTTAACTACCTTCCTGTGCTGACATTTCCTTCAAGAACCGAAGGGTTTGTGGTGTATAATGATGCATCCAAAAAGAGGCTTGGTTGTGTTCTAATGCAACATGGTAAAGTCATCGTTGATGCATCTAGACAATTAAAAGCTCATGTCAATTATCCTATCCATGTTTTAGAGCTAGCCACAATGGTGTTTGCATTAAAGGTATGAAGACATTACTTGTATGGGTTCCATGTTCAAATCGTTATGGACCATAAAAGTTTTGGGGTACTTAATGACATAAAAGGAGTTGAATATGTAATAGAGAAGGTGGATAGAGTTCATTAAAGATTTTGATTGTGTAATATATTATCACCTAGAAAAGGCTAATGTGATCGCAGATGCTCTCAGTCGTAAGAACAAGGCAGTAATGAAGACAATAGAGTAGGATGGTAAAAGGGAATTGATAAAGTCAAAAAAGATTGATGTTAAAGTTGAGATTGGGCTTGAGGGTTCATTGTTAGATTAATTAAAAGTATGATCTGTATGCGAGACAAAGTTTTTAAAATTCAATGAAGAGGCACTGAAGTGAATAAAATGATAGATAAGGTGAAACTAGGGGTTGAGACTCCCTTCCGAGTCTTGAATGATGGGATGGTAGTGATGGGTGAATGAATGTATATGCCTGACTATAAAGCTTTAAAAGAAAAGGTGTTAAGAGAAGCCCATAAATCAAGGTTTGTGGTACATCCAAGAAGGCTAAGATGTATAGGGACCTAAAGGAATTCTATTGGTGGCCGAACATGAAAAACAATTACTAAATTTATGGCCAAATATGGAGTTTGCCAACAAGTAAAGGTGGAGCATAAAAAATCAGCTGGACCTCTCCAATCATTTTTTATACCAGAATGGAAATGGAAAGACATCACTATAGATTTCATATCGAGTTTACCAAGAGGGAAAAAAGGTAATGATGCAATTTGGGTTATAGTAAATTGATTAACAAATTCAACACTTTTCTTGTCTTTGAAAATAACAAATTCAGTTGATAAGTTGATCAAATTATATGTGGATAAAATGGTGAGACTATATGGGATACCTGTATCAATTGTTTTTTATAGGGACGCTAGATTCACTTCACGATTATAGCCAAATATTCAACGTGCTTTAGGGACAAAAGTAAATTTAAGCACAACATTTCATCCAAAATCTAATAGTCAATCAAAGAGAACAATTCAGACTACAGAGAATATATTGAGAGCTTATATACTGGAATTTGGGGGAAATTAGAAAAAACATATGTCAGTAATCGAATTCACTTATAATAACAGTTACTAGTCTACCATAGAGATGATTCATTATGAAGCTTTGCATGGTAGAAATGTCGAACCCCTATTTGCTGGGAAGAAATTAGGGGTAAGAAGATGATGGGACTGAATTAGTACAAATCACTTTAGAAAATATGAAAATTATAAGAGACAAGATGAAGGCCGCCCAGGACTAGCAAAAATGTTATGCATATATCAGAAGAATGCCTCTAAAGTTTAATGTTGAAGATGTGGTTTACTTTAAGGTTGCTCCTTGAAAACATATGTTATGGTTTGGTCTGAAAGGAAAACTAGCATTAAGGTATATTGGACCCTTTAAAGTGGTGAAGAGAATTGGACCTGTGGCATATAAATTAGCCTTACCTCCATATTTAGCTAAGATATATAAGGAATTTCATGTCTCATTGCTACAAAAGGCTAATGTAGATGCCTCTAAAGTACTACTATAAGTTTCATGGGAATTTAAAGAAGATTTGACTATTGAGGTAAAACCAATAAAGATTCTGGATTAAAGTGAGAAAGAATTGAGGAATAAAAAGATTCGTATGGTGAAAGTGTTATAGAAGAATTCTCAAGTCGAGGAGGAAACTTGGAAAAGAGCATCGGAAATGAAAAGAAAATACCTGAAATTATTCAAGAATCAAGGTACAAAAATTTAAAATTTTGAGGATGAAATTTTCTTAAAGGAGAGAAGAACGTAAACTCCTAGCTAATAAAAACAAGGGTTAAATAAAAGTTTTTATATCAAAAGTGAAATAAAAAAAACATAAAAACAGTGTGACATAAAAAAATAATAAAAAGAGGGAGGGAAAATTCATATTATGCTTAAAGAGGGGAAAAAGTATAAATTCTTCTCTTCAACAACATATGCAAACAAAAAGGGATGAGAGGAAAATCTCATCAAAATTCTTAGAGAAACCAAGAGAAAATCAAGGGATTTAGGAAGAAATTGAGGAAAACACATACACACACCTCTAAACACCTAATTAAGAAGGAAAAATATGCAAATAATCAAAGAAGAGGGGTTGCACAATCATGGTAGCAAGGAAAAAAAAAGGAAAAGTGTTCAAAAAATTCTTGATTAGTTGATATTTGAAGACTTGAATAACATCTGGTAAGGGGTTGATATTTGAAGACTTGAATAACATCTGGTAAGGGGTTTTCGACCTAATCTAGCAATTTCATGCAATACGAATGACATTGAGGTAGAAATCATGAATTTTAGGTTAGGTTTTATAGAAAAATTTTGGTGAAAATGCAAATGGACTATGAATTGATCAAATTTGGTTAGATTAGGTTGTTTTGAGTGTTAACTTTAGTAGAATTGATAAATAGAAACATAGGATCCTTAGGAACCCAAGTGGCCGACCAAAAAGGAAAGTTAGGTTCATAACGTATAATTACATGAAATTAAGTGAAATTGTTGTGAATTAATAATGTATTTAATGTAGGGAAATAATTTCTGAAAGAATTAAATTAGAATTTTAATTTTTAATTGAAATATTATAGCGTAATCAGAAATTTCATTAACATCAATATTGTGTAAATTGACTTTAGATGCTTGATTAAAATGTAAATGAGCATGAAGTGTTATAGAAAATTGAAATTAATGGACGAAACATGTGACAACTTCATCTCTTGATTTCTAGGGAAATTCTAGGCATGAAAATGACAAATTTTGAAATTCATCTCTTTATAGAAGTTATAGCAAGGGATTTAAAATTTCCAATGAAATCGATCTTGTATAAATTAGAGTTATAAAACTTCATATATGGAATAAAAACCAAAGATAGGTCTAAACCGAGAGCAGTAGGATAAATTCCACATGTTGATGTAATTAATGATTTTAGATGTCTAGATGACAGAATTGAGTCTAGATTTATACAAATTTGTTTTCAACTCATATTTGGAATTGCTCTTGATTTTAAATTTTGGACTTGTTTTGAAGTAATGGAAATTAAAAGGAGTGTAAGAAATGGTTGCATGTGCAAGATTATGTGGTATTTTCTTTGTTAATAGCATCGGGAAAATATGGAATTGGATTAAAGTTTTAATTTGAAATAAACTAAATGAAAGATGATAGTTTTGATTGAATAAGTTAAGTTGACTCACATTGGCTAGTTTAAATTGTTAGATAAATGTTTGGAAATGAGAATTTATTTGGTAACAAATATAAGAAGAAAATTTGATATGTCTGTTGATACAAGAGAGATTTAGAGAGCTGTGTTGCAGTAAGAAGGCACTCTGAAATCTTTGATTGCAGGCAGGTGTTCTACATCATAACAATTTTTTTTGTACTTTGTTGTTATAATATTTTTGATATGTTATGTTATTTTATATTTAATTTTTACATATAGTAGAAAAAATTAATTTTTCGATGATGAAATTAATGCCCGAAAAGGGATAGTAGAGTTAATTCTAGTGATGGAATTAATGTTTGGTAAGGGGTAGTGAAATTAGTCCTAATGATGGGCTTAATGCATGATAAAGATTAGTGAGATTAATTCTAGTGATGGAATTAATGCCCTGTAAAGGGCAATCAAATTAATCTCGATGATGGGTTTAATGTCTGCTAAAGGACAATGAAATTAGTTCTAATGAAAGTATTAATGCTTGGTATGGGGTAGAAAAAATTAGTTCTGACGATGAAAATAAAGTCTGATAACATATATAAGGAATTAATTTTTCCTGATATTGAGATTAATATTCGGTACGAAGGAATAAAAATTGTATCCCTGAATGTGGGAGTTTTACCTAGTAATGGGTAGATAATTTAGATTGTTTGTAAGTGGAAATAACACATGGACTTAGGCAAACAAAGAATTACTCGGTGTTGGGTATTAATTGAAAAAAGCTTAATATGGAGATTACTGTTTAGAAAATAGAATATACGATGCTAGTGTATGATGATGTAATTTTTTTTTTTTTCATAGCTTAGAATAATAGTATTAGATAATTTATGGTTATAGATCTATGATTTGAATTTTGAATATTATAATTAAATATATGATGTGAATTTAAAATGAATTACAATGATTGTGATGAATTGTATTGTGAAATGATGAGTTTAAGATGGTTGGACAATAATTGGGCTATGTGTGATGGATATATTGAAGTGTTACAAGTATTTATTGATAACTTAGGATTTTTAGGTATAAAAGAGATTTTGCCAAAATTTCAATAAATTCTAAAGCTATATATATATATATATATATAATCACTCTAAAAATTTATTTACAAGAAATAAAGCTTAAAATGCATGAAATTATTGAGAGTGTTACAATATCATTCTTAGTACATTTTATTTAAGGTAAACTATATTGTTTATTAGTCTAACTATTACTAAGATATTATTGTGTTTTTTTAACTGTTGGTTTGTCTTTGGTTAAAGTAGGTCCATCACAATAGAGTTAACTATGATTTTACAAGTTAAGCCTAGCTAATCCAGAGGTAAAACATATTTTTTTCATTTATTTTTTTTAATACCACAAATATATCTTACATTTAATAAGTTCATAATCTTTGATATTAAAAATAAACAAATTAATTTTTTAATTTTTAAAAAATTTAAGCTAAATCCCCATTATTTTAGTAAACTTGTTATTAAATCCACGATACATGTAAATTATATAAAATATTTTTTTTCTTGAATTTCTTGGTATTTTTAAGAGATGTTAAATCATGGAAATAATTTTTTTTCTTTTTTTTTAATTAAAAGTGCAAACATGGTTTTTTTTTTTTTAGGAACTTGGCTATATACAATTAAATTTATTTATTTTTCTCTTTTTTTAAAATCAAATAAATTTGTTAATATGAGATTGCATCTTTAAGTATACAACCCTAGGCTAAATAAGAAAGCTGATAAACAAAAGTCTAAAAAAAGGAGTAGCCAAACAATGCCTCAAGGAAAACCAAGAGCAAACAGCCCAACACTTATTGTATATGACCCATAGGTGAGAAGCCCAAAATTCATGTTACATTATGTCAGCAGCCCATTTGCAACACCATACGCAGGCCGAAGAATGGGGGGAAAAGGGGCTTAGAATACATGCCTTGCCTTGAAACCATATGAGCTAAGTAAAATAATCAGGCCTAAATCCACAAACATTAATGAAACATATGCTTTGCTTTTTACCAGATCAAAATCCCAACACTACACTGCCATCTCTAATTTTTTTTTTTCTTTTAAAACGCAGATAATAAGTATGCTCAACATTAACAAACAAAAAAACAAAAAAGTATTTTCATATTTTGCTTAGTAATTTTAATACATAGGAATACCATAATTTAACTCAAATAATTAACCAATTTACGTTTTGTTGCCAAATCTCATTGCTTGAGCTTAAGTGAAATATTTCATATGCTAAAAGGAAAACAAATATGATAACATTAATATATATCATTCAATTTTAGTTAGTTTGTTAACATAATATAATGTCAACTTGGATAGAATCATATTGAACATTCACACTTCAACATAAAAATAGCAGCTTCACTGTATTTTGATTTGTAAATTATCATTATGAATTTTCAAGATAAAAAATGTTTTTGAAATGTGTATCCTAACTACATAATTTGATCATCTTAATCATAATAAATGTTATTTTTCTACTTTATAAATTTGTTAAGCCTTACTCTACAAGATCACATTTGTCATGTTTCAACTCAAACTGTTGTCATCATGACTGTTCAAGGAATATTTAAGTTAACACTGAGAAAAAATATAAGGAAGGTGTGACCTCATATTTGGGTGAATGAATAGAAAAGGACGACACAAGCAAAACAACAAGGTGGGGAGGACCAGAGGCCAATGAAGGTGACATAGAGAGGATGGGAAAGATGAGGGGGTATTTTGGTAACTGTAAAAAACAACGATTCTTTTCTTTAGAGGAGAGTTATTAGAGGAGGAAAAGCTAAGATTGCAACTTAGTTAAAAACATCGAACAATTGTTTTTTTCTAAATTTGTGATTGGAACATCGCTTTCAATGGGATCTACATTCACAAAAATGTATTTCAATGTTAACCAAACATGTTGTTTTTATGATATGCTTTAAAAGCAGAAGCTATCACAAAAACAAACATATTCACGTGTGTGTGAGCGATAGTCATGATCTTTGGCCTTTTTGGGTGAGAATCTATGTTGTTTTTGTTTTTTTTCCTTCTTTTTTTTTTAAAAAACTTTATCAATATGAAAAAAATAAGAGAAATGGTTGAAAATTATAAAATGACAAGAAATTAGCCAAATATCATTGAATTTGTTTTTTTAGACTTTTGGTATTTTTTTTGGAAAATATTTGAAAAAAGGGTCAAATTGAGTTATGACATAACTCGTAGTAAAGGTTCGGGCTTCACTTGTCTATTCTTAAAGATGTTTTAAGTCCCTAAATTATTTGAATTACTAATAGGGTAAATAGACCTCTTAATCATATGCAACCTGGGTTTGAGAATAATTTCACGATACCTCATGCATTGAGTGAGTTCTGATTTGAACAGAAGTTCAAGTGAGCATCAGTGGACATAAGTCTCACTTGCCACTTGAATCTCCCTATCTAATCCTAGAATGGACTAGCTCAGGTACACAACTTTTGTTAGTTTTTTATTAAGTGTGCAAACTTAAAAACATAATAACATGTATGCTTATGAAAGATAAAATAAACACAATGTATGGAATTAAATAATATGAATAAGAAAATACATATAATAAAAGGCATGCTCGGTATAAACCCAAAACTAGTAGGGGAATGACTCTTTGCATATAGAAAGTTGAGATACCTCCCAATCACTCCTAGATTAAAAAGCTTAATCGTGTCTTCAAATATTGCTGAGCATATGACATGATATCATTCACGTGATGGGTAGATGGAGTCATGGTGCATCCTTCCGATGGTGAAGCTGGAAGTAGTTTAATAGGGTGCATACTTAGTTTTCAATGGAATCACAAAATATGAATAAGAAAATACACATAAATAAAGGACAAAAAAGATAATTAAATTTATGAGAGGAAAACACAAGTGATTAGGCTCAATCCTAGGTTCCCTAGCAGAGTTGCCACGTTGTTGCACCTGAATATAAATGGAACTCTCCGAAACAAAATTATATATTAAAAATCAGAGTCTCCACCAAGTAATTAGAGGAAACTAGGAATCCTAAAGACTAACACTGGTTTCAAAGATTCAGGCAAGGAGTTAGTTATACTTAAAGGAAGAACGACACTACCCATATCACATCATTTCAAATAAAATGTTACATTTACTATATATTTTCTCATAAATCTATCTTTTTAATCCCCATAAAATATTCTAATTACCTCCTAAACTTACTTACAATCTTTTTATTATTTTTACCAAATAATTTAATATCAATCCCTAAAAGTACAAGACTTATTGATTTAGGTCATTTGTGAATTTTTTGACACTGATTCCTTAAAAATAGAGACTTATCGATTAAGTTATTCATAAAATTTTTGACATTGGTCTCTTAAAATAAAAGATTTGTTAAATTCACCATTTCTAAAATACACGTTGGATCACAGGGATGATTAACATTAAATTAGACTTTGACCTATTTATCTTGGCTAATTTGAAAATAGATTCGTAGGCTTCCACTCTTACTCAATACGATTTGATGAGATCATATTGATGGAGCCTAAATTATTATTTATAATCCGTGAAAAATATTATGCATCATCATAAAATAAAATTCGCACCCATAAATCATTTTTATCTTATTATTTTTTTAAAAGTTAGAATTTGTTATTTATTTTTAAAATTTATTATTCATTATTTTTTTATTTTAAATGTCATTATTCATTTATTTATGAGAATATTCATCATCAAAAGTATTTCAATCCATGCCTTTCATAACCCAATTTTGAGTTTCCACCAAAATTACCCTTTTCTTTTAAAATTCAAAAAACAAAAGACTAGTAACTTGGCAAAAGCATGCTAAGAAGGTTTTGAAATGCATGGAGGAACCAAATTGAGATTTTAGAAAAACAATTAGGAACCCAATTATACCCAAGTTCAAAAGACAATGCAAATATAATGTCAAATTAAATGAATATTGGATAAATTTTCATAAACATTAAGTCTAAGGACTTAATTAGAATTTTATTAGGTCAATTTAATTTAATCATGGGCTCACTTAAAGGTTTAATTAATTTTAAGAGTTAATTTAGGTCAAATTAATTTTATTAGGGACTTAATTGATGAAAACATAAGTCTAAAAGCTTAATTTGGCCTCACTTAAGAAGATTGAGATTTTAGAAGACCAAATTTAATTTTTTTCAAACTCAATTTGATGAAATTAGGGATAACATTATAAAAAAAAAATCGAAGTTAAGGGCTAAATTGTAGAAATTTAGAACCAAAGATCTTTTTGCAAAAGGCATGTGAATTCGAGAACCCAATTGAATTTAAGACAGTGGTGAAATTAAAAAAATTAGAAGTTTAAAGGTCAATTAGGGATGAAAATAAAAATATCCAAGATCGAGGACCAAGATGAAAAAGACACTAAACTCAGGGAATCATTTTGAAACTTGGAAGGGGTGAGATTGAATTGATTCTTAGAATCAAAATTCAATTGAGGATTTAATTGACTAAATTAAAAAATTAGGGGTTGTAATTAAAAAAAAGGTTAATGACTTAATTTAGATCAAAACCCAAAAAATAGTATCGTTTCATTTAAATGAAACAAAGTGTTTTAATGTTGTTTTGAACAAAATGATGTGTTTTGGTCAATAAAAAAAAGTGTTTTGGTCAACAAAAGCGTTTTAAAGGGATTAAATGTGCAAGAGGAAGATTCATCATCTCTAGTGCACCCTATCTAAGGTAAGTTGCATTGTTGTTTAATTGTTATTCTAAGTCATGTTCCTATCTGTTGGTCTTGTCTAAGGTATAAGGCATATCTCTCTTCGTAAATAAGTCTTTACCTTATTGAGTTAAATCCTAACAATGCTAAGGTCCAAACTTATTTATTTCTTGAATATAGCTAAGACCTAGCATTCCGAACAACAAACTAATTATAATAGGATATTTTGTATTTTAACCAAATCTTAATGGATAATTATAAACCGATTACGATATTTACTTTGCATTTTTTAAAAAACATGATAAAAATGATTTTATCTCTCTTCAAAAAATATGCATGAAAAATGATTAGTACTTAAAATTGCATTTTTATCAAGGTTTTATATCATCATTTTGCACTTGAAGTATCAATAACTCCTTAACTAGAGCATGCTTTATAATAACAAGTTTGATAATATAAGATATCTTTAATTTATGGTAAATGTTCATTTTAAATGCAGGCTAATCACATCAATCAAAGGATTGATTGATGAGTTTAACTACTAAAATTGAGAAGACAAAGAGAGGGCTAAGCTTAGAAAAGAGATACTGGTTCAGTTCAAACTAGAACACCATTCGGATATTGGATCATAACTTGAGCTGTAGAACTTGGATGTAGGTTTGGTTTATATGTATAGAAAGCTAAGACATAGGCCTAAAACTTTCATGAAGAGTCCAAAATTCAAAATGACTGTCATCAAGTTCAAATTGTAGCAACAATAGAGAAGTCGAAATCTGTCATGCAGCCCAGACACTGTTCAGTGTCCAGCCCATATCTCGAGTTCTAGAAGTCCAAATGACCTCATTCTTGTTTTGTTGGAAATCTGAGACAATTTTCTAGAACTTTCATGAAGACTATTTATTCAAATTCTGATGTTAGCAATGATATTTTCTGCAGACAAGAAAATAAGGATTGTTAACAAGTCAAGAGGTGGCCACCCACTCAACAATTAGTCATCAAATCAATAGTTCTGAATTTTGGCCTATAAAAGGAGGCATTTACCATGCATATAGGTATCTTGGTGTTCAGATCAAGATCACCCTACTCTCTTTCTTTGTCTTTTGTAATGTTCAAGTTTTATTTTATGTTATATTAATCTTTTATTTATGCTTTTCATTTCTTTTACTATACTTAGTTAACTTATATCATTTTTATATTCTTATATTATTTATTTATGTTTTTATTCTTCAATATCTTTAGCTAAGTTAATTTTTTCAAGTTGAAAATGGTACACTGATGGTGTAAGAATAAGTATAATATAAACTTAACATGGATTTTAATGTTTGATACTGACATGTTTTGTATTTATTATCTTACTCACTTTTAATACCTTGCTTGTTAAATGATTAATCTAGATTTGTGGTGTACAACCCTTGGTACAACAAATACTTGGCACTTTCATAGCCTACTGTTTGGTATAACCGACACTTGTGCTATGAAAAGAACTTGATTTGTTGTTAACATAAGTTACACCATAAATACCTGACCACATTTACAAGTATTGACATTACTCAAATAAGATAATTTAGTTTTAGGTAGGATATGGTATGATTAAGCTCCCAATTTCATCCGAAACTCTAACTTTATTCTTCTATATATATTTGGAAACTTCCTCAGCCAGCTTTTACCACATTGCTAGTTTTCTTGTTATTATTGCTTTTGTTTTTTTTTACAAGGAAATAGGGTAAATTTTAGGAGAATAACCCAGAAATGAGTTATGATAATCGAAATGAATTATTAAATTGAATTAATTGATGTGTTGATTTATTATGTCGATAAGAATTATCAGGATCAATTATTAGGTTGAATTAATTGATATATTGATTAATTTTATCGATAAAGATTATCAAAATGAATTATTGAATTGAATTAATCAATATATTGATTTATTATGTCAATAAGTAATATTGAAGTAATAAATCAGGTGTAAGATTTAATAATAATAATAATAATATGAGTACCTGTTAATACAGGTGAGGCCACAAACACTCTTCAATAGCAGGGGATCGCTAGTTGAGTACAAAATCCAGGTAGATTGTAAGCACCCTACATTAGTTGAATTATTTTATTATTATAATTCAAAACATTTTTTTTTTTGAATTGTGAATTTTGCAATTTGATATCAAGTGTGAGCTAGTTGTCTTGATTAAGGAACTAGTGCTCAGTTTTGGACAGTCTGAGCTAATTGTCCTAGTGTAAAGATTAACGCCTAGTTTTAGGTAGTGTGAGCTAGTTTTCAACTAGCACCGAGTTTTGGGCAGTGTGAGCTAATTGTCTTAGTGTAGGAACTAGTGTCTTGTTTTTGGACAATGTGAGTTTGTAGTTCTAGTTAAAGATTAGTGTTGTTTTGGGCTTTGTAATTTATTATCCTAGTTAAGGGTTTTGGTTCCTATTATGGGATAAATGCATAGTTCTAGACAGTAGAGTGAATGTGAGAATTAGAATTGAAAATTTTGGTGTAAGGTGTAACCTTGAATTCAATGAAGTTGTGTTTTGTTAAAGAAGAAAAAGAAGGATAGGGACCTAAAATTACATGAGATTATATTTTATTATGTGATTTAATTATGTTTTGTATTAAACAAATTTTCAGGTTCATCTTAGTAGCAAGGAGGATGTTAGTTAACTTTAGAACATTTTTTTTGTTGATGATATAGTTTGGTTGGTATGTGTAGTAGACTTCTGAGAAATTACTGATTAGTACTTAAAAGTGCATTTTTATCAAGGTTTTATATCATTATTTTACACTTGAAGTATCAATAACTATTTAACTAGAGCATGTTTTATAATAACATATCTAAAAATATAAGATACCTTTAATTTATGATAAATGTTCATCTTAAATGCAGGCCTATCACATGAATCAAAGGATTAATTGATGGGTTAAACTACTGAAATTGAGAAGACAGAGAGGGCTAAACTTAGAAAAGAGATGTTGATTCAGTTCAAACTAGAACATCATTCGGCTATTGGATCATAACTGCTGTAAAACTTGGATTTAGGTCTGGTTTATATATATAGAAAGCTAAGACATAGGCCTAAAACTTTCATGAAGAGTCTAAGATTTAAAAGTTTCATCGAGTTCAAATGGTAGCAACAACAGAGAAGTTGAAATCTGTCCTGCAGCCCAGACACTGTTTAGTGTTCAACCCATAACTCGAGTTTTAGAAGTCCAAATGCGCCGATTCTTATTTTGTTGGAAAGCTGAGATAATTTCCCAGAACTTTCATGAAGACTATTTATTCAAATTCTGATGTTAGCAATGATGTTGTGTTCAGACAAGAAGATAAGGATTGTCACCAAGTCAAGATGTGGCCACCCACTCAACAATTAGTCATCAAATCAATAGTTCTGAATTTTGGCCTATAAAAGGAGGCATTTGCCATGCATTTAGGCATCTTGGTTCTCAGATCAAGATCATATTCTTGCTTTCTTTCTTTGTATTTTTGTAATGTTTAAGGTTTGCTCTCATTAATCTCTTGTTTATGCTTTTCATCATAATTATGTTCTTATCTAGTTTGTTTATGTTTCTCTTCTTAATCATGTTTGTCACACTCGACATTGCGGCGGCCTTAAAAATTAAATCTTTGAAAAAGAACAAATTTCTGGCATCCTGTTTTTTAATGGGGATATTCTTTGTTTAAGGAGTCGCCACCTAGTATTATGGTTACTAGGAACCCTGACTGGTCAGCAGAGATTCTATGGTACGGGACTGGTTACGCAAAAGAGAAGATATTATCACCCCTTAAACGTCCTGCCTGAGGCAGGCTGCATTGCTGGTTTTGTCATAAATTGCTAATGTTTTGTTGGTTTATGCTATGATGGTTTGCGTGCAATATTCCTGACTCTGGCGCCAGTGAATATTTAACTACAAATATTTCCAACTCTGGCGTTGATAAATAGTA